>Ga0335077_10000072_pt1 | contig 98796 bp, 95 predicted proteins | sample Lox_Sample_31_FD_207151 | JGI IMG/M metagenome (GOLD analysis project Ga0335077, IMG submission 207151) | Soil microbial communities from Loxahatchee National Wildlife Refuge, Florida, United States - Lox_Sample_3.1 | ecosystem: Environmental > Terrestrial > Soil > Wetlands | place: USA... | reverse complement strand
ACGTTGCAGCCACGATTGGCAGTGCCGCCACCATCGATCAGCCATTCCTGACCAGTCCCGGATCCACCGTCGGCACTGTGGCCTATATGTCTCCGGAGCAGGCTCGCGGCAAGGAACTCGATACCCGCACCGACTTGTTCTCCTTCGGCGCCGTCCTCTACGAGATGTCGACCGGATCGATTCCTTTTCGCGGCGACACTTCCGCCGTCATCTTCGAGGCAATTCTCAATCGTCCCCCAACGCCGCCCGTCCGCTTGAACCCTGACGTGCCTCCGCAACTGGATGAGATCCTGGCGAAGCTACTGGAGAAAGACCGTGAACTCCGCTACCAGAGCGCCGCGGAAGTGCGCTCCGATCTCAAGCGCCTCAAACGCGACTCCGACTCCGGCAACGTACTGGTCGCTTCCGGTTCCTCCGCTTTCAACCGGCGTGCGCTACCACCAAAACGCAAGTTGCCCGGATGGCTCATCCCTGCCGTGGTGGTTCTGATCGTTGCTGTCGGACTCGGTTTCGTCTTCATCAAGCGCGGCCGCGCGCTTACCGAACGCGACTCGATCCTGGTTACGGATTTTGTAAATACCACCGCGGACCCGGTCTTTGACGGCACATTGAAAAAAGCACTGGCCGTCGATCTCGGCCAGTCGCCTTACCTGAACGTCTTCCCCGAGCAAAAGGCGCGCCAGACGCTCCAGTTTATGGGCCGCGGCCCGGACGAGCGCATCACCGCCGACATCGGCCGCGAGATCTGCCTGCGCGACGGCATCAAAGCCATGCTCACCGGCAACATCGCCAGCATGGGCAGCAACTACGCCATCACCCTCGAGGCAGTGCAGGTCAGCTCCGGAGAGACCCTGGCCCGACAGCAGATTCAAGCCGGCCGGAAAGAAGACGTCCTCAACGCCCTGCACCGTGCCGCCAGTGACCTCCGCGCTCAACTCGGCGAGTCGCTGGCCTCGCTGCAGAAGTACGACATGCCGCTTTCTCAGGCCACCACGTCGTCTCTGGATGCACTGAAATCTCTCAGCATGGGCGATAGTAAGCACGGCTCGGGCGACGAACTGGGCGCCGTCCCCTACTATCAGCGCGCCATCGAACTCGATCCCAACTTCGCCATGGCCTATGCCCGGCTGGGTACGGTCTACAGCAACTTACAGCAAACGCAGTTGTCGGAGACTAATCGACAGAAAGCTTTCGAACTTCGCGACCGCGCCAGCGAACGCGAGAAACTCTACATCACATCGCACTACTTCGCTGACAGCGGACAGCTCGACAAGGGCATCACCGCTCTCGAATTGTATCGCCAGACCTATCCCCGCGACTCGATCCCGCACAACAACCTGGCGGCGATTTACAACGAGTTGGGCCAGTTTGACAATGCGCTGGTCAACGCCCGCAATTCTGTCGACCTCGATCCTGATTCCATGAGCGGCTATGAGAATTTGGCGCAGGCCTACGCTGGACTCAATCGATTCGACGAAGCGCGCGCCACTCTGGCCCATGGCCTCGAACGCAAAGGATCAGCGAGTGTCGTTCACATGATGCTTGCCGACCTCGACTGGGCCGAAGGCAAGGACAGCGAGATGGAGAAGAACTTGCAAAGCCTCGCTTCCACGCCCGACGGAGAAGCTGGCGCCCTGACCTTCCGCATGGGCGTCGCGGCTGCTCGTGGACAAGTACGACAGGCGCGCGATTTCAACCGTCAGGCCGCCGACGCGCTCGACCGTCTCCACCTTCAGGGACGCGCCAGCTATCTGGCGCAGTTCGCCGGATTTGAGGTCATGATCGGAAACCGCAGCCAGGGCATCGACGATGCCAATGCCGCCCTGCGCGCCTCCCGTACCTTCGCGGTCTTGTGGGACGCCGGTTTAGCGCTCGCCGCGGCCGGACAGGACCAGCAGGCTCTGCAACTCGCCGACGAGATCCAGCGCACCCGACCGACCGACACAGTCGCCCAGAATGTAGCTGTGCCTATGATCCGCGCCCTGGCCGGCCTGAAAACGGCAAATCCCTCAAAGGCCGCTCCCGATAAGTCGATCGATTTGCTGAACTCCGCCGCCGTCTATTTCCGCGCCAGCCCCGGCGTGTTCTATTGCCGCGGCTTGGCATACGCTCACGCCGCTCGCTACGCCGAGGCGATTCAGGACTTCGAGAAAGTGGCCAGCCTCAAGTCCCGCGGACCCGACTTCATGGTCACCACCGGGCAACTGGAATTGGGGCGAGCCTATGGCAAGCAAGGTGACATTCCCAAGGCCCGCATCGCCTATCAGAATTTCCTCGCCGCCTGGAAAGATGCCGACCCCGACGTCCCTTTGCTGATCAACGCCAAAGCGGAATACGCCAAACTGCAGTAGCGCCGGCCACATAGCGTAAGAGCTAGAAGCTAATAGCCGGGTCCTACTGCAGAACTATCACCAGCACCCGCCCGTCCGACTGATACCCGCCGCCCGTAGCATTCCGCGCGTCCTGCACGGCATCCGACGGCAGGAAGTAATTCATCGTCTTCACCGCGCCCGCCTGCTGCAGCGACTCGCCGATGTGATCGCGCTCGCCGTCTACGTTCGGATCGATCTTGTGCGTCACTTTGCCGTTACGCTGGTCTTTCTCGAATCCAATATCATGCGTCCCCGCACCCGCCCACACCGGCTGCCCGTTGTAGGTCAGCGTCGACTTCCAGATGCGAAAATGATGGCGGCTGGCCACCATGGCGTACGGTTCCGCCTGCTCATAGCCGAAATCCTGCACTCGCCCAAACAGATAGAGCTGGCTCATCGGCATCTGCAGATAATCCTGCTTCTGGGTCGCCATCAGGATCGCCTTCGTAACCGCCCCCGGCGTCGAAGTATCCGCCACATGCCAGTTGGCCGAGGTCAGTGCATCTTGAACCTGTTTTTCCGAACCGATAAGCACAAAATTTACCATGTCGCCCAGGTTCTTGAACTCGTCGTTCACGCGTCGCGGCAGCGATTGCAGATCGTTCTTCAGCGCGTCATTCAGCGGCGCGCGAGAAACCGCGAGCGGCTTGACGACGGTGCTTGCGGCCGGAGCCGAGGACGGCGCTGCCCCGGAACCCAAGTTGGCATCCGAAGCCATGCTCTGATTCTGCGACGCCGTTTCCGTCTTCGCCCCGCCCAGCTGCCCGCTCATCCAGATCTGCGCCGCGCTCGCCAGCTTTGACTTGATCGACACCGCCTCATTCCCCGCCCCCGGCACCACGTGGACCGTCACCGAGTACTTCCCCGTGCACGCAGGTGCGGCGCCCAGATTTGCCCCGAAATACAGCCGTCCCGCTTCCGTGATTCTCAAATGTCGCGCCGCACCCACAAAAACCGGCGTCTCCGCCTTCTCCTGCAACTTGGCAATCAGCGCTCCCGTCAACGCCGACGCCAGCGGCAATTTGCCCGCGCCGGCGTTCGCCAAGCCCTGCGGATCGCACGCGCCCTCGCCCGTCCCGGTCCCTGTCGCAGAAATTTCCAACGAATCTCCCGGATGCAGATCAATCCCTGAGTCCGTCCAACTCGTCGACGGCGCCACCTCCACCGTCTTGTCAAAGGGTGCGGCGATGGTCTGCGGAGTTTGCGCCCACAACACGGAATTCAGCGTCAGCCAGGCTCCCAGCAACAAGAAGGTCTTCACGGCTTCACTCCTGAATGCCTCTATTATCAGCCCGCCAGCTCCCTCTCGCCAACGTAGAACGAGGGAGGCAATCCGCGAACGGATTGCCTCCCTCGACATTTCCCCACCCCCCCGATCGGGTCCTAGAAGTTGAACCCGATCTGCGCCGTCACCGCCCGGGGCGTCACGTAGTGCGTCCCCGTAAAGGTGGACAGAAAGTTGTACAACGCGACTTTGTTGGCAATGTTGACCGCGGTAACCTGAAGACTCCACTTGTACTTGTCGCCGTGGAAAATGTTGTCGTCTCCCACCGCGATGTCGAACAGATGCCGTGGAGCGATGCGTTGCGGATTGTGGTCATCATTTTGGGTTCCCGGCGCCGGTATCGAAACCAGCGTCGAACCGTACTGCGATGCCGCGCACAATCCATCCGGGCTGATCGGAACCCCCAGCGGATTCGCCGCACTCGGTGGGGCTGCGTGCACGGACCCACAGAACAGTCCAGCCTGGAACTGCTGGTCCGGAGTCAGGCCGGAAACGTCCACCTGCGATAAGTCGGCGCTTCCGCACGTATCGTTCACAGCAATACAGGGAACCGCTCCCGCCACCAGTCCACTGTCGTATCTCCAGTTAAAGCCGAACCAGGGCCCCTTCTTCCATGGCTGATACTGCAGGTGCGTGGTCTGGTTGAAACTCTCATCGTGGTCAATGCGGAAGGGCGTGTTTCCAGTTCCTCCCGTTCCCGGCGGAACCGCGCCCGCTCCACCGAGCTGCGGGTTGAAGAACCGCGCGGCAACGCTGGAAAACACGAACAGAGCCGAGAATCCGTGGATGTCTGGAACACTCACGCGCCCGGCAACGGCAGGAATCTTGGAGTTGTGCCACTCGATCGGGAACGTGAGTGGCGTGGCTCCGAATACCCCGAAGTCATACGCGTTGTGCGTGTACTTCCAGATGTATTCGCCGGAGAAAACCAGGTACCGTCCAAAGGCCTGCTGCAGGCCGGCATGAAACTCATTGCGCCAGCCGGGGCTGAACGGAGTCGCCGCCAGCGACGAACAGACCAACAGCGGGTTCAGCACCGGATCTGCGCAGCCCGTGCTGGACAGCACCAGATTTTCGTTGAAAGGCGTTTCCAGCACCCGCGCGTACGAAGCACGCAGGACAGTGTTGGTCTTCTTGATGTTATAAGCAACGCCCACGCGGGGTTCTGCTTCCTTGTGGGAAGTCAGGCCGTTGTAGAGATCGCCCCGGATGCCAATATTGAAGGACCAGTTTCCCTTCGAGATCGCATCCTGCACGTAGAGCGAGGTCAACTTGATATCGGCGTGGCCGTGCGACGGAAACAAACCGATGTTATCGGGACGCGTCAGGTCATACGGAGCCAGCGTGGTACAAGGAGCCGCAATCGCGTTTCCCTCGTCGTCGACACAAGGATTGCCATCCGCGTCGGTGAGCGATGCGAGGAACGTCGGATCCACGATGCCAAAGCGGTTCTTCTCATCGAGAAACGTGTGCTGAACCGTCACGCCGGCTTTCAGGTTGTGCATGCCCTTCACGTACGAGATATCAGCGCGAAGTCCGGCATTGGTCAGCGTGCGATCCTGATTGATTGTCTCCTGCTGCAAGCCAGGCGCCAGGTCAGCGAACGGATTTCCGCTCCCGTAGTAGTTGAACTGGTCCCGCCGGACGAAACCGCCCAGCGTAAACACAGTGTTGTTGTTGATCAGGTGCGTCCACGACGGGGCAATATTGAACGTCTTGATCTGCGAACGCTGGTCCGCCGGGCCTACAGGGTTACCGTCGGGACCCAGACCGCCGTTGTCCACGACCAGCCCCTTCCACGCCGTCGCGTTCTGTTGATCGAAGGAGTTTGGAGTCTGGAACCACGAACGCGTGAATCCCCCGTTGATGTGAATGGAATCTGCTTTCGATACTTGCAGGTCGACGCGGTCGAAGGCATTCTCCTCATTGCCTCGGGCATGCACGACCCTGAACTCGGGAGGATCCAGAAACCGGCCGCTATTCAGTCCATTGACCGATATGAAATTTCCCCACTTCTGTCCTCCGTAGCCGAAGTTGACTCCTGCTGTGGACGTGCCGAAACTTCCGTAAGAACCGGTCACCGACCCATGAGGCGTGGTCATGCCCTGGCCCGAGCGAGTCGTAACGTCAATCACCAGGCTCGATTTCTCGCCGTACTCCGCCGGAGGCGCACCCGCGATCACCTCCATCGACTGGATCGCATCCAGCGGAATCTGGTTCGAAAACACTTTGCTTTGCTGGTCTGTGATCGGCTGACCGTCCAGGGAGAACGAATTCTCTGCGTGGTCTCCAACCCCGTGGAACAAGCCGTTGGAATCGGCAGCCACCCCGGGCGTGGCCAGTGTGACCAGCGAACTTACCGATGACGATGCGCTCTCCAGCGGGATCTTATCGAACAGGTCACGATCCACATCCGTGTGGAACGTGGAATCGGTCTCCAGCAAGTCCGCCCCGGTCGCTTCCACCGTCACTGTCTCCGAAGAAGCAGTGACTGTCAGGTGGACGCTCAAGTTGACCGGAACTACCGACCGCACATCAACGTCCTGCACGAATGGGGCAAAGCCTTTCTTGGCGACCGTCAGGTGATAGGGATTGAACGGCACGTTCGGAAAACTGAATCTCCCTGCCGTGTCCGTTGTCGTGCTCCGGGAAAAGCCGCTCACCGGATTGCGCATCTCGACCGCGGCCCCGACCACCACAGCGCCCGATGGATCTAACACCGTGCCCGAAACCACTGAATTTCCCGTCGACTGCGCGTTTGCGCTGATCGTTCCCAGCACCGCGCACACAACCGCGATGGCCGCGAAAAGCGACTTTCTGCCAAAAACCAGCATGATTCCTCCATAAAAGGTGGCTGCGGGGCGAATCCGCGTACGGGATTCACCCGTTCCTGAAAACACGGTTTACGTTGTGGAGTGAGTGCTTCAGACCGCCGGCGGAGGACGAATGAATTGACTGGAAGCGGGCCGGTACACAGCGATACGCTCCGGGGCGAGCAGCGCCACCCCGATCGTCCGCACCGTAGGTAGTCCGCTGATGATCGTAGCCGCGGGTCCCAGGCTGGGAGCAGAGCAGATCGAGCAGGAGTGGTGGGATGCCTGGGAATTTTCGGGATGAGAGTGGACCGCCTGCGCCGTCCCCATCGCCAGCACGAGCAACGCCCCGAGCAGGGCTACGGCCCTGAAGTTCCCGCTATGCTTCTTGGTTACCATCCCTTTTGCGGAGTCTAATGCACCATTAGACGATTCGTCCAGTCGATAGGAAACCATTGGAATTGGGATATTTTTTTTCTCCCAGCTAGGACACGACCTTTCGTCACTTGAATCCCGTCCGGCCGGTTGGTCGGCCAGCGAATCCGCAAGCGCTAACCCCATTGCTTCTCAATATGCTACCGCTGTGACCACGATCACTTCCCAATGTGCGACCTATCACGGCTGATCCTCCCGCGCGGGTCGAAACTGGCCTTGGAGGAAAGTCTAGGAGGCGGTCATGATGCTGGCCTACCGACTCGTCCGTCTGATTGAAACCCACTCCGACGAGCTCGCTGCCGGACTGCTCAAACGAGTCCAGGATTCCGAACTCACACGGTCTTACCGTCACGTGGCGCCGGAGGAACTGCGCCAGCGTGTCTACGAAATCTACCGCCACCTGGGCGAGTGGCTCCTCGGCAAAGGCGCCTTCGACATCGAGCAGCGCTACGAGGAAATCGGCACGCGGCGCGCTCACCAGAGCGTTCCCATCAGCGAACTGATCTGGGTCATTACGCTCACAAAAGAGAATCTCTGGGAGTTTCTCAAGAAAGAGGCGGCAGTGCAGCGCCCGACCGAAGTCTACGGCGAACTGGAGATGCTCCAACTTCTCGATCAATTTTTTGATCGCGCGATCTACTATGCTTCGATCGGCTACGAGCGCGCGCAAGCGGCGCACGAACTGCCGCATATGGGTGTCGCCCAGTAATCCTGGCCAGGAGAAAGAGGAACGCATGTCGTGGGAGATCGAATACAAAAAGAAATTGCGCACGCCCGACGAGGCGTTGCGTTGTGTGCAGTCCGGTATGCGGGTCTACATTCAGCCCGGCTGCGCGGAGCCGGAGACCCTGGTCGAAGCGCTGATGAAGCGCGGCCCCCATGTCGAGGACGTCGAGATCGTGCACATGATGACCATGGGCCCGGCGCCTTACGTGGCTCCGGAAATGGCCGGCCACTTCCGCCACAACGCGGTATTCATCGGCGCCAACGTGCGCGATGCCATCAACGATGGACGCGCCGACTACACTCCCATCTACCTCAGTGAAATCGAAGAACTGTTCGAAAGCGGCGCTATGCCCCTCGATGTCGCGCTCATCCAGGTCTCGCCACCCGACTCCCACGGGTTCTGCAGCTTCGGCGTCGGCGTGGACACGACCTTGACCGCGGCCCGGCTGGCTCGCTATGTAGTCGCTCACGTCAACGACCAGATGCCGCGCACCTACGGCGACAGCTTCATTCACGTCAACGAGATTGACGTCATTGTGGAATCCTCGCGTCCTCTATGCGAGATTAAGAAAGTCGAGATCAGCGAAGTCCAGGTGGCCATCGCGCGCAACGTGGCCGGGTTGATCGAAGATGGCGCCGTCCTCCAAACCGGAATCGGGGGCATTCCCGATGCTGTCCTTCCTTTCCTCATGGACCGCAAAGATCTGGGCATCCACAGCGAACTGGTCTCCGACGGCGTCATTCCGCTGATCGAAGCTGGTGTCCTGACCGGGGCGCGCAAGAACTTCAAGCCGCGCAAGATCATCGTGGGTTTCATTCTCGGTTCGAAGAAGATGTTCGATTTCGTCGACAACAATCCCATCATCGAGATGCACCCCACCGCGTACACCAACAACGTCGGCCTGATCGCGCGCAACGACAACATGGTGGCCATCAACTCCGCGCTGCAGGTGGATCTGACCGGGCAAGTCTGCTCCGACTCCATCGGCAACCAGTTCTATAGCGGCATTGGCGGCCAGGTGGATTTCTTGCGCGGAGCGTCGCACTCCAAAGGCGGCAAGCCCATCATCGCCATCTCGTCCACCGCCAAGAGCGGCGCGATCTCGCGCATTGTCCCCATGCTCAGCCCCGGCGCCGGCGTAGTCACGTCGCGCGGACTCGTCCGTTACGTAGTCACCGAATTTGGCGTCGCCTACCTGCACGGCAAGTCCATCCGCGAGCGCGCCAAGGCCCTGATCGAGATCTCCCATCCCAAGTTCCGTGAAGAACTGTACGCGTACTGCGAAAAGACGAAGTGGTTGCAGCGTCCTCAATCCATGACCGCAGCGAGGTGACTATGGCTGGACCAGCGCGTGGAAACATCCTGATCGACACGGAAGAGTGCAAAGGCTGCGGCCTCTGCGTCGAATCGTGCCCACCTGAGTGCCTGGAGCTGCGGCCGGAACTGAACGCCTACGGCGTCCACTCTGCGCACTACACCGGCGACGGCTGCACCGGCTGCGGTATCTGCTTCTACTGCTGTCCGGAGCCGGGCGCCATCACCGTCTACCGCCTCACGCCGCCCTCCAAGCCCATCGTTCACGACCAAGGAGAATCCCATGCGGCAGCTCTGTAAGGGCAACGTCGCGATCGTCAAGGGTGCCATCCTCGCCGGATGCCGCCACTACTACGGATATCCCATTACTCCGGCCAGCGAGATCGCCGAAGCGGCAGCGTTGTACCTGCCGCAGGTCGGCGGCACCTTCTTGCAGGCGGAGAGCGAAGTCGCCGCCATCAACATGGTGTACGGCGCAGCTGCGGCCGGGGCCCGCGTCATGACCGCATCCTCCGGTCCCGGCCTCAGCTTGATGCAGGAAGGCATCTCTTATCTCGCCGGTTCCGAACTGCCCTGCGTCATCGTCGATATCGTGCGCGGCGGTCCCGGACTCGGCAACATCGCTCCCGAGCAGAGTGACTACTTCGCCATGGTGAAAGGCGGTGGCCACGGCTGCTACCGCAACTTCGTCCTGGCCCCCGCTTCGGTGCAGGAGATGGCCGACCTCACCATCTTCGCCTTCGAACTCGCCGATAAATACCGCAACCCGGCCGTGATCTTAGCCGACGGTTTTGTCGGCCAAATGATGGAACCGCTCGACCTCGACTATCGCGAGCCGCAGATTCCCGAGAAGCCCTGGGCCGTCAAGGGAACAGTCGAGACGCGCAAGAACCTGATCAATTCGATCTACCTCGAGCCCGATGCTCTCGAAGAACACATTCGCAAGCTCGAAGCGAAGTACATTCGCGCCTCGCAAGTCGAGACGCGGTTTGAAACGTTCGAAGCCGCCGACGCCGAAATCTTGTTAGTCGGCTACGGCATCACCAGCCGTGTGCTTCGTTCCGCAGTAGAGATGGCGCGCCGTGAGGGTTTGAAGGCCGGCCTGTTCCGCCCCATCACCCTGTGGCCGTTCCCCAGGCAAGCCCTGGCTGCGGCCGCGAAGAAAGTTCAGAAGATCCTGGTCGTCGAACTCAGCAATGGCCAGATGGTCGAAGACGTACGCCTCGCGGTTGACGGCAAAGTTCCGGTCGAGTTCTACGGACGCACCGGCGGCAACGTTCCGTCGGTAGAAGAAGTGCATTCGCAAGTGATGCAGCGCGTAATGGCGCTGGCGTAGCACGTGCGGGGCGGACACTCTTGTCCGCCTCCCGAGCGAAGCGAGGAAAGAGACGCTCGACGAAAGGCGGCATATGTCAACTGAAGCGAAGCCCGACGTCAAAGAATCCGAAATCCTGGCCGCTGGATACCAGGTCAGCCATTCCAAGTCCCCGCTCTTCTACGACGAATACCAGCGCAAGGGCGAACTCCAGCACCAGACCCACTACTGCCCCGGCTGCGGACACGGTGTCGCCCACAAGCTGATCGCCGAAGCCCTCGCCGACCTCGGTCTCCAGGACAAGACCATCTTCGTCAGCCCCGTCGGCTGCTCCGTCTTCGCCTACTACTATTTCGATGTCGGCAACGTGCAAGTCGCTCACGGACGCGCCCCCGCCGCCGCCACCGCCATCAAGCGCGCTTGCCCCGACAAGATCGTCATCTCCTACCAGGGCGACGGAGACCTCGCCGCCATCGGCACCGCGGAAATCATTCATGCTGCCAACCGCGGCGAAAAGATCGCCGTCTTCTTCGTCAACAACGCCATCTACGGGATGACCGGTGGCCAGATGGCCCCCACCACCCTGCTCGGACAAAAGAGCACTACCTCACCGTGGGGCCGGCGCGAAAAAAACGAAGGCTTCCCCCTGCACATGTCGGAACTTATCTCGACTCTCGAAGCCCCCGTGTATGTCGAGCGCGTCGCTCTCTCCGACAACAAGAACATCATGAAAGCCCGCAAGGCTGTCCGCCGCGCGTTAGAAATTCAGCGTGAGGGTACGGGGTTCTCCTTCGTTGAGATTCTCTCGCCTTGCCCCACCATCTGGGCCAAGGACCCGATCGAAGCCCGCAAGTGGGTTGCGGAAACGATGATTCCGAACTTCCCCTTGAACGTCTTCAAGGATAAGAAACACGACCCGGTTCCGAACCCGGTAGTCCCCCAACGCACGGTACCCGAAGTTCTCGAGATCGCGAACGCTCCGGTTGGACCGGACGCTCCGATTCAGGCGGGAAAAGAAGCGTCCGATAGAACCCATGCGGTCCCAGATGCGCCCCACGTCCCGGCAGTGATGGACGCTCCCCTCACGACCGGTGAGCGGAGTTCGCCGCCGGCCTCCACAACGCACCATCACCACTTCCAGACTTTCGAAATCAAGATCGCCGGCTTCGGCGGACAAGGCGTCCTCCTCCTCGGCCAACTCCTCACCGAGATGGGCATGCGCGAGGGCCTCGACGTCAGCTGGCTCCCCTCCTACGGTCCGGAAATGCGCTCCGGCAGCGCCCACTGCCACGTCTGCCTGTCGAAAGACCGCATCGGCTCGCCCTTGATTTCGCATCCCGACGTCCTCGTCGCCATGAACGAAATCTCGCTGCGTAAGTTCGCGCCGCAAGTCGCCTCTGGCGGCCTGATCCTCTATAACGCCGAGCGACTCCCTGCCGAGTTCCCGCTGCCGCAGGCCCGCATTATCTGCTTGCCAGCTTCGCAGATCGCCGACAAACTCGGCTCCACCAAAGCCACCAACATCGTCATGATGGGCGCACTGTTAGAAGAGACGGAGTGCCTGCTAGCCGCGACAGCCGAAGACGTACTGAAAACGAAAATCAGGAGAGTCGAACTTCTGGACGTAAACCGCAAAGCCCTGACCGCCGGCCGCGAGTTTATCGATAACTATGTCCGCGTCGGTGCAGTAAGCCAACCCGACGGCTTCGCGTACTAGCGCGACGGCTCCGATATTTCCGATTGTGGCCGTCCTCTAACGGCGTTGTGCCCGTGCCAAGTAGTTCTAGGTAACACCTCCGTGGCGAAATTGCTCTGGTATCCTAGACCGCGATGCCCCACACCCTTGGCCCTGAGCTGTGCCGCGCTTTGGCCGAACGCATCCGTTTTTACAACGACCTCGGCATCTACGACTTCTATCGCCGTGAAGCACCAGCCCAGCCCCTGGCCCAGGGCCCGGAAATGCTGGTCCCGGGCGTGTATGTCGAAGAACTCGACCAAACCAGTACCCAGCCAGAACTGAGAGAAGACATGAGTCCACGCCGAGCGGCCGCCGTCGCCAAGCCCGTCGTCGAAGAGAATATGTTCGAAGTGATCTCTGCCAAGCCCGAGCAGGATGTCGCCGATCCGGTGAAGGCCCTGAAAGTCATCCGCGAAGACCTCGGCGACTGCACCCGCTGCGTCCTTCACAAGCAGGGACGCAAGCAGATCGTCTTCGGCGTCGGCAATCCCAAGGCCGAACTGATGTTCGTCGGTGAAGGCCCGGGCGCCGACGAAGACGAGCAAGGTGAGCCCTTCGTAGGCCGCGCCGGACAGCTCCTCAATAACATGATCAAAGCGATGGGGATCACGCGAGAGAGCGTCTACATCGCAAACATCGTGAAGTGCCGTCCGCCAGGGAACCGCACGCCCGAGCGCGAAGAATGCGACACCTGTTCGCCATTCTTGATGCGCCAGATCGCGGTGATTAAGCCAAGAGTAGTCGTAGCCCTCGGCGCGGTCGCCGCGAAAACTCTGCTCGCCATGAATTCCTCAATGGCCCAACTCCGCGGCCGCTTCTACGACTTCAGCCCCAGCGGTGCGCGCAGCGGCGATCCGAACTGGCAGGGCTGTAAGCTGGCGGTCACCTACCACCCGGCATTTCTGCTCCGTGATCCGCGGCAGAAAGGCGAGGCGTGGAAGGATTTGCAGATGGTGATGCGGGAGCTGGGATTGAAGGCGCCGAAACAGAACACGTAGCGCGCTGAGCAATTAAGACAATGAAGCCAAACATAGTTGAATTTGAGCGTCTGGCTCGTGAGTATGTCTCAGGAAGCGCAGCATGGCAAGAGGTTCATGACTACGCCGTCGAGATGGAATGTCAGAATGCGACAGATTTTCTCCAGCACCTCAGGAAAACCCCTTGAGGCACTCCACCTTGCATTTCTGTGTGCTGATGAACGGGACGATCCGCAGTTCTTATTGAGTCGTTCGGAAGTCTCCAAATTTATTGATGACCTGGACAGAGCCGTCGCGGGCGGACCGTCTACATAGCCACAAGAATCGCCTCGCCCCAGTACCTCTGAAGTGCGATAGGATTTCGCAAGTCCCAGACATGCCCCTGTTCGCCGATGTTGCCCTCCCCGTGCCGCTCGACATGGCGTTCACCTACGCCATCCCTGCGGGCATGGAGCCGGTCATCGGCGGACGCGTCCTCGTCCCTTTCCGCCAGCAGCGCATGTCGGGCATTGTGGTCGAACTCCATGACACCCCACCCAAGGTCGCGGCGAAGAAAGTCATCGAGGCCCTCGACCTCACTCCGGTTCTAGACGACCAACTTCTCAAACTCGGACGCTGGATCGCCGACTACTACCTCGCTCCCCTCGGCGAAGTCTTTCGCACCATGCTGCCGCTCGGCGCCGAGTTCAAGCGCACCATCACCTACCGCATCACCGACGCCGGCCAGATGGCGCTCCACCTCGCCGGCATGTCCGGTTCCCCGGCCCGTTCCAAGCGCACCCACGAAGAACAAATCATTGAGTTTCGCGTGCTGGACTACCTCGCCGAACGCGAGAGCAAGAGGGAAGAAAACCTGCGCAGCGCCACCCGCGTACCGCGGGCTTTGCTCGCGGGCATGGTGAGGAAGAAGTGGATCACTCGCGAGGACGTTTCTGAGGCGCAAGATGCGACCCGGACGGTCAAAGTCGCTGTCCTCCTGAGCGCAGACCCCGAACCTGGCGCCGTCGACTGGTCGGCAGTTCCGGGCGTGCCTCGCACCCGCCCATCACACCAGAAATTCAACCCCAACCAGCGCACCCTCATCGACACCCTCGCCGCCGCCGGTGGCCGCGTCCCCGTCAACGCCCTGCGCGAACTCGAAGTCCCGCGGACAACCCTCGGCACGCTCGTCAAGCGCGGACTCGTCCAACTCGTCGACGAACCCGAGGATTTCACCGTCTCCAGGTTCAAGCCCCGGCCCTCGCCCTTCGAATTCGAGTTCAGCCCGCCACAGAGAGATGCCCTGGCCAAGATTCTGGAAGGCGTCGCGTCACGCAAGTTCGCCGGCCTGTTGATGCACGGCGTCACCGGATCAGGAAAGACTGCCGTCTATCTCAGCGTAATGCGCGAAGTCTTGGAACGGGGACGCTCGTCCATCCTTCTCGTCCCCGAAATCGGTCTTACTCCTGCCGTCGCCGCCGATCTCCACCAGGTCTTCGCCGACGAAGTCGCCATCCTGCACTCCGGCCTCACCAACGCCGAGCGTGCCGAGCAATGGCATCGCATCAAGCGCGGAGAAGCGCGCGTGGTCGTCGGCACGCGCTCGGCCGTGTTCGCCCCGGTCGGCGACCTCGCCCTCATCATCGTCGACGAAGAGCAAGACTCTTCCTACAAGCAGGAAGAAACGCCGCGCTACCACGCCCGCGACGTCGCTGTCATGCGCGCCAAGATGGCCAACGCCGTCGTCGTCCTCGGCTCCGCCACGCCCTCGCTCGAGTCCTACTACAACGCGAAGAAGAACAAGTATGCGTTGGTCGAACTTCCCGACCGCGTCGAGCAGCGGCCGCTCCCGGAGGTTGAAGTCCTCGACATGCGCCAGGAATTTCAGGAAACCGGCCACGAGCAGGTCATCTCGCGCAAACTGGCGGAAGAAATCCGCGAGCGGTTGGAAAAGAAAGAGCAGGTCATGGTCCTGCTCAACCGCCGCGGATACTCGCCCGTCGTACTCTGCCGCGCCTGCGGCAAGACTCTGCAGTGCAAGAACTGCGCTGTGTCGATGACCCATCACAAGCGCGAGCGCAAGATGGAATGCCACTACTGCGGACAAGTCGCCCACATCCCCGACAAATGCGCGAATTGCGGCAGCGAGTATGTGTATTTCATCGGTACAGGATCAGAAAAACTCGAAGAACTACTTCACGGCATGTTCCCGCAAGCCCGCATCGGCCGCCTCGATCGCGATACCGTCCGCGGACGCGAAGATTTCGAGCGCGTGCTCAACGCGCTGAATGAAGGCGAACTCGACTTGCTCGTCGGCACGCAGATGATCGCCAAAGGCCACGACGTCCACGGCGTCACGTTGGTCGGTGTAGTCGGCGCCGACCACGCCCTCAGCCTGCCCGATTTCCGCGCCGCCGAACGTACCTTCCAGCTCCTCACCCAGGTCGCAGGCCGCGCCGGACGCGGCAACTCACCGGGCAAAGTCGTCCTGCAAACCTACTTTCCCGACCACTACGCCGTGCAGTTCGCCGCCCGCCACGACTTCCAGGGTTTCTACGACAAGGAGCTGCAATTCCGCAGCTGGATGCACTACCCGCCCTACAGCGCGATTGCCAACGTTCTCATTCGCAGCGAAAAGCTCGACGAAGCCCTGACCTGGTCTGGAGAACTCGGCCGCTGGTTCGAAAAGACGCGCCACGAAGGCATCCGCGTACTCGGCCCCGCCGCCGCGCCCATCGTGCGCCTGAAGCGCGACTACCGCTATCACTTTATTCTGAAATCCCCGAGCCGCGAAAAAATGAACACCCTGCTGCGCGCCATGCTCGCCGAAGCCGCCGCGCGCAAGATCCCGCGCACACAAATCATCGTGGATGTGGATGCGGTGTGGTTGATGTGAAGCAGCTTCCAGCTATCGGTGCAGCCACCGGCGAACACCGCCGACAGCCTGCTGAATCGACGGCCTTATTTCCTCGCGCCACATTTCCCTTCCGGAACTGTGCCGGATCGGGTCAGGAGTAAACGACAGCGCAAGCATCACGACCGCGAGCAGCGCCACTCCGCGGCGCCGGCCTAGCAACGACGGTTCGACCGGAACCGAAGGATGCCGGATCGTCATCGCCAGCAGCACCGACCACACCAGCCAGCCCATCCAGAAATACTTACCCAGCAGGATTAGCGCAAGCACAGCTAAAAACGAAATCGCGCGATGAAATCGTGGCAGGATCGAAAACACAATGTGTCCGCCATCCAGTTGCCCGCCTGGCAGCAGGTTCATCGCGGTGGCAAACATCCCGACCCATGCCGCCGCCGCCACCGGATGGAGCGATAACAACGTAAGTGGTGTCGTCACGTGCAGCACCCGCGCCGCCAGATGAAATACCCACGGGAATCCCAATTCAATCGCAGAATCAGGCTTGATCGGCCCAGCCACCGGATGCGACAGCGACAGTCCCGCCAGCAGCGCGACACACGCCGGAACAAACCCCGCAATCGGCCCAGCAATCCCGATATCAAACAGAGCTTTGCGGGAAGGAATGGGACTGCGGATCCGGATGAACGCGCCCAGCGTCCCGATCAGACTCGGAAACGGCACAAAGTAAGGGAGTGTGGCGTACACACGGTAGTGGCGCGCGTACAGGTAGTGCCCCATCTCGTGCGCGAGCAGAATGAACATCAACGTGAGCGAAAATGGCAGCCCGAGCAGCAGACGCGAAGGCTCCCGCAGAATCCACTCGACCGGAAATAGCGACAGCGTGTCGTCGTTCAGGGAAAACACCGGCTGCTGATGCAGGAAGTTGAACTCGATCCGAGCCCCCACCACCGTGGTACTGACGAACGTCGCCAAGAGCAGCACGCCATGCAGCCACAACCTCCGCCGGAAGGGCTGGATGATCCAAACCTCATGCCGATGATCTGTCTCGGGAGTTGTGGGAAGTGACGGCCTGGGATCAGACATGGAAAAAGAAGGTCAGAGGTAAAAGGTCAGATTGCAGAAGTAAAACCCGACGTAAGCCGTGAGCTGCGACCGGTCTGCCTGTCGTTGGTGGGACGCCTGGATTGGCTTGCTCGAAGCTCGCAGCTCGTAGCTCGTAGCTTTTCCTTCTGCAATCTGACCTCTGCAATCTACAATCGGCGTCAGTCAATCGACTGCAATTCCTTCCCCGGCTTAAACCGCACAGCCTTCCCAGGAGGAATCGAGACCTCGGCCCCGGTGCGCGGATTGCGCCCAATCCCGGTCTTCCGCGGACGCACATTGAAGACGCCAAACCCGCGCAGCTCGATGCGGTCGCCGCCCGCGAGCGCTTTCTTCATACTCTCAAAGACGGTCTCGACCGCCAGTTCCGCCTTCGTCTTGGTGATCCCGGTGCGGTTCACCACTTCATTGATGATGTCGAGCTTGATCACAGGCGTCTCCCGTCGTGAGAATCGAAAGCATTCCTCAAGTCATTGATGCTATGGGAGATAGGCCGGATTGTCAACCGGGGTACCATTCTCGTAATATGGCAGCACCAGCCAGCGAATTTTGTAATTTGGTAATCGGGTAATTTTGTAATTGAAACCCATTCGACCCGATCTTCCCGGGTGGCCGCACCAGCGGTTTTCAAATTACCAAATTTCAAAATTACCAAATTACAAAATCAAGCACGCAGGCCCAAGGAGAAGCATGATTAAGAGCGACCGCTGGATCCGCCGCATGGCGCAAGAACACGACATGATTAACCCCTACTCCGAGAAGCAGGTAAGCCAGGGAGTGATTTCCTACGGCGTCTCCAGCTACGGATACGACCTGCGCGTCTCCGACGAATTCAAAATCTTCACCAACGTCAACTCGACCATCGTCGATCCCAAGAACTTCGACGAACGCTCGTTCGTGACGGTGAACGCCGATGTGGCCATCATCCCGCCGAATTCGTTTGCCCTGGCCCGCTCGGTCGAGTACTTCAAGATTCCCCGCGACGTTCTCACCGTCTGCGTGGGCAAGTCGACCTACGCGCGCTGCGGGATCATCGTCAACGTGACCCCGTTCGAGCCCGAATGGGAAGGCTTCGTCACGCTCGAGATTTCGAACACAACGCCCCTCCCCGCGAAGATCTACGCCAACGAAGGCCTGTGCCAGATTCTATTTTTCCAATCCGACGAAGTCTGCGAGACCAGCTACAAAGACCGCAAAGGCAAATACCAGGCACAGAAGGGAATCGTGCTGCCGAAGCTGTAGGGGCAGTTGCTAGTTGCTGGTTTCTAGTTTCTGGAAGCGATCGCATAAGTGGTTTCGGGAAGGGCACGGCTTTCAGCCGTGCCGCAAATCGCAACCATAGGGACCCGGCTTTGGCCCCTGAGGTCTAGCATAAATAACAGCACGCAGAGCGACATTCGTGCCAGGTTCAGCAGACGTTGGGAACTGGGCTCCGTGCCAAAGTGTCCAATCCCACTAGGAAACTCGTGAAACAGTACTCCCGAGCACAATCCTTGGAGGTATCGAGTGCTAATGCGTTTGGTACTTGTCTTGTCTTGTTTGGCTTCGCCCTGTGCTGCTCAGCCGATCGAATATCGAGACTTCAAAGAAATCCGAGTCGCATTGCTCCCTGGGTATCAGCAACAGGAAGGCAGAAGCCTCGACTCCACTACGGGAACGATATGGAAAGATGGCGGTGTCAGGATTGAATACGATATCGCCGGGGTTTATACCGACTGCAAATCATGCGAATGGACCAAAAGCGAAGTGTGGCGCAAGAAGCAGGTGGTAAATGGACAGAAGGCGGTATTCGTTTTCACAAAATCCAAGATGCTGGTCGTTTCATTTCCGAAATCACACGCCAACTTCTATGCAACCGTGCACAATGAAGGCGAGTTGACCGACGTGCTGCTAATGCTGGCTACGTTCAAAGGGGTTCACACTGCTCAATGATTGCGGGCTGCCCCACCCTTGCGTTCTTGGCAAGGATGGGAACTCAAGCTTGTGTCTAACCAAGATCACATCCCAGCGAAAACCGCAAAGCCGCGCAGATTTCCCCCATGCGCAGCGAACTCAACTGGGCGACCCGGCGCCCCAAACGACTTTGCGAGATTGTGACTGCATTGTGCAGGTTGACTGCACATGGCCCTTTCATACCGTCCTCTTCATTCAAAACCACCTCGGAGGGCACGCCCCGAATCGTGGATGTGATCGGCGCAACCGTCACTGTCGAAAGATAGTCGATGGCGCTGCTGCGGGTCAGCACGACCACAGGTCTCTTCTTGTCGGCCGGGGCAAACTGGTAGAGCCGGACGTCACCTCGGGCTACTCTTCCGGCCATGTGGCCTCCGCCTCCCACACACGGGAATCATCCGCCTTCTGCGGACGACTTGCATAGCCCCGACGGTCGTGCTCTTCTCTCTCTCGCACGGCCAGACTCCGGAGATGTTCCCGCAGCGCATCCCGCACCAGGGCCGAGCGGTTGCGATTCGTCCGCCGTGCGGCTTGGTCGGTCGCCTGCAGGAGCTTCTTGTCGACCACAATCTGAATGGTTTCCATACTGTGGAGTATACTCCACATGATACTCCACAATCAGGATAGAGACGCGCCTGTGCCGTGTCTCCGCTGGGGTTCACGGGCACCACCAAGACGGAGGCTGGGCCCCATCTCTTAAGTGGCAAATACCACCGATCTGCATATTCTGGCTTGGGGTCAGAGGACAAAAAGCGGTTGGATGCGGACGACCGATTACTGATGGCTGACGGCTGAGAGCTGACAGCTAAGAGCCGCCTTACCGTCTCCCGTTCTCCCCCTCTTTGAACATGTACTTAATCGCCGGCTTGTAGATCATCAGGTTGGGAGCGCCGGTGCGGTTCAGCTTGATGCAGGTCTTGTCGTACCACTCGATGTAGCCGTGGACTTCTTCCCCATCGCGCAGCACCACGACCATCGGCGTCTTTGACTGCATCTGCTTCTGGTAATAGAAGTTCTCGGCGTTGGTCTGGTCGGCGGGCGCCACCTTCTTGGGTGGGCCCGATGGACGTTCCCGGCGCTCGGACGGCGCGTGATTGTTGTGATTGTGGTTGTGCTCGTTGCGGCTGAGCGACGGTCGGATCAGCTTGCGGTTGGCAAAGCCTTCCTGGTCGGCGGCCTGTTCGGCTGGTACAGAATCGAGGGTTTCTTTCATATCTCACCACCTGCGCGCGGGGGCGGCAGAGAATGCCACAACACCTGAATGCTGTGATTGTGGGTCGTCAGGTGTACTTTAGTGAAACGTTATCATAGCGGAAAACAGATGACAATCTCCGAAAGTGCAATGGGGCTGGGTTACTTGAAAGTTTCCTCGAAAGCTGACCGCTGACAGCCCGCAGCTTGCTACCCACTGCCGGAATGCGGACCGGCCGTCAGCCTTGTGCCACCTACCCCGCCCTCTCGATCCCCGCCACGAACGCGTCCAGCGACAGCGACCGCAACAGATTCCGCCTCATGCCGCGCTCAACCTCGTCCAGCCCCGCCGCCGCCCGTGCGATCCAGCCAAAGTCCGCAGCCTCGGCCATCTTCGTCAGCTCACCCTGGATATCGGTATTCCGCACCAGCTGCGGGGTTCCGGCCTCAAGGAACATCAAATCCTGTAGCAGCGCATACGAGGTTTTCAACAGGCTGTCCGTCTTCTCCCGCCCCTCAGCGCCAGGACGGTAGCTCTCAGTCGTCTTGAACAGTTCGCTATGCTCGCCGCCCTGCAGCGCCGACTTCAGCAGCACCAAGGCCTGGCTCCGTGCCGTAACGTAGCTCTTCAAATCGAACGACAGCGCCCTCCCCATCGCCCCTTCGCTCAGCCTCGCCACCAGCGCCTGCTCTCGCGCATTCCACTCCGGCCGCCGTTTCGCCAGCATCCCCTCGATCTCTTCGGAACTCAGAACCCCCAGTGCGAAACTGACGGACCGCGACCGGATCGTCGGCAGCAGTTCTCCGGCATTCTCCGTCAGCAGGAAGAGAGTCGCGAACTCCGGCGGCTCCTCTAGAACTTTTAGCAGCGAATTCGCCGCCTCCTTCATGAACGCCGAATCGGTGAAGATGTAAACCCGCTCCCGCCCCTCCCCGGGCCGGTAATAGATAGTCTCGATGACATGCCGCACCTGGTCGACCTTAATCATCATCTGCGGCGGATCCGGCGGAATAACGAGCACATCGGGATGCGTCTGCACGAAGATGCGCGTTTCTTTCTTGTCGACTTCGCGCAATCCGTCGCGAGCCTCCACTGCTTCGGCAAAGCGGGCCGACAAATCTTCCGCCTGGCCAATCCGCGTGCAGTTCCTACAGCGCCCGCAGAAATCGGGCAGGCCGTTCGCAACTGGCTGCTCCAGGCAATTCATCGCCCTCGCCATCATCAGCGCCAGTGTGTACTTTCCAGCTCCCTGCGCGCCCGACAGAATGATGGCGTGCGGCAAGCGCTTCCGCGACAGCATCTCGCGCAGACGATGAACCGCATCCGGATTGCCGAGAAAATCAGAAAATCCCATATTCAGTCCACTCAGGCAGCACTGGTGGTCGTGAGGTTTCGGGAAGAGCACGGCTTTCAGCCGTCCGCTTACTCTCCACTGACGAGGGCTTTAGCCTCTGAGGGACGATCTCTTGGCCCTCGCGATGTGCTCCCTTTTCTTCAAAATTGTTCGTCTGCTTTCTGGCTCCTGGCTAGAAGCTAGCACCTAGGAGCTTCTAGATCACACCTTCAATTTCTTCTTCACCACATCCATGATCACCGCGTGCGTCTCGCGCGGCGTCCCGCGGGCGTCCACCACATGCACGCGATGCGGCTCACGCTGGGCGATCGCCAGATACGCCTGCCGCACCCGTCCAAAAAATGCGCGATTCTCCTGCTCGAACCGGTTCTCATCTTTGTCCGGACGCCGGTGCTTGTGCTTCAAATTCCTTCTCCGCGCCCGCTCTACTGTCACGCCGACATCATTGTCGAGCAGGATCGTCAAATCTGGCTGCAGGCCGCCGCACAGGATTTCGTGCAACTCCAGCACCGCCTTCGACCCCAGCTTCCGCCCGCCACCCTGGTACGCTTCGGTCGAATCGGTGAAGCGGTCGCAAAGCACGATCCGCCCTTCCGCCAGCGCCGGCAAAATGACTTCATGAATATGCTGTGCCCGCGAAGCGAACATCAAGGCCATCTCAGCCAGCGGCGCCAGCCCCGACGTCGCCGAGTGCAGCAGCACCTCGCGAATCCGCTCTCCGGTACTGGTTCCGCCGGGTTCCCGCGTGATCGTCACCGAGAGTCCTCGAGCCCGCAGTCCGCGCGCCAGCTTGGTAATCTGCGTACTCTTGCCGCTGCCGTCGAGTCCCTCAAACGTGATGAACTTGCCGCGTCCCACGCCGGAATGATAGCAGGGCAGTAGCTGTACACAGAGAGTATGCCAAGGTGCAGGTTGGGCCAGCCGGGTAGCCGATGGTCTGAAAAGGAACCGCGACTCGCGAGCGATCGATGTTGTGAGCGCACACGCCTGATTTCAACAGCCAGACTGAAGGACTACTGTGATTACCGGATGGCCGATGTTGGCGATTGTCCTCTAAGCTGCATCCATCCGCGTTAGATCCCGCAGATTTCTGCCTCCTAAACCTGGGAGGAGTCGGAAAAGGCCATGCGTTGTGATGGACGGCTTCTTTTTTTCCAGCTTGTTCTAAGGCTCAGGGCGTTGAACTACGAGAATCCGAAATTGTTCAGAAGGAGGAATCCGTGACCCAAACCAGTGCTACACAACGAGATGGCGAGCGGATGGCCGACAAGAACGCGATTCGCCCGTTTCAGGTAAATGTTCCGGAGGCCGAACTTACCGAATTGCGCAGGCGCATCAACGCGACCAGGTGGCCCGAACGAGAAACGGTCACAGACGCGTCGCAGGGAGTGCAAATTGCTACCATGCAGGCCCTGACGCGCTATTGGGCGACAGAGTACGACTGGCGCAAGTGCGAGGCAAGGCTGAAAGCTTTGCTGCAATTCATCACCGAGATCGATGGGCTGGATATTCATTTCATTCACGCTCGTTCAAAACATAAAGATGCGTTGCCGCTCATCGTTACGCATGGTTGGCCCGGCTCGGTCGTCGAGCAGATGAAGATCATCGATCCGCTCACGAATCCCACGGCCCATGGGGGAAGTGCATCAGACGCCTTCGATGTGGTGGTTCCGTCCATGCCGGGCTACGGATTTTCCGGCAAGCCGACGAAGGCCGGCTGGGGCCCTGAGCGCATCGCACGTGCCTGGGTCGTGCTGATGAAGCGCCTTGGGTACACGAAATTTGTGGCGCAAGGCGGCGATTGGGGTGCTGTCATCACTGATCTAATGGGCGTGCAGGCGGCTCCGGAATTGCTGGGTATCCACACCAACATGCCGGGCGCGGTGCCAATCGACGTTGACAAGGCGGCTTTTACTGGTGCGCCGGCGCCAATCGGTCTTTCAGCCGACGAGAAGGCGGCATTCGAGCGACTGCAATTCGTATATAGCAAAGGCGTCGCCTACGGCTACCAGATGGGGTTACGCCCGCAGACCTTGTACGGAATTGTGGATTCCCCCATCGGCCTGGCCGCCTACTTTCTGGACCACGATGCGTGGAGCTATGCGCTGATCTCACGTGTCTTCGCCGGAGAATCCGCCGGCCTCACACGAGACGACGTGCTCGATAACATCACGATCACCTGGTTGACGAACACGGCGCTTTCCGGGGCCCGTCTCTATTGGGAGAATAAGTTCTCGTATTTCAATGTCAAAGGCGTTTCCATCCCGGTTGCCGTTAGTGCCTTTCCGGACGAAATCGATCTCTGCCCGCGTAGTTGGGCAGAGCGGGCCTATCCCAAACTCATCTATTACAACAAGCACGACAAAGGCGGGCACTTTGCAGCATTTGAACAGCCGCAGCTCCTTTCAGAAGATCTGCGCGCGGGCTTCAGATCGCTGCGCAAATCTCTTCAGGATGTTGCAGCTTGAGCCGGGTGTGGCCACGTTACGAAGACTGACAACCCACTCATCGCAGAAGTACGCGATGAGTGGGCACTCGGCATCGGAATTGGAGACGCCAATGAGCAGCGTACAAATCGAACAAAAGAGCTATGAGATGCCCCCGCGAGAGGGGATCAGCATCGCGCATTTTCTCACCGTTGCCGACATCGAGCGATCGGCTCGCTACTACGAAACGATCTTCGGCGCTCGCATTCTGAGCCTGGGTGACGGCAACGCGCCTGGGTACCTTCAGCTTGCGAATATCTGGATGATCCTGAACGTTGGAGGCGGGCCGACCCCGGATAAACCCACCGTAACGCTCAGCGTCCCTGACCCGAATGTCATCAACAGCTTTATGAATTTCCGCGTTGCGGATATTCAAGCGTGCTACAAATTATGGAAGACTCGCGGAGCCGAGTTCATCACGGAGCCGATCCCCAAGTACGGTGAGATCCGCTGCTACATCCGCGATCCTGACGGTTACATCATCGAGGTCGGACAGAGCACCGATCTCACATACGGTTAACGCTCAGCCGGACAGGGAAGAGATGGGCTATGCCTGACGCTTCGCAGTTCAATATCGACCGCACGCATCCGGGCCGGTGGACGATCACCTTCAGCAACCCGCCAATCAATTTGTTTGTCCCCACAACGATCGTCGAACTGGGGGCGCTGATGACGGAACTCGAGGTGGACCCGTCGGTGAAGGTCGTAGTGTTCCATTCGGCGAATCCTGATTTCTTCATTGCCCATCTCGACGTAGCCAAAGCAGTCGAACGGCCAGAGACGCTGGCCCTTTGGCGCGACTTTGTGCTGCGCCTCTCGTCCTCCTCAGTAGTGAGCATCGCCAAGATTCGGGGACGCACGCGCGGCATCGGTAACGAGTTCGTGCTGGCCTGCGACATGCGCTTCGCCAGCCGACAGAGTGCTGTATACGGCAACCCGGAGGTCGGCGTCGGGCTGGTCCCGGGCGGCGGGGCGATGGAATGGCTCCCGCGCTTGGTCGGCCGCTCGCGCGCGCTCGAGATCGTGCTTAGCGGTGACGATTTCGATGCTGATATCGCCGAGCGCTATGGCTGGGTGAACCGCACGTTGGACGATAACGACCTCGACTCGTTTGTCGAAACGCTCGTCCGGCGTCTGGCCTCGTTCGACCGCGAAACCCTAGCAGCAGCGAAAGCGCAAATCAATCGAATCGGCACGCCGGCGGCTGCCGAGCTCAAGTCGAGCAACGACCTGTTCTTCCCACTCCTGGCCTCGCCCAGTGCGCAGGCGCGCCGTACCAAGATCCGCAATATCGGTTACGGCCTTCGGAGCGATTTCGAATTGAACTTCGGCCGGTACCTCCCCGCGTTCGGGCGGGCGGACGACGATGACACGGATACGGCAGCCTGAATGATCGTCTGACGACACCCTTTACGCCGCCAGCCGCTCTTCAATCCCCTCGAACAAATCCGTTTCCATCGACACCACTCCCGGCGCCGCGCTGGCCGCCAGATGAAACAGCTCCGGACTCCCTAGCTTCTCCACATGCGAATCAAAGAGACGGAACAGCGGCGCCTGCGTCTGATGCGCATGAAAGGCTGCGATCTTGGCTTCGAGAACGCGCCCGATTTCAATCCGCGCCGTCGCCGGTGGCAGAGATATAGGCTGCCGGTTCGGCAGCGGCCCCGGAGCCGTGCAGTAATAGAGCTTCTGCGCGCAATATGGTTCCAGACCGTCGGCAAACTGCTCGGAAAACCGGTTATTCCGCCCTGCCCAATGAAATGCCAGAGTCGCAAATACGCCGGCCATCGAATGATCCGTGTGCCCGGTAATCGCGCCCTCGAGCCCCATCGTCAGCATGACCTGCGGACGAAACTGCCGGATATGCCGCACCAGGTCGGCCACCGGACGGCGCATCTCAATCCGGTGCAACTGACCGTCCGGATAATCCAGCACCGCCGCCCGGCAAACTTTCAAGATCTCGCACGCCGCGGCAAACTCCTTTCGCCGCAGCGCCGCCAGTTCATGATCGTCCCGAGCCTTGCCTCGGTTGCGAGCCGCCTGTCCCGGCGTCAGACAAATCACAGAAGTCTCTACGCCCCGATCACTGTAGAGCCGCAGGCTCCCGCCAAAACAGCTCGCTTCGTCGTCCGGATGAGCCGTCACTGCCAGCATTCGTAACATGTGCGCGATTGTATCGGATTGGGACGGTGCCACACGGAAGAAAGGCCGCTCGCTCCCCCGGCCGTTCTCTAATCCCCGCCCACAGCGACCACAAGGTCATCTTCATTGGCGGAGACTTCACCCGTCTCCTCCAGCATGAACCCGAGCACTTCCTGCGGCACCGGCGCATTCCACACCGGTGCAAACGACTGCCGGTGCAAGGGTGACGGCCCATGCTCCCGCAAAGCGGCAATATGGTGCGGCGTGCTATAGCCCTTGTTCGAAGCCAGCCCGTACATAGGAAAAACAGGATCCCACGCCGAAATCATGTGGTCACGCTCGACCTTGGCCAGAATCGACGCGGCCGCGATCGACGCCGACAACGCGTCACCATGAATGATTGCCAGTTGCGGCAGATCGCAGTCGAGCTTCACCGCATCCGCTAACAGATAATCCGCCGACGGCGCCAGTTTCTGGACCGCATGCAGCATCGCCACCCGTGACGCCTGGTAGATATTTATCTGATCAATGCGCGCCGAATCCACCGCCGCAACCGCCCACGCAATCGAGTGCTCGCGAATACGGACCGCCAGTTCCTCCCGCCGCTCCGCTGGCAGCAATTTCGAATCGCGGAGGCCGCGAATTCGGTGCGCGGGATCAAGAATCACCGCCGCTGCCACCACCGGCCCAAACAGCGATCCCCGGCCCACCTCATCTGTGCCTGCGACCAGATTCGCCCCCGCAGCCCAAGCCTGTTTTTCGAATTTCAGCGTGCAGCGCAGCCGCTTCAGCAGCCGCAGCTTGGCCGCGGACGGCGAGAGATTCTTCGTCTTTTCAAGACGGCGCGACAAGGGAGTTCCTCAGCATCTTCGCCGAGGACGCCTGCGCGTGCAAGACCTCTATGAGCGGAACCCAAAAAACAGAAAGGAGACGCGGTCAGTGCGTCTCCCAATGGTGTGAAGACCCTCGTCCCGCTTCTTCAGCGAAGCGCGAACGACGAATAGCGATCAGCGAACGACGAGCAGCGACCAGCGCCTATTCCACTTCGCGCAGCCGTGCCGCCTTGCCCTTCAACTCGCGGAGATAATAGAGCTTCGCGCGCCGAACCTTCGATGACCGCACCACATCCACTTTGTCGACGACCTTGGAGTTGAGGGGGAAAATGCGCTCCACGCCCTGCCCAAAGCTGATCTTGCGGACGGCAAAACTCGCCTGCGGCCCGCGCGTGCGCGCAATCACCACGCCTTCGAACGCCTGGATGCGCTCCTTGTCGCCTTCTTTGATCTTGACCTGAACTTTGACGGTGTCCCCTGGACCAAACTCGGGAATATCGGTGCGCGCGCTCTTCGCCAGCAAGCGTTCGATGATTTGGTTCGTCATGACTTCCTTCCTCATGGGGGCAAGCCCCGGATTCTTATTGGATCTTTCCAGACCCGGCCGATGCCGCGCCTTCAATCTCACGTAGTAGTTTCTTGTTTTCCTCACTCAATCCTGGGCGCTTCAGCAGGTCTGGACGATTGCGCATCGTCCTTTCCAACGCCGCCATACGACGCCAACGACGAATCTCCGCATGATTCCCATTCACCAATACCTCAGGAACCGCCATATTGCGAAACTCCGCCGGCCGAGTGTAATGCGGATAGTCCAAAAGCCCTTCTGATACACAAGTAGCACTCGGTGCATCGCCTCGTGAGAGCTCCGGGTGCTCAGTAAACGACTCTTGCCTGATTGAAGCATCGTTCCCTACAGCCCCTGGGATAAGCCGAGTCACGGCATCGACAATCACGGCTGCCCCGATCTCGCCACCGCTTAGCACGTAGTCGCCAATGGAAATTTCCCGGTCGGCGAGATGGCTAAACACGCGTTCATCTACGCCCTCGTAGCGTCCACAGATCAGAACGAGCCGATCCAATCTTGCGAGCTCGGCAGCATCTGTCTGGTCAAAAGGCTGTCCCATTGCAGAGAGAACAGCGACGCTCTCTTTGGCGCCAGGATCAAAACGATCTTCGCGCGCCGCCACGCCCAGCGACTCTACACATTGAAAGATCGGTTCCGGCTTCAGGACCATGCCTTCGCCGCCGCCAAACGGGCGGTCATCTACAGTGCGGTGCTTGTCTTTCGTGAAGTTCCGCAGATCGTGAATGCTCACTTCCACCAGGCCCGACTCCCGCGCCCGGCGTACGATTCCATAATCCAGCGGTCCGCGAAAGAAATCGGGAAAGATCGTGAGAATGTCGATCTTCATAGTCGCTCGTCTCTAGCCGCCGGTCGCTAGTCAAACCCGCTTTGCGAACGACCAACGACGAACGACTAACGACCTTTTTCCTCTTTACTCAACGGGGCATTAATGTCGAGCATGCCTTCCGGAAGCGACATCCGTACCTGCTTCCGCGCCGCGTCCACTTCCACCAGATACGCTTCCGCAAAGGGAATCTCGTACGCCAGCTTTCCCGCGCCCTTCACCACCAGCAGCGGAGCTTCTCCAGCGCCAAACTGCACATCGACGATCGGTCCAACCTCGCGCTCGCCATCGAACACCGTGCACCCGATCAGATCGCTGAGATAGGTCCAACCCGGCTGCAGCTCGGCGCGCTCGGTACCAGGAACCTGAAGTTCGGCGCCGACCAGTTCCTCGGCATCGGAAATCGTCTCGACGCCTGCAAACTTCAACACCAGAAAACCCTTGTGCGGCCACAGGTCTTCCACCAAAACCTGCCGCCGTTCACCCGCCTTCAGCAGCGCCAAAACCTGCATCCCGGTCCGAAAGCGATCGGGGACATCCGTATGCAACTCGACTGCGACTTCGCCCCGGCGTCCCTGGGTCTTGATCACCAGCGCCAGAGTAATATATTCGCCGCCTGCATCTTCTGCCGCGATGTGCTTCTCCGCCCACGAACGGCTGGGCACAGGCTACTCGATAATCTCGAGCGCGTACCGCTTATCCGCCTTCGACCCCACGGCGCTCAATACCGTCCGCAGCGCTCGCGCAATGCGGCCCGACCGTCCAATTACCTTGCCCAGATCGGCCTCCGCCACTTCGAGTTCGATCACCGTCTCGTCGCCATCTTCGTATTCGTCGAGAAAGACCTCGCCCGGCGCATCCACCAGCGCCTTGGCGATATGTTCAATCAGAGCGCGCGCGTTGGCAGCCTGTTCGATCATTGCGAACTCCAGCGATACTCAGTTTCCCATCGCAGTCCCGCGCTCTCTTTGGGATTGTCATTCCGAGCGGAGCGAGGAATCTGCAGTCTGGAAGGATGAGAGCGTCTACGCGACCGGCGCAGCGGCCGCCGGCCTGGGCAACGCCAGCAGCTTCTTGACTCGCTCCGAGCACTGCGCGCCCTTCGATATCCAATATTCCACGCGCTCGCGCTTGAACTCCAGGCTGGCTGGCGACGTCCGCGGATTATACGTGCCCACCACTTCCACCGAGCGCCCATTGCGCGCCCGCGCCTTCTCAATCACCACCACACGGTAGTACGGCTGTTTGCGCGCACCAATGCGCGCCAGTCGAATCATCAGCACAGACTTCGTCCTTTGTTCCGGAAGACTCCGGCAGGGTTAAGACAAACCATTATTATGCCGGAGCTTAGGGGTTAAAGCAACCGGCCGCCCCTTGGCCGTGATGTCCCCATTCTGGGCGCCCCTTCGGTGCGGTCGTTAGCGTGTCGGTGGCTCCAGAGCTACGTCCACGTTGCGTGAAATGGTTGAGCCGGCGGCCGGCGCGATCGGACCTGCCACGACGCTCTCGCCGCTATTCCCGACTCCTTGCGGAGCAACCCTCGCCAACCATCGGGCTGCCTCATCGCAATCCTCCGGCAGTTCCGCGATTTTCGCCTGGAGGATCGCCCAGTTGTGCTCTGCCACGGGCAGTTTTCCGCGAGCGGCTTGGCAATACCGCTTGGCTGCTTCGGCAAAATCTCTTCCGACCCCCAAACCATGTTCATAGAGATAGCCCAGATTGTTCAAGGCTGGAGCGTAGCCGTGTTGCGCCGCAACGCGATTCCACGCCAGCGATTGCCCCAGCTCCTGGCGACGCTCAATCCCTACCCTTTTCGGCTCTTGCAAAGGTGGGAATGAGAACCCGGATTTCAAGAAGTGCTGCCTGCGAACGAGCCGGTATGACGGCTCAAACCGGAAACAGTACAGCCGATGATGAGCGGAGCACGCGAGCGATCCGTTTGTTCGATTTGGGGCACGGCCCGCGCCTCGAAAATCGCGAGATTCTTCGACTGCGCTCACTGCAGGCTGCGAGGCCACGCTCGCACCCGGTCGGGCTCGCCATTCGTGCCACTCACCACACGATTGCCGGATCGCAGGGCGCGAATGGCGAGTCATTCTCGGGCTGGCCACTCATTGATCATCGTGCGTGGCGCGATGCAAGTTGCTCTTGTAGACGGCCGTGCCCACGGCTTTTCCCAAGCGTGCGCCTGCCACCTGGTCGCTTCGATAGTGAATCCCGCCGTAGACGCGTGCGTCGGAGACATCGTCCGTAATCTGCGTGAATGAGGTGTAATGCAAGACGATGTTGGGCACGGCAGGATTGGTCAACGTGATCGCATGCCCAGCTTCACCGTAAATCCGTCTCAGGACCTCGGCGGCCGCCACGCTTGCACTTCCGTGGTTTGAGGGATAGCTCGGGAAGCATGGAGTCACGATGAATGGGGCGTAGCCAGAATCAGGATTGGTTTTCGGGTTCCCATCGGTGTCGCCCGCGTGGATGGCTGTTTCGGGACGCCAAAAATTGTAGTGGTATTTGTTGAGGAATGACGCCACCAAGCTGTCATTCATCGCCATATTGATCAGGGCAAGAGCACGAGCATTTTCGGACAGCGAATGGCCCTTTTCCTGGATCACCTGCCGGGCGGCCTGATTGAACGCCTGAGTAGGTGAAGAGGCTGCGTAAAAGAGAGCGACATCCGCGCGATCTGGTGGCCTCTCGGTACTGTTGAGGCTGCCCACCGTCATCACTTCGTTGTACACCTGGGCATATCGGTTACTCGTGAGTGTGCGTGGCGGATCGAGGAGAAAGTCACTGGCGCTCGCGATCCCGAACGGAGTTACGAATTGCCATTGAAAGGCGATTCCGACCTGAACTCCGTTCACGGTAGGACAACTCGGTGTCGCCTGCCATTCTCCAGGAACCGGTGGGCCCGGGACCTTGAATTGTGGGGGCGACGAGCCATCGTTAGCACGCAGAGCGATCATGGCCAAAGCTGCGGCTTCCCCAGTCGCAATGCCGTCATCCTTGGCTTGGCCGTCCGGTATGGATGCCAGCGAGTTGGCACGCGCGTTATCAAGCGCGGCTTGGCTGGATGGGAAATAGGTGCTAAGAACACGATAGGCCGCTTGGATGGCTGCTGCTTTGGCTGAGGCTCCAGGCGACGCTGGTATGGTTCCGAGATATGGTTGGTAGTCGCCTTTGATCGTGTTGACCGCTTCGAATACAGCAACTTGCACGATCGCGGCATAGCGCGCCTGGGCGAATGGATTCTGACCATTCGCGATGGCAGTGTTCACTGCGATTTCGTTCCAGTCCAAAACTACATCGGCTCTTGCGGTTGCTGACCCGAGCAACAGACTCAGCGTCAACAGGCATAAGAGCCCGGAATTTCTCATGGGTTTGCCGTTTACTGTTTTCATCGCCCTTCCTCCGACTGTTCAGCGCAGTGCGCGAATGGCATCATTGCGACGACGCGGGTTGCCGGTCCATAGCGATGGATGTGTCGGGGTGTTAATTTTTGTGTCGCGCTAAGTTACAGAGTTCATTTGTGGTTAGATCAGTGCTCTGAGTTGTTGTAAAATCTCTCCACTTCCTCCCAGGTGTTCCAGTGGCTTTTCCCCCGATCAGAGCGCAGGAGCCGATTAGATTCGGCGAGAACTTCGAGCTTGACGTCGCCGCCCGCAGCTTGCGCCGCGATGGGCATCGGCTGAAATTGGAACGTATCCCCCTCGAAATTCTGGTGCTCCTGCTTGAGCACGGTGGTGAGATCGTAACTCGGGACGAGATTGTTTCGAGGATTTGGGGTCGGGGTGCGTTCCTCGACACCGATAACAGCATCAGAGGCGCGGTCCGAAAGATTCGCCAGGTTTTGAAGGATGACGCGGAGACGCCACGATTCATACAGACGGTGAGTGGCCAGGGGTACCGCTTCATCGCGCCAATCATTGGTCCAAAAGAAGAACAAAGCGCCGACGCTGTTTCGGAACCTCCTCTGCAAAGCCGCCGACTGCAGACTGGGGAGGTAGATGGAGAGCCGAAGGCCGACGCACTGGTGGATACGGACAACGACGGTACACGTCGGACCGGGGATACCGTTCGCTGGTTTGTTCTGGGCGGAGTAGCCTTAATCGTCCTGCTTGCCATGGTGTACAAGGCGACCCGATATCGCGCGGTGGACGGTGCAGCTCCCAAAATCAAGTCTCTCGCCGTATTGCCCTTGAAGAACCTCTCCGGGGACTCCGGCCAGGAATACATCTCTGACGGAATGACAGAGGAGCTGATTGGCCGGCTTGCCGCGATCCACGATCTCCGAGTTGTGTCTCACACCTCCGTGATGCGCTTTAAGGAAACGCAGTTATCAATCCCCGAGATTGCTAAAGCGCTAGGTGTGGACGCGATTGTGGAGGGATCCGTAATTCGGGAGGGCAATCGCATTCGCGTGCACGCTCAATTGATTCGCGCCGCAACTGACGAACACTTCTGGTCGGCATCCTACGATCGCGCGCTGGGAGATGTGCTTACGCTCGAGGGCGATGTGGCGCAGGCAATCGCAAGGAAGGTCGAGGTGACAGTTACCGAGCAAGAACGCTCGAGGCTCGTCGCTTCGCGCCACATCTCGCCGGAAGTTTATGAGAACTATCTCAAAGGCGAGTTCGCATTGCGCAAGAGCAATAACGCCTCCGACCTTGAGGAGACCATTCGCTACTTCAATGACGCTATAAGGCGGGAGCCGGGATTTGCCGAGGCTTATGTCGGCCTGGCGGACGCGTACGCCGAGCTCGGGACGGTCTTTGTCGGCGGCTCACCCGGTGAAGCACGTGCCAAGGTGATCAGTGCGGCCCGCAAAGCACTGGAATTAGACCCTGAACTCGCCAAGGCGCATGTTCAATTGGCAAGCGTTTACCAAAGAGAGTGGCGTTGGAGAGACGCCGAGGCTGAGTATAAGTGGGCGCTTCAGTTGAGACAGAATGATGCTGAGGCCCACCTGGGCTTCGCCCAGTGGCTGCTTTCCCAGGGACGTACAGAAGAGGCTATGGAGTGGTCGAAGCGAGCCCGAGAACTGGATCCGCTGGCGGTAACTGGTACCAGTCTTGGATGGATTCTCTTTTCGGCACGTCACTACGATGAAGCGATCAATGAATTGAACGCAATTTTGGCAGTGACACCCGACGACGCTACTGCCCTTTGGTTTCTGGGGTTCTCTTTTGTTGGAGAAGGGAAACCTCAAGATGCCATCCCGCCACTCGAGCGAGCCCTATCCCTCACTCATGGAAGCCCTGGCGTGATTGGTGTCCTGGCCAGAGCGTACGGGCACGCAGGCCGGAGGTCTGATGCGCTTCGTTTGATTGACGAATTGAATCGACGTAGACAGAAGGGGTACGTTCCGGCCGCTCCATTCGTTCAGGCTTATGTGGGCCTCGGCGATTACGATGAGGCGTTTGCGTGGTTCGAACGAGCGTACCAGGAGAAGTCCAATATTTTGACGTGGATCAAAGTAGAACCTTTCCCTGACGCAATGCGCAACGACCCTCGCTTTAAGGACTTGATCCGACGTGTTGGCCTTGAGTAGGCACCGCCGTTGCCCGCGTCTCGCTTTTGAGTCTGTTACGAAACTCCAATGCAAGCGGAACGAGTGGAAGCAACTGCAGCACTTTCGCCGCGAAGCGGCGAAAGAATACAGCCCACGGCGCAAGCCGTGGGGCAGAAGTGGGAGATAAGTGAGCCCCGAAGGGGCGAAAGAGGAGTTCCGTAACAGCCTCTTCTTACGGACGTGGGGTCCTTCGCCACGCGCCTTATGCGGTGCGTGGCTGGCCCGAGAGATGTGACTACACCCTCGCCCCAAACGCCAGCAGCCGCCCGTCGCAATCCTTGACCACGAACTCGCGCGAGTGCCACGACATATTGGCGAGGCCGCGCGTGACCTCCTCCTTGTGATCCAGGCCCTTGACAAAGCACTCCTCACCCTATAAGATAATGAAAAATAATACTCAATAGCTCATTGACAACATAGCGTGAGCCACGGTGCTTGCTAAAAGCCAAGAGCTAGAAGCTAAGACCTGAGCCTGAACCACCTCTAACTCCTTTGTCCGGAATATTTTGCCTCTAACCCCTTGCGGTTCAAGATTTTGCCCGGATTGTCCGACCTAACCTGTTGATTCCGGATATTTTGCCTCGGGAAGGGGGAGGGGAAGGGGTACCAACGTTACCAACTAGTTAACTGCTTCGATTACGCTCAAGACTTCCAGCGGCTCCGGACGCTCCGTATAGTCCTCGTTCGCCGAGGCAAAAAGAATTGTCCCTTCGGGCTCAATCACATACGTGGCCGGAATCGGCAGTCCCCAACTCGGATCGCCGTTCACGAACGGCAGATTGACGAATGTTCTTTGATAAATTGCTTGCTGCTCTTCGGGAACGCGATACACCAGCCCGAACTGACGAGCTACTGCGTTCTTCTCGTCGACCAGCAGAGGAAAGCGCAGCTTGTGCTGGTCGTGCATGAAGTACGCTTGCTTCTCGCTCTGCGGAGAAATGGCAACGATCGACGAGTCCGCAGCTTCGATCTGCGACGCGATCTGGCTCATCGCCTCCAGTTGTCCGACGTCAAAGGGACACCACCGCCCGCGAATGAAGCAGACGACAAGCCGTCCATTGCCCAGCAGATCACACGAGGAGACGCGCTTGCCATTGTGGTCGCAAAGTTCGAAGGGAGGCGCGACAGCGCCGACTCCGAGCGCTTTGGACGCGTATCCCTCAGCCTTCAATGCAGCCACGGCCTGGTCATGAACTGCCTGAACGTCGGCCGGAACGTATCTGGCGATTAGCAGTTTGCGCTCGGCAAACTGCTCGCGCAACGGGCGCACGTCAGGCCCGGATTCGGATTCCTGGAGCGAGCGCCACTTCATAGTCGCTGGTCGTGGTCGTCGGTCGTTAGTCGGGGGTCGTAGTGGTTGGTCACTGTCGTTGGGTGAGGTTCCACTTCACTCGCGAATCGCGAACGACGAACGACGATTACATTCCCGGCAGCTTCATCCCAGCCAGCCGCCGCGCAAAACTCGCCTTCCCCATCTGCTTGAACATTTTTCTCATTTGCGCGTACTGGCGAAGCAGGTTGTTCACTTCCTGCACGCTGGTTCCCGACCCGCGCGCGATGCGCTTGCGCCGGCTTCCGTTGATGACTTCATGATGATCGCGCTCGTACTTCGTCATCGAGTTGATGATCGCTTCGACGCGATTAATCTGTTTCTCGTCGACTTTGTCGGCGGCTTTCTGAATGCCCTGAAACGCGCCGATCGAAGGCAGCATGCCAATGATGCTCTGTAGCGATCCCATCTTGCGCACGGATCGCAGCTGGTCGCGGAAGTCTTCGAGCGAGAAGCCATCGCCGGTCAAGGCTTTGCTCGCCAGTTCCGTCGCCTTCTTCTTGTCGATCTGCGATTCGGCTTTCTCGATCAGCGACAGAATGTCGCCCATGCCGAGAATGCGCGACACGATGCGGTCCGGATGAAACGGTTCGAGCGCATCGTACTTTTCGCCCACGCCGATGAACTTGATCGGCTGTCCCGTGACTTGCCGGATCGAAAGCGCCGCGCCGCCGCGTGCGTCGCCGTCCATCTTGGTGAGCACCACGCCGGTGAGCGTGAGCTTCTTGTGGAACTCGTCGGCGGAGTTGACCGCGTCCTGTCCAGTCATCGAATCGGCGACGAACAGGATCTCCTGCGGATTGAGCATCCGCTTGAGCGACTGCATCTCGTCCATGAGCTGGTCGTCGATATGCAAACGGCCCGCAGTGTCGACGATGAGCACATCGCAACCGGAGATGACCGCTTCGCGCCGCGCTTCCTTGGCGAGACGCTCGACCGTCGCAGTATTCGCCTCTTCGACCTGGCCTTCGTAAAGATTGGCCTTGATCGTTGCCGCAACGACTTTCAACTGCTCGCGCGCGGCCGGACGATAGACGTCCACCGAAACCAGCAGCGGACGATGTCCGCCGTTCTTGAGCCAGTTTGCAAGTTTGCCAGAAGTGGTCGTTTTACCGGAACCCTGCAGGCCCGCCATCAGCACAACGGTCGGAGGCTGCGAGGCGAACTTGAGCTTGGCGGTGTCTTTGCCGAGGGTTTCGACCAGCTCATCGCGGACGATCTTGATAACTTGCTCGCCGGGCGAAAGCGCGGTCATCACCTGCTGCCCTACCGCCTTCGCGCGGATGCGGTCGATGAGATCTTTGACAACTTTGAAGTTGACGTCGGCTTCGAGCAGCGCCAGCCGGATCTGTTTCAGCGCCTCGTCGATGTTTTCTTCGGTGAGGACGGCTTGCCCGCGCAGGGCTTTGAACGCGCGCTGCAGTTTTTCCTGGAGATTCTCGAACATAAATGCACGACTATTTTAACAGCGCTTGCGGATACGCCCGCCGAAGCAGACTGCCTATCTTTCACAACCCAGATATTGCAGGACCATCTCAGGCAGTTCACGTCGCAGCTTGGTTTCCACGTCGGGAATGAGGCGGGAGAAGTGTTTTGAGTCCCTGGGCAGGATCATGACTCCTTGTGCGGCCACACCAACCATCAACATTGCAAACCGGATTGCAGAGTCGGGGTCGGGGTGACGAATTTCGTCGCGCCGTGCCAGCAACACTTCATTCACCAACTGGAACGTCTTCCACTCCAGCTCCTCGCTCTTGCGGACGAAGGCGGCGTCGGGATGCTGCAGCGTAAAGAGTGTCAGAGCACGCAGCAACCCGCGATGTTGGGTATGTCCTTTTAACGTGGTTTCGATCACGTAACCGCAGATTTCCGCCAGGGACTTGTCTTTCCACTTCTCCGGCTTTAGCAATTCGCTGGTGTGGCGGTAATTGCTTTCCAGGGCGCGGAGGCAGACCTCCTGAAGCAGAGCATCCTTGTCGGGAAAGCGGCGATAGATGGCGCCGGGTGTGAGGCCGGCGCGAGCGGCGATGCGCGGAATCGTAGCGCCCTCAATTCCGTCCTGATTCAAAACTTCTACAGCGGCCTGGAGCAGCCGCACCAATGTCTTACGGCTGCGTTCCTGAAGGGCGGGAAGGACGGTTTTCCGCATCACAGAGGAATTTTACAGTAAAGGTTTGACATTATGTAAATGCAAATATACATTTTCATTTATGAACTCTCTCTCCGCTTCGATCGTCGCGCACGTCCTGGCCGCCTTCCTGGTCCTGGTCGCTCCCTGGCTGGGGCGACTGCAGTATCAGCGAGCGCGCAGGCGGCTCCAGGTTGGCGAGTCTCGGATCAAGGTTCGCCTCTTCCGTAACCTGGTCGTCGAGCAAATCGCAGTCATTGCGGCGCTTTGCGGGTTGTGGCGTCTCGGTGGAGTGCCGGGAGCGAGTCTCGGCATCTGTGCGCCCCGCTCCTGGTGGTGGACGGCCGGACTGGGAGCGGCGCTCGTCGGACTGCTGCTGCGATCTGCTCTCCGCGCGCGGACAAAGGCACAAAAGCTCCGGGCGAAACTCGACGACAAGGTGGGCGTCATGCTTCCCAACACCGTCGAAGAACACCGCTGGTTCGCCCTGGTCAGCGTTGGGGCTGGAATCTCTGAGGAACTGGCATATCGTGGATTTCTCTTCTACTATCTCGGCCTCTATATTCACCTTCCGCACTTCTCCATGGCCGCGGTTGCGATCCTCACATCCTTCGTCTTCGGAATGGCACACCTGTACCAGGGCTGGCAGGGTGTGTTGAAAACGGGTGCGGGCGGACTGATTCTGGCTGGCCTCTATGTGCTCACGGGAAGTTTGTTCCTCCCCATGCTCGTCCACGCCGCGATGGACTTGCAGGTCCCGCTCATCTTCTGGCCGCTGGCGGCGCACAACATGCCGGCACAGGACGGTGTTTAGCGCTCAGTTTTGACGAAAGATTTCCTTGGCCGCAATCACCGTGTTGCAGTGGATTGTCACCGTGTCATCCACCTTGCGCGCGTAGCCACCTGCGAATGTGACCATCACCGGAATCCCCCGCGCTTTGGCGACGCGGAAGACGAGTTCGTCGCGCTTCTTCAACCCTTCAATGGTGAGCGAGAGTCCACCGAGCTGGTCTTCGCAGTACGGGTCTGCGCCCGCGATGTAGCAGAGCAACTCCGGTTCGAACTGACGGAGGCCGGAACTCAACGCGTTGTCGAGCCACGCGAGATAGTCGTCGTCGCCGATTTCATCGGGCAGATCGACATCGATCGAGGACGGCGGCTTGAACGCGGGATAGTTGTTTTCCTGGTGAAGGGAGATGGTGAAGACGTCCCCCGCATGTGCACTGCGCAATTTCGCAGGCCGCGTTGGATTCAGGGTCGAAGCCGAGACCGACGGAAGCGGATCGCTTGGAATTCTTGTGCCTGCGAAGATTGCCGCGGTTCCGTTGCCCTGATGCACGTCGCAATCGACGGTCATCGCGGTGCGGATTTTGTCATCCCGCTGCATGCGGCGAATGGCGATGGCGACATCGTGGATCATGCAGAAGCCTTCGCCGTGATCCGGAAACGCGTGGTGAAAACCGCCGCCGATGCTGATGGCAACGCCATCGTTGAGCGCGTAGTCGGCGGCGAGCATCGAGCCGCCCGCGGCCAGCCAAAAGGCGCGCACCAGTTCAGGCGAGTAGGGAACTTCCAATTCCAGTTCCTCGCGCGCGCTGAGTGTTCCCGTCTTAAGTTTCTGGACGTAGACGGGTGTGTGCACCAGCAACACATCCTGATCGCTCGCAGGCCGCGGCGAGACGAAGTCTGCAGCGTCGGCGACACCGATTTCTAACAGGCGATCATGAATGCGCTTGTACTTTTCGGCGGGAAAGACGTGCGCGCCGATGGGAAGATAGTAGTCGTCACTGTAGACCAGTTTGAAGGGCAGCATGTAGAACCGGTAGCCAGTAGCGGGTAGTCAGTAATCAGCAACCACCGATTGCTGAAACCTACCTATGATACGCGCCTCTCGCCATGCCTCCGCCCGCAGCGCCTTGCGCTAGTGCGCGGCTCTCGACTCGCTGCCGAACTGCTAAACTTGGCGCGGTGCCTGCGAAAAAAACAGCCCCGGCAAAATCTCCGGCTCCCGCGACGAGCGCCGAAGGAACCGGGCCTGCGAAACCGAAGCTCGTCTCCACATCGGGCAAGGGCCGCATTTTTCTGATCGACGCCATGTCGTTCATCTTCCGCGCTTATCACGCGATGGCGCGGCAGCGGCCGATGTCGACCAAGACGGGCGTTCCGACCGCTGCGACCTACGTCTTCATCAATATGCTGCGCAAGCTGCGCGACGATTTCTCGCCGGAATATCTGGCGGCGGTTTTCGACGTGGGCGCGAAGACCTTTCGCGATCAGCAGGCGGAAGCGATCACGACGATCCGCAAGTTTGACATCAAGACGCAAACTTTCAAGGAAGTCGAATACGGCGGCTACAAAGCGACCCGCAGCGAGATGCCGCCCGACCTGGCGCAACAGGTGCCGTATATCCGCCGCGCACTGGAAGGCTATCGCATCCCGATCCTAGGACTCGAAGGGTATGAGGCGGACGACTTGCTCGGCACGCTGGCGCGCAAAGCGGCGGCTGAGGCGTACCAGGTTTACGTCGTGTCGAGCGACAAGGACATGCTGCAGCTCGTCGACGACAAGGTGCTCGTCCTGAATCCACCCAAGGACAACCTGATCTGCGACGCGGCGAAAGTCGAGGAGATTCTGGGAGTGCCTCCATCGCGCGTCGTCGATGTGATGGCACTGCGCGGCGACTCGATCGACAACATTCCCGGCGCTCCCGGTATCGGCGACAAGGGATCGGTCGAACTGATCCAGCGATTCGGCAGCGTGGAACAGGCTCTGGAGCGTGCCGCCGAAGTGGAGAAGAAGACATATCGCGAATCGCTGCAGAACAACCGCGACGTAGTGCTGGCGAGCAAGCAACTGGCAACGATCGATACGAACGTCCCGGTCGACCTCGATGTGACGGCCATGAGAGCGGGCGAGCCGGATGCTGAGGCGCTGCGAGCGCTCTTCTTCGAGCTGGAGTTCACGTCGTTGCTGAAGGAATTGCTGCCGGTCGCGGAGGTCGGAGAAGGCGACTATCGCGAGATCAAGACGGTCGCGGAACTCGACGACTATCTCAAAGGTCTGCCGGACCGAGCGCCCCTGGCGGTGGCGATTCCGGCGGAGCAGCACGCGGAAACTGTGGACGAGGAAATCGAGGAAGAGACTCCTGCGGAGCCGGTACAGTCGGAGCTTCTCTTGCAGCCCGGGGATGTGTCCGAAGCGGCGGCTCCTGCTCTGAAGGTTGCGGTGTCCATTGCGGCAGGCTCCGGCGCGGAAGTCACGCTGACCGACAAGACTCTCGCCGATCGCATGAATCGACTGCTCGCAGACGATGCGACGCCGAAGGCAATCCACGATCTGAAGTCGGCTCTTCACTATGTTTCCGCGCAGGGCGCGGCGCTGGCCGGTGTGCGGCACGATCCGATGCTCTATTCGTATCTGCTGAATCCCACGTACTCATCGCACGCCTTGTCAGAGGTTGCGTTGCGCCGGCTCAACTTGAAGATGAGCGGCGGCCTAGTGGAAGCTGCCGATCTGACGGGTCGACTCGCCGCTACTCTGCGACAGGACGTCGAGCAACAGGGGCTGACGTCGGTCTATGAGGAGATTGATGCGCCGCTGGTGTCGGTTCTGGCACGCATGGAAGACGCGGGCGTGAAAATTGATACCTCCGCTCTCGCCACTATGTCCGCGAAACTGGAGAGCGAGATCGAGGCCAAGGCGCGCGACATCTACGAGCGCTGCGGTCAGGAATTCAACATCAACTCGCCGAAGCAACTGGGTGACGTGCTCTTCAAGAAGCTGGCTCTGCCGATGCCGGTGAAATATGGAAAAGGCAAAAAGATCTCGACGGCCGTCGATGTGCTCGAGGGCCTGGCCGAAGAACACGAAGTCCCGCGACTCGTTCTCGAATACCGGCAGCTGACCAAGCTGAAATCCACATACGTGGATGCGCTGCCGGCGCTGATTCGCCGTGGCAGTGGCCGTGTGCACACGACCTTCGGACAAACAGGAACGGCAACGGGCCGGCTGTCGTCCGCCAATCCGAACCTGCAGAACATTCCCATCCGAACCGAGTTGGGGCGCGAGATTCGCGCAGCGTTCATCGCGGAACCGGGGCACGTGCTGCTGGCCGCGGACTATTCGCAGATCGAACTACGCCTGCTGGCGCATTTCTCGAAAGACAAACTCCTGGTGGAGGCCTTCCGGCGCGGCGACGATATCCACACCCTGACCGCGTCGCAGGTGTTTGGCGTGCCGCCGCTGATGGTGACGGCCGATCATCGGCGCGCGGCGAAAGTGGTGAACTTCGGCATCGTGTACGGGCTTTCTGCTTTTGGACTCTCGCAGCAACTCGGAATCACGCCTGCTGATGCGAGAAAGTTCATTGACGCGTATTTCGAAAAGTATGTCGGCGTGCGCGCGTTCATCGATGCGACGCTCGACCAGGCCCGGCGCGACGGTAAGGTGAAAACGCTGTTTGGGCGCGTACGTCCGATTCCGGACATCAACAGCAAGAACCCAAACCAGAGGGGCTTCGCCGAGCGGACCGCGGTCAATACGCCGCTGCAGGGAACGGCCGCGGATTTGATCAAGCTGGCCATGATTCGAATCGACGAGGAAATCGCGAGGCGGGGCTTCAAGTCGCGCATGACCCTGCAGGTGCACGATGAGTTGGTGTTCGAGGTGCCGGAGAGTGAAGCGGATCCGATGCAACGTCTGGTGCGCGAGCAGATGGAGAACGCGCATCCGTTGGAAGTGCCGCTGGTGGTGGAGTTGGGGGTCGGAGCAAACTGGCGGGATTTGGAGTAAGTGGAACGCTGTTGCCTGGGTATGGATGAGCCTCATTCAAAACTGCCGCACGTGCACGCCGTCGTCAGAATCGATTTTCCCTTCGATGAAGGCCACCCGGGCAACTGCGTCACTGTCGTCAAGGTGCTCCAATCGGAAGAATCAGCTGCAGAGGAGGTATCCCGGTTGAATGCAGTCAACTCCGACAAGAACTGCGTGTACATCCGTTGTCTTTCCAGATGGGTCGGCGATCCCAAATCCTGCATTTAGGCCGCAGGCCATCTAGTGTCGCGTCCCGGAAATATGTGCCATTAATTCAGTACGGTTTGGGAAGGGCACGACTTGAGTCGTGCCGATGCGCCCCGCATAAATACTGGGGCTTTAGCCCCTGAGGTCCGACCGCCGCTAACCTGGACTGAATTCACTTTTTGTTATGAACTTGCGGGACACCACACTAGAGGACCGTGAATAATTGCGGCAGAATTGCAGCCGCCTTTTGCTGAAAGCTCTCATCGAAAGCTGCCACGTTCACCGGTAGCTCTGGGCCGACATAGTAGGCCTGAGCTCGTCCGGCGACTTGTGCGACGAAGCCGGCGGCCGGTTCGACCACGCCTGACGTCCCCACCGCCACAAATATCGTGCAGCGGTCGAGTGCGGTGAAGATCTCATCCAGCCCATACGGAACTTCGCCGAACCAGCAGATGTGCGGCCGGATCCTTCCGCCGCAATCACAACCCGGGATCGGCGTCGGCGGTTCATAGGTTGCCTGATCTTCGAACGGCGTGCGTCGGCAGGAGTCGCAACGGCTCTTGAAGAGTTCGCCGTGCATGTGCAGGACCCGGCGCGATCCGGCTTGCTCATGAAGGTTGTCGACGTTTTGCGTGCAGAGAAACAGGCGGTCGCCCAGCTTCTTTTCCAACTCAGCCAGCGCAATATGCGCGGGATTCGGCTTGGCGGCTGCAGCGACCTGCCGCCGCATCGAGTAGAACTCCCACACGAGCGTGGGATCGCGCGCCCAAGCATGGGGCGAAGCAACCTCTTCAATACGATAGTTGCGCCACAATCCGCCGACGCCCCGGAAGGTCGGAATGCCGCTCTCGGCGCTCACTCCGGCGCCGGTCAGAACGAAGACGTTGTCGCTGGGCCCGACGCGAATCATGCGGAAAGCCATTTTTTCGGAAAACAGTCAGCTTGATTTCCGATATACTTTGTCCACCTTAACGCCACTCGTCGCGGTAACGCCAGCCGAAAGGCAGGCTCAGCAGTCTCGCGGAGGCATTCGAATGGCAGCCCCCTCCCTCGCGCCCACGCTCGATTCGGCGTCACGCCGGCTTGTGCCCCGGCGACCCATCCGCGCTCCCCTGGATCTCATCGCACTGCAATCGGGAGTTCCGAATACGATGCCCGGGCGTTGTACCGACCTGAGCGAGGGCGGTCTGGGAGTGATTGTTGCGGGAGAGTTGATGGCGGGCCAGCCGGTTGCGCTGGAGATGCGGCTTCCGAATGTCGGACTGCCGATCCGGGCGCGCGCGCAGGTTCGTTATCAGGATCGGCTGCATTATGGGCTGCAGTTTGTCGGCCTGTCGATGGAACAGCGGGAGATGATTCGCTACTGGGCGTCGCAGGCTCCGGCGCCGCGCGAAGAGGCCGCGGAGGAAACGAAGGAAGAATCCGCGCGACCGGTGCTGGCCGCATTGGAGATTGCGCCGCAAGAAGAAAAGCACCTGCGTCGAATTCGCGTTCGGCGGTGGAAGTTCGTCCTGCTGATGTCGTTTACGATGGCGCTGGCCGGCTTTGGGTGGTGGGAATGGCAGACTGCGTGGAATCGGCTGGAGGAACCTTCCGTGTCCGCCGATGGGGCGGCGCGCGTTCCGCAGCGCGTTGCGCCCGAGATTATGGACCAGCAGATCCTTTACAAAGTGGACCCGGTGTATCCGGAAGCGGCGCGTGCGGCTGGAACTGAAGGCTTGGTGGTTCTTGATGCGTTAATCGCTGCGGACGGCAGCGTCAAGCGGCTGCGTCCGGTTGCGGGGCCAGATGTGCTGGCGCAGGCTGCGACCAGCTCAGTGCAAGCGTGGAGATACACACCGTATCGCAGCAGTGGGCAGGCGGTTGAGGTGGAGACTACGGTGAGTGTGGAGTTTCGGCTGAAGTGAATTTGTGTTGGTAATTTGAGATTGGAAATTGAAGAGGTGGCGCGCCCGCTGCCAGGTTGCAAATTCTCACTCGAACATCGGGGCTTCTCGAAACGCCGATCCCTTCCTGTCTTTTTCTGAAACGATCGGCTCTCCCTCGAGCTTCCAGTCGATCTTCAAGTCCGGATCGTTCCACTGAATCGTTCGTTCGTGCTCGGGGGCATAGAAATCCGTGGATTTGTAGAGCACGTGCGCGCTGTCCGATAGAACGCGGAAGCCGTGGGCGAAGCCGCGCGGGATCCAGAGGATGCGCTTGTTTTCGCCGGAGAGTGTGAACGATTCCCACTTGCCAAAGGTGGATGAACTGCGGCGAAGATCCACCGCCACGTCGAGCACTTCGCCCGTTACCACGCGGACCAGTTTCCCTTGCGCCTGCTGAATCTGATAATGCAGCCCGCGCACGACATTCCGCGCTGAGCAGGAATGGTTGTCCTGCACGAAGGGCTCCCGGATGCCGAGCTCTGCGAAGACCCGTTCGTTGTAGCTTTCCAGGAAAAAGCCGCGATCATCGCCGAACACGCGTGGTTCGAGAAGCAGGACGCCGGGAAGAGTGGTCTCGGTTTTTCTCATTGAGCGCTAACGCCAGACGCTGTCATTCAGAAGACTCGTTCCCGCAGCAACTGCAGGAGATAAGCACCGTAGGCATTGTTGCGCATGGGCGTGGCCAGGGCTTCGAGTTGTGCCGCCGTGATGTAGCCGCTGCGGTACGCGATCTCTTCCGGACAGGCCACCATCAGGCCCTGGCGTTTCTCAAGCGTCTGGATGAAGAGGGCTGCTTCCATCAAGGCTTCGTGCGTGCCGGTGTCGAGCCACGCCATGCCTCGGCCCATAACGCAAACATTGAGCTGGCCACGACGGAGATACTCGCGGTTTATGTCGGTTATCTCCAGTTCGCCGCGGCCGGAGGGCTTCAGGCCCGCAGCAATTTCCACGACCTGATTGTCGTAGAAGTAGAGTCCGGTGACGGCATAACGTGACTTTGGCTGCTTCGGCTTTTCTTCGACGCTAAGCGCTTTCCCATTCTGATCGAACTCGACGACCCCGTAGCGCTCGGGATCGTTTACCGGATACGCGAATACGCGGGCGCCTTGGGATTGGGCCGTGGCCTCGCGGAGGCCCTTGACGAGGTCGTGTCCGTAGAAAATGTTGTCGCCGAGCACGAGCGCGCAGCCACTGGAGCCGATGAACTCGCGTCCGATCAGAAATGCCTGCGCGATGCCCTCGGGCTTGGGCTGCAACTTATAGTGCAGACGGATGCCGTAGCGTGAGCCGTCGCCGAGCAAGTGCTCGAAGCGCGGCAAGTCATCGGGCGTGGAGATCACCAGGATGTCGCGGATTCCCGCCAGCATCAGTGTCGAGAGCGGGTAGTACACCATGGGCTTGTCGTAGACGGGCAGCAAGCTCTTTGCAACGCCATGCGTCACCGGATAGAGGCGCGTGCCCGAGCCCCCGGCGAGGATGATGCCCTTGTAGGTTGGCTGACTTGAATCGCTCATGTCGAGTGTTCGGTGGCGTAGTGTTTCGCCATCCACTGGCGATAGCTTCCGCTGGTGACGTCGCGCACCCAGTCTGCATGATCAAGATACCAGCGTACAGTCTTGCCGATCCCGGTCGCGAAGGTTTCTTTCGGACGCCAGGCGAGTTCGCGCTCGATCTTGCGTGTGTCCATGGCGTAGCGGCGGTCGTGACCGGGACGGTCTTTGACGAACGTAATGAGCTTGCTGTGCGGCACGACGGGGTCGTTGGGGCAAAGGTCGTCGAGCAGGGCGCAGATCGTGCCGACGATCTCCAGGTTCTTTTGTTCGTTGCCGCCGCCGATGTTGTAGGTCTCTCCCGGCTTGCCGCTCTTGAGCACTGTCCGGATGGCGCGACAATGGTCTTCGACGTAGAGCCAGTCGCGCACGTTTTGTCCGTCGCCATACACGGGCAGCGGTTTCCCCTGGCAGGCGTTCAGGATCATCAGCGGGATCAGCTTTTCCGGAAACTGGAACGGACCGTAGTTGTTGGAACAGTTCGTGGTCAGCGTGGGCAGGTTATAGGTGTGATGATACGAACGCACAAGATGGTCAGATGCCGCCTTGGATGCCGAGTATGGACTATTGGGAGCGTAAGGCGTGGTTTCGCAGAAAGCAGGATCGCTCGGACTCAGTGACCCATAGACTTCGTCCGTGGATACGTGGAGGAAGCGGAATGTCTTCTGCTCGGCGTCGGAGAGAGTAGACCAGTAGGCGCGCGTTTCTTCGAGCAGGCTGAAGGTGCCGTTGACGTTGGTGCGGATGAAATCGCCGGGTCCGTGGATGGAGCGGTCGACGTGGCTCTCGGCGGCGAAGTGAACGATCGCGCGAGGACACTCGCGCTCAAGCAACTTCTGGACCAGGCTACGGTCGATGATGTCGCCCTGCTCAAAGCGATAGCGGGGATGACTGTCGATCGAACGAAGATTGCTGAGGTTGCCGGCGTAGGTCAGCTTGTCGAGATTCAAGACGCGGGAAGATTCCTCGGCAATCCATTGCAGCAGAAAATTCGAGCCGATGAATCCGGCGCCGCCGGTGACGAGAATCAGATCTTCCATGCCGAAGCGCCGCCCCGACGAGGCGGCGGCATGGACCGATTCTAATCAAATGTGGAGGTAAAGTCGTGCGGACCGGCTTCGCAAGGCACTTCACGCCAGATCGAAGAGCAGCACTTCGGCGTCTTTCGCCCCCTTGATGGTGACGCTCTTTTCGTCGCTCACCGCGGCGCCGTCACCTTGATTGAGCTTCTGGCCGTTCAGTTCCACTTCTCCCTTGGCCACCTGCAGCCACACGTGGCGCTTGCTTCCGAGAGGGTGCTGCACTTCGTCGCCGGGGGACAGCAAAGTTACGAACAGCTTGGCATCCTGATGGATCTTCACGGAGCCATCGGCGCCGTCGTTGGAGGCAATCAGGCGCAGCTTGCCGCGCTTCTCCGATTCGGGGAAGCTCTTCTGCTCGTAGCTGGGCTGGTGTGCCTGCTGGTCGGGCATGATCCAGATCTGCAGCAGGTGCACCGTATCCGTCGGCGAGGGATTGAACTCGCTGTGGCGGATGCCGGTGCCGGCGGTCATCCGCTGGCCGTCGCCGGGCAGAATCACCGAGCCGGTACCCAGGCTGTCCTTGTGCTCCAGTTTGCCCGAGAGAACATAAGTGATGATCTCCATGTCGCGGTGCGGATGCGTCGGGAAGCCGCCCTTGGGCGCGACAAAGTCCTCATTGATTACGCGGAGAGCGCGAAAGCCCATCCACTTCTCGTCCCAGTAATCGTTGAAGCTGAAGGTGTGGCGGGTCTTGAGCCAGCCGTAGTCGCCGCCGCCGCGTTCCTTGCTGCGCCGAATGGTGATCATGGCGTCCTCCATTAGTCGTTATAACGACTACATTTTAGATGCTGAGGCTACAGGAAGGATTCAACGGGCAGATCGGGCCATCGGGTCATCGGGTATTGAAGGTCCGGGATGGAACTATTGCTGGAACGCTGCTTCAGCTCACCGAATACCTCGAATCGCACGATTGCCTGATCGTGGTTCCAATCACCTGATGACCCGATCACCGAATGACCCGATGTGATTACTTGTGTTTCTTTTGCGAACTCTCCGCTTTCGGCTTCTCTTCTTTTTTCGTTTCTTTTGTTTCTTTGGCGGACTCTTTGGACCCGCTGCTTTCCGTGCTCGCGGTAGAAGGCGCCGCTCCCTTTTTGGCGTAGTCCGTCACGTACCAGCCTGATCCCTTGAACTGCACGGCTGGGGCCGAGAGCAGCTGCTCGACCGCGCCGCCGCATTCGGGGCACTTCTTGATGGGCTTATCGGAGAACTTCTGGATCTTTTCGAAGCGGTGTCCGCACTTTTTGCACTGGTATTCGTAGAGGGGCATCGGTGAAGTGATTTTAGGGTTCGGAGTTGAGCGGCGTCAATTTTGGACGCCGTTGACGCAAACAGCTAAGGAACGATTTTGCGGAATTGCCGGCAAGGCGCCCGTCTCTCGCTTCTTAGCGCTTCAGCAAGTCCACTGGCTCCCGGACGTCATGGACCCGGAAATACCTTGCCAAGGCAGGATATTTCACTGCCACGGCCTCATACATGGCGTATGCGACGTTGCGGTAGGACGCATGCCCAGCGGGCGTGGTCCTCAGTTCCGATATGTAGACAGCTTCGGCGAAATCCATCTTGAAGAGCGTCCGCTTGCGAAAGGCGAGGGGGATCGCGTACTGCGCGTTTTGGGGGCTTTCTTCGCTGCTGCTCGCCGCCAACGACTTCACCGCCGCCCGCGCGCGCTCCATCGCCGCGTCGTACTCACGCCGCACTCCCGCAGCATCGACCTCCGGAGGTGTATCGAACCCATGCGCCGTCGTGAAGTCCTGCATGATCTGCACGCAGCGCCGGTGGCGGTGCATGTCGCGGAAGCCCCCGATATCCATCAGAATGTCGAAGCGGAACTGTTGTCCGGCCGAAAATGCCCGCAGCATCTCGTCGTGTTTGCCGCGATGCCGCAAGCCCAGTTCGATAATCTCGCGGCGGCGGGATTCCCCTGCTGCGTCCACTCCCTCTCGAAGCTGTCGATAGGAATAATGAGAGTGCTCGTAGAGCAGCGTGCAGGCCAGTTCGATCTCGAGTGGATCCGAATCCAGCAGGTCCACCAGCGGAGCGGGCGCGATCTCCACTCCGCGCATCAACTCGGAAGCCGCCTGGCACAGGCCCCGCCGCGTTTCGATCTCATACCGATTCGGATCGGCGTATTTCACCAAAGTCGGCGCCACGCGCACTTCGCGCAGCAGTTCCTGTTCTGCGCGATCCGCCAATTCCGGCGACACACGACGAATCTCATCGACCAGCACCCGCAGAGACTCTTCGTTGGCGTTATATGCCGGAGAGATCGCCGCTTTCTTCAGCAGGCCTCCCAGATCACGAACCTCCGTATGCGTATGCGAGAGCAGATGCGCCACCTGCGTCTCAAGCGTGCGCGCGTTGACAATTTCTCCCAGCGAAGTGTTTGTCGCCAGCGGCAAGAGGTAGCGTGAGATATCAAAGGCGCGGGCGCGTAAGGTTCGCTCGTAGGCGTCCTGCTTCATGTCAGCGGGCTTCGGCGTAATGCCGCGCAGGTACTCAAACATCGTCTCCGACAATCGCTGGTAGTCGACGAACAGGCCATCGAGGGTCCGCCGATAGAGAGCGCGAGCCTCGGCATCGGTTCCGAAGTCTGGGGTGTAGTAGCCGCTCTTCTTGAAGTCCTGATAGCGAGTGGAGCGCTCTTGGCCATCCCAACGTTGCTCGTCGGCGATGACAATGGCTGCCAGAATTGACAGGCGCTCAATCGCAAGTGCGATGTGCGCGAGATCCGCGATCGACCGGTGTCCGTACTGGAAGTAGAAGGTATTGAGGAACTTCTCCGCCTTCTGCTGCGTAATTTCCTTCAGCGACTCCTTCATCGAGAGCGCCGAACGCGAGTATTTCGCCATGGCGTAGGCCTGCATTTCCGGCTCAACGCCATATACGGCAAAGACTTCCACGGAAGGCCTGGTTTGGTCGGTCGAGGAGTCGGTCACGGTTGGGGGCTCGCTCAAGATCACGTCAGACATGGGAGTGGAAGAAATCTTACTTGGACCGTCCATCCCCACGCAAACAAATCTATGGTGCGAAATGCAATTTGGGTGCATCCTATGAGTGAGGCGATGAGGCCCCGCTCTCGCTGTTTGCTGACGACGCGTTACCGCCGGATTTTCCCCGTGTCACCACCGTTACTTTTCAATTGCTGAGGAATCTTTTATAAAATATGTACCAGACTTTCTTCATGCGCCGTCTCACATTCGTTCTTTCATTCATAGCCAGCTGGCCCGCTCTCCACGCGCAGAGTTTGAATCGCGCGAGTTCCCCCGACGCGCCGGCGATCCTGTCGTTCGCTGCCGATGGGAGTCCCCTTCTGCCCGCCTCTTCGATCCCGACAGTCAACTTCACAGCCCCCATTGCCTTGCCGCGCATGGCGCCGGAACTCGCGCTCTCAACGTACCAGCAACGTTCGGCGCGCCAGGCACAAATGCTCGCGGGATACAAGGCGGCAACGGTGATCCGGGCCGAGTTGCCGGACAATGCGCAGCGCGGAGAATTCGAACTGGAGCGCAGCTTCACCGCTCCGCATACGCTGACTTTTAAGTCGTTGCGCTTTCAGGGCGACGGATTCGTGAAGACGAACGTGATCACGCGACTGCTGCAGTCGGAAGTGGAGCACGTACAGAAGGACGATCCTGCAGCCACTGCTCTCCGGCCGGAGAACTACAAGTTTTCCTATAAGGGCGTGATCCAGGAAGGCGACCGCACGCTCCATGTCTATCAGGTTAAGCCGCGTAAGAAGCGGGTCGGACTGTTCAAAGGCCACATTTTTCTCGATGTAGGCAGCGGCAGCCTGGTACGAGTGGAAGGCCGCGTGGCAAAATCGCCGTCACTGTTCGTGAAGAAGATCGACTTCTACCAGGAATATGCCGACATCGACGGGTTCACCTTGCCGGTGCATATGCACTCGGAAGCCAGGGCTACGCTGATCGGGCGGACCATCGTCGATATCACCAATCGCGATTACCAGCCGGTACCGGCGCTCGCCGTGTCGGCGCAACTCTCCGGCTCGCACTGAGGTTCTGTGCCTCCCCCGGCTCGTGACAGTGTAGAAATTCTTCCAGCCACATCCCCGGAGCAGATCGCTCAATGCCGTGAGCTCTTTCTTGAATACGCTGCTTCTCTCGGCTTCAGCCTAAGGTTTCAAGGCTTCGATGACGAGTTGAAGAATCTTCCGGGCGCTTACGCGCCGCCCGCCGGACGTCTGCTGCTGGCATTGTGCGAGGGAGGAGCTGCGGGATGCGTGGCTCTGCGCCGACTCGAGGGCGGCGTCTGTGAGATGAAACGGCTGTACGTGCGTCCGGCCTACCGCGGAAAGCGCGTCGGCGGATTGCTGGTTGATCGCATCATTCAAGAAGCGCGCGTCGCCGGCTACCAGCGCATGCGCCTCGACACGATTACGTCTTCAATGCAGGACGCGATTGCTCTTTACCGGCGGAGAGGCTTTCGGGAAATTCCTGCGTATCGCGAGAATCCCATCGCCGGAGCCCTCTATCTGGAGTTGATGTTATAGGCGGCCTGCGGACCCGTCGGAGACGGCTTCTGCTGTTGACCGATGCTGCCAGCGAGGCCTGCTTGTGCGGCCGCGCCCGGTGGCGCTTCCTGCCGGAGAATGACGATATCGACACGCCGGTTCATGGCGCGGCCTGGCGCGGTTGCATTGCTTGCAACGGGGTGGTACTCGGCGTATCCGGCAGCGCTCAATCCGGCGGCGTCGAATCCGTCGCGCACGATCAAGAGCCTGACGATTTCCGTGGCCCGGGCCGTGGAGAGTTCCCAGTTGGATGCGAACTGCGCGTTGTGAATGGGAACGTTGTCGGTGTGGCCCTCAATGCGCAGCCGGTACTTGCGCTGGTGAAGGATGTCGGCGATGCGATCGAAGGCGGGCTGCGATGCTGTCTTCATCTGCGCTGACCCGCTCTCGAAAAAGCCGACTTCGCGCAGGCTGATGACGAGGCCGTCGGGTTCGCGCCGCATGGCAATCTCTTTGCGGCCGATTTCGACGTTCAGAGCTTCCTCCAGTTCATGTTGGAGCTGCTCCAGGTCGCCGTTCCCCTCTCCCGCACCCGGTCCGTCTTCGGGCCGTCCTGCCACTTGCCCCAGGTTGGTGTTGCGTTTTACGTTCTCGATCGTTTGCACCCGGGTGAATGGCATTGGCTCTTCCAGGTCTATTGGGACCTGAGTCGTTGATGCCTGGAAGATTCCCATCTCCTGGAATGCGACCTGGATCGCCATGGCCAGCTTGCCGACTTTTCTCTTGTCGACCTGGGAAGACGCGTAGAGTACCACGAAGAATGCGAAGAGCAAGGTGATGAAATCGGCGTAGGAAACCAGCCAGCGTTCGTGGTTGGCGTGGCCTCCCCGCTTCCGCCGGCGGCTCATGCGCTCGCCGTGACCGTGTCCGCGCTTTGTTCCCGCGCATCGGCCAGGAACCCCAGCAACTTCGCTTCCAGCATGCGCGGGTTCATCCCTTCCAGAATCGAGATCACGCCCTCAAGCGTCATCTCGCGGATCACCTGTTCGTCGCGGATGCGGATCTTCAACTTCCCTGCGGTGGGAAGAAAGAACAAGTTTGCCGCGCCCACGCCGTAGATCGTCGCCACAAATGCCACTGCGATGCCCTTGCCGACTTCGTCAATCTTGTCGAGATGCTGCATCACCTGGATCAGTCCCAGCACCGCTCCGATGATCCCGATCGTCGGAGAAAATCCGCCCGCCGATTCAAACACCTGCGGGATTTTTTCTTCCTGCTCTTCCTGATTGTCGAGTTCGAGCTCCATGATCTTGCGGAGTTCCTGCGGTTCGGTTCCATCGACCGCCAGCATGAGAGAGCGGCGCAGAAAAGGTTCGCGAATGTTGGCCAGTTCCTTGTCCAGCGAGACGATGCCTTCGCGGCGCGCCTGATTGGCATATTTCACCAGTACGTCAATCGTGGACCGGGCGTTGTCGCCGGGCTCCAGGAAAACATGGGCCAAGCGACGAAAGGCGTTCAGGACGACCACTAAAGGAAACTGAATCAGGATGGCGCCCAGGGTTCCGCCGAATACGATCATAGCGGCGGTGGGCTGCAGTATCTGGCTGAGGTTTCCGCCCTCCAACATCAACCCGAATAAGATGCCGCCGACTGCTAAGAAGAGACCGGCCAGGGTTGCCTTATCCAAGCGATCTCCTATTTCTCATCCGCGCTTGTGTTGTCGTTTCCCAGCACTGGAGGAAGCGCGGAACGGTTGTCCCACCAGAGCATGATTCCCTGCAGTACGGAGCGCCGGAATTGCACCACGCGGTCGAGTACCTCCTGCGCGTTCTCGCGCACGACAATCTTCTCCCCAGTCACCAGGGTAATCACCGTGTCCGGCGCCTGTTCGACGAACTTGATCAGATCCGAATTCAGGGCCAGGGGATGATTGTTGAGGCGCGTCAGCTGAATCATGGTTTTGTCACCAGGGAGTCGTGGAGCACGATCCCTGCATAAGGAAACATCGGCAGATTCGGGATTCCGCGCAGGAATGGAGCAGTTGGCGGCCTGGTTACCGTGGGGCTACGTCGGAGAGTACCTGTGGAAATAAAGCCCTCATGCAGGGTGCCGATGTCCTGTTTGAAAGCAAACGGGTTCCGAAGGTGAAGCGGAACGCAGCCTCCAGCAAGGGTTTGGGGGCGGTTCCAGGAACGGAACCACAAGGAGAACCAAAATGGCACTCAGCATTCTCAACAACATTCCGTCCCTGGCCGCGCAAAACCAGTTGTCGATTACAGGTGCGGGATTGCAGAAGACTCTGTTCCGACTGTCTTCGGGTTCGCGCATCAACAGCGGCGCGGACGATGCAGCCGGCCTGGCGATTGCCGACGGGTTACGAGCCAACATCTCGGCCCTGACGCAGTCCTCGCGCAACGCGAACGACGGCACTGGCAAACTGCAGGTGGCGGACGGTGCGTTGGCGCAGGTCACCACCCTCCTCAACCGCGCCGTCACGCTGGCCACCGAGTCGGCGAACGGAACGGTATCCGACACACAGCGCGGCGCCCTGGACGCTGAGTTTACGGCGATCAAGGCGGAAATCGACCGCATCGGGTCGAACACCACGTTCAACGGCACGCAGGTGTTCAGCGCGACGGCGATCGACATCTTCCTGAGCGACTCGACCGGCACCGGAACCAGCACGGTTTCGGCAACCACGGGCGTGATTTCTTCGCTGGGCATCGGCCTGGGCGCGAACGCCAGCAACACGCTGAGCGCCATCGGCCAGCCGGCCGCCAACGACACTGTGACAGTCGGGTCCGGCGCAGGCACAACCTACAAGTTTGTGGCCGCGCTGACCGGGGCTGCCAACGAAGTGCTGATTGGCGCGAACCTGTCGGCCTCGCTTTCCAACCTGGCTGCGGCCGTGAACGGCACAGCCGGCGCGGGCGTTGCCTATGGCGTCGGAACGGTCGCCAACGCTGATGTCTCCGCCGTCGCTGGAGCTTCGACGGTCACCTTCACCGCCAAAGTGGCAGGCGCCAGCGGCAACGCCATCGTCTCCACTGAGACCGGCGCCAACCTGGGCTTCTCCAGCGGCGCAACCCTGACGGGCGGCGCAGGATCAGCCGGACTCACCACCGCGGCTGCGGCTCAGGCTGCGCTGGTCAACATCAACAATGCGATTCAGTCGGTCGCCAACACCCGCGGCAACTTGGGTGCGGCCATCAACCGGCTGCAGTCCGCTGCCAACGTCATCAACAACCAGACCCAGAACCTGACGGCTGCCGAAGACGGCATTCGCGCCGCCGACATCGCTCAGGAAGTGGCGAACCTCACCAAGTTCTCCATCCTGAACCAGACAGGTATCTCGGCTCTGGCGCAAGCCAACCAGAACCAGCAGAGCGTTCTCTCGCTGCTCAAGTAACCCGGACTCCGGAGGCGGGCTGACACTCGCCTCCGGTTCTTCCCGGAGCCGTTATGGTGCTGGATCCAATTCGGCCGAATGATACTCCCGCCGTCCCGGATGCCGCGACGGTCCGCGCTACGAGTGTGCGCCCGCAAGCCAGGAAACCATCTGTGCCCGTCACGCCGTCCGTTCCGCCCGTCGCGCCGGCTCCCGAGACGCAGAACGAGGTCAACGTGAAATGGGATGGCAGTGACGGCGTCATTGTCACTTTTACGGACAAAAAGAGCGGGGACATCGTGCGGCAGATCCCCAGCGAACAAGTACTGAGCGTAGCCCGGTTTATTCGACAGATGCTGGAAGAAAAAGGCGCGGGAGGTCCGGGCGCCACAACAGGCTGCGAAGAGAGTCAGTAGCGCTGTGCAGGATTATCAACCATGAGCACAAGCCTTGGAAGTTTGAACCTCAATCAAAGCTCTGCGAGCTCGGGCACCGGTATTGACGTGACCGCGGTGGTGGACCAGCTGATTTACGCGGAGCAGGCTCCAGAACGGATTTGGCAGCAGGAGCAGATCACGCTGGCCTCACAGGCCGTGGCGTTGAATTCGCTCAGCAGCGGCGTCAATGCCCTCAAAGATAAAATGTTGGCGCTCTCCGATCTCACCGGGGTCTTCGCCGGACTGACAGCAGCTTCCTCGCAGCCGGACCTGGTGACCGCCAGCGCTCAGTCCAACGCTGTCCCGGGCGTCCACACGGTCGTCGTCAGCAACCTGGCCACAGTGTCTTCGTACTACACCGATCCGGTGGCGAACAGTTCGACCACGCTGGCACATGGCAGCTTTACGATCGCAGTGGGACAGTCGAGCAAGACGATCACCATCGATGGCACCAACGACACTCTCGACAAGCTTGCGGCATCTATCAACTCGCACGACTATGGCGTTCAGGCCAGCGTTCTGAACGACAGCAATGGGGCGCGCCTCGCTCTGGTCAGCAAAACCAGCGGCGCGCCGGGCGACCTTGCCGTAAGCGCGAACGGTACCGGACTCGCTTTCCACAAGTCCGCCGACGGCGTTGATGCGAACTTCACCGTGGACGGCGTTCCGCTGTCGAGCAGCAACAACACCGCGACCGGCGCAATTTCGGGCGTCACTCTGAACCTGCTGGGAGCGGATTCCGGCACGCCGGTCACGATCAGTGTCTCTCACGACAACACCGGGATCACCCAGGCCATCAACGACTTCGTTGCGGCGTACAACTCCGTCATCAAGAATATCAACGGACAATTCACGACGGACGCCAGCGGCAGCGCCGGATCACTTGCCGCCAACAGCGCTATGCGCTCGCTGCAGACCTCCCTGCTCTCCGACGTTTCTTTCTCCGTTACCGGGAACAACGGAATTGTGGGTCTGGCCTCCATGGGGATCGACATGCAAGACGACGGAACTCTGACCGTCGATAGCACCAAGCTGAACGACGCGCTCACCAACAATTTCCCGGCGGTGCAGTCGTTCTTTCAAGCGGCGACTACCGGCAGTTTCGGCGCCAACTTCAGCAGCGATCTGAATTCCCTGACCAGTCCCACGTCGGGCCTCTTGAGTGCCAACATCAACGAAAACACCGCGAACCAGCGTGACCTGACGGACCGTATCAACGACTTCGAAGCGCGCCTGGCCGATCGCCGTCAGTTTCTCATCACTCAGTACAGCCAGGTGGATGCGATGCTCCGCCAGTATCCACTGCTGATACAGCAGATCAACAGCCAGTTGGGCACAAAGTGATATGGACGCAATCCAGGCCTATCGCGAGTCCGAGATTGCCGCTGACAATCCAGTACGCCTGGTCATCCTGCTCTACGACCAGCTGCTGCGCGACCTGCAGCGGGCGCTCGACGCCATCGCCACGCGCGATGTCCAACGCCGCTCTCGCGAACTCGATCATGCCCTTGTAGTCGTTGGCCAGCTCCAGGGAACGATCAACCTCGAAAACGGCGGCGAGGTGGCACGGACTCTCGATCACTTTTACGACATTGTGCGCGGGAACCTTCTGTTCGCCGCTTCCAAAGGATCGGCTGAAATTCTGGAAGATCAACGGAAACAGATCCTCGCCGTGCGCGAGGCCTGGCTTGAGGTGGAGCGGCAGCAGGTTCCGTCGCCTGCTCCGAACGGCCCCACGCACGCCGGGCCTCGCGTGGACCAACATGATTCTGAGGGGAATTCCGAGTGGAAAGCATAGACATCTCCGTCCAAGCAATTCGAGAAGTCAACCAGAAGCTCGGTCAGTTCGCCGATGCACTGCAGCGAACCTCGCCTTTACTGACCGCCGAGCAGATGGCGGAGGTGCTCGCCGAAATCGTCCGTGTAGGCGAATGGACGCGGGTTGGGCTGGCGCAAGACGCCGACCCACGACTGTCCGAAGAACTGGGCCGCTACCATCTTCTGCTCGAACAACTCCGGCAGGCACTTCCTCTTCTGCATGCCCGGCTGCTCACCGAACGCTCCCGCCTGCAGGCCGAGAGCGCGCACCTCGACGCCTCGGCTGCCTGGGCCCGATCTGCAAGCCAGCAGACTCCGTAGCGATCCACACCGCTGCCTATTCGGCTGCGAATCTCCGCGCTGATTGAGTCTGACCGGTTCGTTCGGCCAGGCCCAAACTTCGTCCAAATTCCATGACGGTCTTTCCCGCGCGAATACGCATTGCGACATGAATCCGGTAGTAGGTGAACCAGACCCGCGGCGCGTGGGGCGCCGGAAAACGCACGACGATCTCATGGAAATGGAGCGCTAAGATGTCGACTGCTGCCTCGCAAGCTCATCGCATTCACGTTCTCGCTGCCCTTCTTGCCCTGATCTCACTGTTTGCCTTCGCCAGCCCGCTTCAGGCCCAGACGTTCCAAACGGTGCAGGCTCTGTCGTTCACCTCACCGTTCGCCGGAGCCAATCCGCTCCCACAGATCGTCACCATCAACAGCACGGGTGCGTCGCTGCGCTTCACTCCGGTCGCGAGCACCAATTCGGGGGGCAGCTGGCTGGCCGTGTCGCCGGCCACCAGTGGTTGCTGCTTCACGCCGCTCCCGGTCGTCGTCAGCGTGAATGCTGCTGGCTTGGCCGCCGGCACCTATACCGGACAAGTCGTCGTCACCGATTTCGGCAACGCCAGCAACAAGATCACCATCCCGGTAACACTGACCATCGCAGGTTCCGGCGGGGCGTTCTTCGACGACCTCCCCGGCGGGCTCAGCTTCTCGTTCAAGACCAGCGGCAGCAACCCGGCGCAACAGCAGATCCAGATCCGCAACGGCGGATCGGGCACGCTGAACTGGACCGTCGCTGCCACCACCGGCATCGGCGGGGCCTGGCTGACTACCTCCGCCGCCAGCGGAACTGCTCCTTCGTTCATTACCGTTGGAATTAACAAGGCGAACCTTCCCGGAGGCGGCGCCACCGCGGGCACCTATGTCGGACTTCTAACCTTCACCGCCGGATCGGACACGACTACCATCCCGGTGGCCGTCCACGTCGGCGCCTCGATCATCGAGCAGGTTAACCCGCTCAGCTTCACCATGCCGTTCGGCGGCAACAATCCGCTCTCCCAGGTCCTGGTTGTCGAGACGTCCGACAATTCCGCCATGCGCTTCTCTCCCGTGGCGGCCACCGCCAAGGGCGGAAACTGGCTCTCCGTTTCTCCCAACACCAGCGGATGCTGTTTCGCGCCCTACAGTCTTGTCGTCACTATCACTCCCGGCACGCTCGCAGCCGGGAGCTACACGGGTGAGATCGCGATCACGGAATTCGCCAATCCCGCACGTTCCATGACCGTGCCCGTCACCCTCAACATCGTGAACGCCGGCGCGTTCTTCAACGATCTGCCCGGAGAACTCACTTACTCGCTGAAGGTAAACGGCGGTGTCAGCCCACAAGTCATCCAGGTTGGAAACAAGGGCACCGGCACTCTCAACTGGACCGTGACTCCGGCCACCTCTGACACCGCGAACTGGCTGACTGTCTCTGCTTCCAGCGGAACCGCGCCCTCAGTCGTTACCGTGAGCGTCAATCCCGCTCTGCTCCCTGGCGGTAGCGCAATCGCCGGAACCTATGTCGGCCAACTGCTGTTCCAGAGCGGCACCGATACCAGTACCATTCCGATCGCTGTCACCGTCGGTAACGGGGTACTGGAGCAGGTGAATCCCATCAACGTCACCATGCCCTTCGGCGGCACCAATCCGCTGCCTGAGATCATCACCATCGCCAGCGCCGACAATTCCGCCGTTCGCTTTACACCGACCGCCACCACCGGCCAAGGTGGAACTTGGCTCACGATCTCGCCGAACACCAGCGGATGCTGCTTCGCGCCCTACCCGGTCACGGTCAGCTTCAACGCCAGCACACTGGCGGCGGGAACTTACACCGGCCAAGTTACGGTCATCGAATTCGCCAACCCGAACCGGTCCATGAACGTCCCGGTCACACTGACCGTGCTCTCATCGGGCACGTTCTTCGACAACCTTCCTGGCAAACTGAGCTTCTCGCTTACCAAGGGTGGCACCGGAGTCTCGCAGAGAATTCAGATCAGCAACGGCGGTACCGGAACCCTGAACTGGACCGTAACCCCAACCACATCCGACGGTGGCGCCTGGCTCACTACCTCGGCCCCCAGCGGGACTGCTCCCTCTGGCCTCACCGTCAGCATTAATCCATCGCTGCTGCCGGGGAACGGCCTGATCGCCGGCACCTTCGTCGGCCATCTACTCCTGCAAACAACCGGCGACCTCAGCAGCATCCCGGTCGCGGTCACTGTCGGCGACTCGGTATTCGAGCAGATGAACCCCATCTCCTTCACCATGCCCTTCGGCGGTGCCAATCCACCTCCGAAGACGCTTACCGTCGCGGCCAGCGATAACGCTGCGCTGCGCTTCACGCCCTCGGCGGTTACTTCCAAGGGCGGCAATTGGCTGTCCGTTTCCCCCGCAACCAGTGGATGTTGCTTCGCGCCGTATCCCATCACGGTCAGCGTGAACGCCAGCTCGCTCGCAGCCGGCGTCTACACCGGACAAATTACCATCAGCGAATTCGCGAATCCGGCGCGCGAGATGACCATCCCCGTCACCCTCACCGTTGCGGCCTCCGGCGCATTCTTCGACAACCTGGCTGGCCAGATGTCTTTCACCATGAAGAAGGGCGCCAAACCCACGCCGCAGATTCTGCAGGTCGGCAATGGTGGAACGTCAAAGTTGAAATTCACCGTTACTCCGATCACCGCCGATGGCGGCGCCTGGCTCAAGCCTTCGGCCCTCACCGGCACCGCTCCCAAGGCGATCACCGTCACCGTGATTCAGACCGCTTTGCCGGGCGGCGGCGTGATCCCCGGCACTTACCTGGGGCAACTCCTCTTCGTCTCTGACCTTGGCATGACCGCAACCGTCAATGTCACGGTCGCAGTCGGGGATTCAGTCATCACCCAGGTGAACCCCCTCTACTTCGTCATGCCATTCGGCGGGGCCAATCCGTTGCCGCAGATCCTCACGGTGACGGCATCGGACAATTCGGCGATTCGTTTCACGCCGTTGGCCGCCACGGGGACGGGAGGCGCATGGCTCTCTGTCTCTCCTGCTACCAATGGTTGCTGTTTCGCGGCGTATCCGCTCACCGTCAGCGTGAACGCGCCAACGCTCCATGCTGGAACCTACTTCGGTGAAATCATCATCACCGAGTTTGCTAATCCTGCCCGGTCGCTCACCGTCCCGGTGACGCTGAATGTCGTGGCTGCGAGCAAAGCCTTCTTCGACAATTTGCCCGGCCAAACCAGCTTCTCGCTGGTCACCGGCACCACCGCCAATCCGACGGCACAGACCATCCAGATCCGCAACGGCGGCACCGCCACACCACTGAACTGGACCGTCTCGGTCAATACCGGAGACCCCGGCAAGTGGGTCAAGGTGACACCGGTCAAGGGCGTCGATGCTGGGTCCTACACCGTTCAGGTCACCACCAGCAAGCTGCCGGGCAAGGGCAAGGTTGCCGGGACCTTCGTCGGCCAGCAACTGGTCAAGACGAAGACTGGCAACGTGACCATCCCGGTCGTGACCACGGTTGGCGATCCGGTCTTCACCCAGTTGCAGGCTCTGACGTTCAGTACCCACGTCGGAGTCAACCCCGCCAACCAGGTGATCTCCGTGGCCAGTTCCGGCGCGGCGATCCGCTTCACCCCGATTGCGATCGAAGGCAAGGGTGGCAACTGGCTGACCGTCTCACCGTCAACCAACGGCTGTTGCTTCACGCCCACCAACGTCACCGTGAGCGTGAATGCCAGCGGCCTTTCGGCGGGAAGCTACACGGCGCAAATCAACGTCATCGAATTCGCCAATCCCGCGAAATCGATGACCATCCCGGTGATTCTCAACATAGCGCCATAGATCTCGCAAGCCATTCGAACGAGTATCTTCGTGGGTAGTGGTGAAAACCTTCACCACTACTCTTTTTTGCTGGCCCCGATTGAACCGAATCTGGTTACTGGAGATAGTCGAACAAGCTCAACTGCGAGATCCGCCCGATCGCCGCCAGGGTTGCGTTGGTGGCGTTCTGGGAGTTCACCAGCCGGCTCGCCGCCGCCTCAACGTCAGCCCCACCCAGCGTGTTCTCCTGAGAGCTGAGCTGAAGTTGCGCTGAGCCAAGATACGTCGATTGCGCTTGCGCCTGGTTCATGCTGTTGCCGTAGAAAACGCGCTGCCCGGAGACGTAGTCGAAGGCATCGCGCAGGGTTCCCACCGCCGTATCGACGCCCGTATTCGCCTGCAGCGACTGGATCAGGCCGGTCATGGCGAGAAACGCATCATGGCCCGGCGCGGAAAAAATCTGCGACCCGGGCTTGTTCGACGCCAGACGGTATCCATCGCCGATCTGGACCGTGTTCACGGCATCGTTGCCGTCATAGCGCACTCCCGACGGCTGAGTGTTGTCGAGCACGAAGGGCAGAGTGTTCGTCTGCGTGCCGGCGAATAGGTAGCGTCCCTGGAACGTGGTGTTGGCCAGGGACAGCAGTTGGTCCTGAATGCCCTGCAGTTCGCTGACGATCGATGCCCGGTCCTGATCGGAGAGCGTACCGTTTCCGCCCTGGATACCGAGGGTTAGCGCGCGTTGCAGCGCCAGCACGACCGAGTTGAGCGTCGAGTCGGCGGTCTGGAACTGTCCCTGCAACGAGGTTAGGCTTTGCTGATAGCGCGCGGTGAAGGTGGTGCGGTCGCGGTTGTCGATCAGCAGCGCCGCCGCTGCGGGATCGTCGGAAGGCTGGTTGACTCGCCTGCCGGAGGACAGTTGCAGCAGCGCGTCCTGCGTGTCCTGGCGCGAACGATTGAGAGCCGCGAGCAAGTCGGAAACGGGATTGGGATTGACGCGCATGAGATCAGTACCTCCCGAGATTGACCACGTCATCGAGCATCTGGTTGACGGTCGTAATCACGCGCGCGGCTGCCTGATAGGCCGTCTGATAGCGGATCATGTTGGCCGCCTCTTCGTCGAGCGACACGCCGGAAATGGAAGAACGCTGGTCTTCCAGTTGCTGCAGGATCAGCTGCGACGCGTCGAGGTCGGCCGAGGTGTTCGCGGTGTCGCTGCCCACCTGAAACACGATGTGGGAGTAGAAGTCGAGGGGCTTCTGTCCGCCGGCGACTGCCTGGTCATGCACGGCGGAGAGAGTAGCCAGGTTGCCATTGCTGCCGGGTGTGCCATCGGAACTGGCGGCCAGCAGCGAGGTGTCGGTGATGGCCACGGCCAGAGCGCCGGCGGCGCCCGCTCCCCCCGCCGGGGGAGGCACAAAAAGATCGCCGCCAGCATTGCCGTTCAGGTCAAACCCGGCCCGATGTGCGGTGTTCAGCGCCGTCGCCAGGCCGGAGGCGAGTTGATCGAGATTGTCCTGCAACGCGGGAATTTGGGTGTCGCGCATGCTCAGCAGGCCGCCGAGTTTCCCGGCCGAGATCGAGCCCGTGATGTCGGTGGTGCCGGAAAATACGCTGTGCATTCCCCCGCCGCCGGTCAAAGTCGAGAGGGCGAAACTGCGGGATTCCGCGACCAGCGGCGTCCCGCTCGACGTGGTCAGGGTGATGCCATGCTCGGTCTGGATGACCGAGACGTCGATCAGGCTCGAGAGCTGGCGGATCAGGGTTCCGCGTTTGTCGAGGAAGGCGCTGGCATCTTCATGTACGTTTTCCAGGTTCTCGATCTGCTGATTCACGTTGGCGATCTGCGCGGTAAGTGTATTGATGTCGCCAACTGTCTGCACCACGTTCAAATCGAGATTGCCGCGCTGGCTCTGGAGATTCTTGGCGGTGGTGTTGAAGGCAGTGGCGAGGTTTCCCGCCGCCGTCAGCACCCCCTGCCGCAGCGAAGGATTGGTGGGATCGGTCGAAAGCTGCTGCAGGCTGTCGAAGAACTTGCTGATGGCGTCGCCGATGCCGGAGTCGGTGCCGCTGAAGTTGACCTGGATCTGCTGCAGCGCGCTCAGCATGGAATCGAGTTTCCCCTCGCCCTGCGTTTCCTGATTGAGGCGAAGTTCAAGGATGGGATCGCGCAGGCTCTGCAATTTTTGCAGCACCACGCCCGTACCAAAACTCAGCCGGCCGAGAACCACGGGATCTCCAGGGACCAAAACGGGCCGCTGCCGGGTGAATCCCGGCGTGTTGGCGTTGGCGACGTTGTTGGCGGAAGTTTCGAGCGCCTGCTGGCTGGTCAGCAATGCGCTCAGAGCGACCGACAAGGAACCATAGAGTCCCGACATGGTCAGCCTCCCACCTGCGTCCCGGCGTCGCTCGGAAGCGGTCCCGCCGTGTATGTTGGCGCGCAACTCTCGGCCACCCGAGCCAGCACCGCCAGGCTGCGGTTCAGGTGGCGGAGCAAGGACAAGTGCACGCGAGTCAGGTGCCGGATGCGCGCACTGAGTTCCGCCCACTCGTCTTCGAGCTTCGCCATGCCTTGTGGCGATTCATTCCCGGTTTGCCCGCTTCCGTAGCCGGACCGTTGCTCGCGTTCCTGTCGAATCTGCTCTTCCAGACGTCCCCACTGCCGGCATAGTTCAGCCTGATGAGCGGCGCCGCGGGCGATCGCTTCTGCGTCGTTCGAAAGCAGAGCGGAGCGGCTGGCTTCGAGGCTGTCGGCGAGGTTGCGGACGAGCAGGAGCCTGGTCTCGATCAAGGCTGCAAGCTGGGGGAGGTGGGAGTCCATAACTAGGCCAGGTCGTCCAATTTGTGCTGCGTTATTTCCGCTTCAACCTTTTCTTCTTCCGTGGGGGTTTCTGGCGGAGCGGAGCGGCGGCGACGGGGAGGGGGTTCGTGGTCGCCGCCACGCTTTTCAATCACGCGCAGGAGCGCGGGATCGAGCCGGTTGGTGATCAGCGGTTCCACACGTTACCCCGCGTGCTGCCCGGCACTGCCCGCCGACAGATCTGCGATCATGGCATCCGCAATCTGGCCTTCGCTGACGGCATACTCGCCTTTGCCCACGGCTTGCCGCAGCAGGTCAACTTTTTCCTGCCGCACCTCCGGCTGCGCCAGCACCTGGCTTTCGAGCGACTGCACTCGCGCCTGGTCAAACGATAGGCGAGCTTTGTCAAGCGAATTCGCTTCACTCGCTGCCTGGTCTGCCGGACGCGCCGTGGTGCCGCGTTCCGTCTTCTTCTCTTCCGGGGGACCGAATCCGTACGTCCTCAGGTCGACTCTCATAACCACCACCGATCCCTTCTACTCCTACCTATCGGCGTTTTCCTTAACCGGCGTTAATGCAGGCGCCCATAGAGAGCGGGCGCTACACGCAGGCCTAATGGTTTGATCGGCGACCCGCGGGCGGACTTTAGCCTCCGGACGGCACTTCCGTGTGCTTCAATTCGGGTACTTTCGTTTGCCACTGCTGCAGAATCATGCGTGCAATGCCGATGCCGCCGCGCGCCGCCATAGCGGACGCCAGCGCCTGGGTGCCCATGGCGGCATAGTTGCCGCTTCCCGAGGGGTCGTCTTCGCGGGCGCCGGCAAAGGTGGTCTGCAGTTTTTCCAGCAGCGAACTGAGCAGGACCCCCTCAAAATCGCAGGCGGCCTTCTCCGCCTTCGTCTTAACCCGAAGGAACTTTGTGGGCTCGGGCTGTGGCACCGGACCCTGAATCGACGGATTCATCAGATCACCTCCAAATCAGCGTCAAGCGCGCCGGCGGCTTTGATGGCCTGCAGGATCGAGATCACGTCGCGCGCGGTTGCGCCCATGGTTTGCAGGCCGTTGACGAGTTGCTCGACGCTGGCGCCCTCACTGATCTCGACGCGGCGCGCCGAGACATCTTTGGCCTGGACGTCCTGCTGGCCCACAACTTCAGTCTTACCCTGCGACAGCGGCGGCGGTTGCGACACCTGGAACTCGGTCGAAACCTGCACCGAAAATCCACCGTGCAGGATGGAAACCGCGCCCAGGCGCACGTCTTGTCCCATGACGACCGTGCCGGTGCGTTCATTGACGACAACCCGAGCGCGGCGATGAACGGTGACGGCCAGGTTTTCGATGCGCGCCATCACGGTGGTGAGATTCGTGACCCCGGTCGCTCCCGAGTTCACTTCGACGCGGCCACCGTCGCGGGCAGTGGCGACTTCGTGTCCAAACTCGCGGTTGATGGCAGTGGAAATTTCTCCCGCCGTCGAAAAGTCAGGCTCGCGCAGCAGGAGGTTGACGGGCGTGAGTTGATCGAACCGGAAATTAAGCGCGCGCTCGACCCGGCCCCCGGAAGGAATACGCCCGACGGTCGGATGATTGACCTGCTTGCTGTTCCCTGCCCCCCCCGCCGAATATCCCCCGACCGCGACCGGGCCCTGCGCGGCGGCATACACCTGGCCATCCGCCCCGTAGAGCGGTGTCAGGAGGAGCAGGCCGCCTTCGATGCTCTTGGCGTCGCCGATCGAGGAGACGGTGACATCGAGCTGCGTACCGGGCCGGGCAAACGGCGGAAGGCTGGCCGTCACAAAGACCGCGGCGATATTGTTCACGCGCACGGCGCCCGCGGGAATCTGCGCGCCCATGCGTTGCAACACGCTGGCAAGAGTCTGTGTCGTGAATACGGTCTGACGGCGATCGCCCGTGCCGTTCAGTCCGACGACCATGCCGTATCCGATCAGTGGATTTTCGCGGACCCCTTCGACCGAGGCCAGGTCGCGGACCTTGATCTGGGCGGGGTCCGTGGCGAAGGCGGCCACCGAGGTCATGAAGAGAAGCGCAGCAGCGCAAGCAGCTTTCATAGCTCTCCTAGAAGTTCAGAATGCGCAGGATGGCGCGCAGCAGCGGATGGGGCGGGCGCGTGCCGTCAGAGATCACACCCTTGCCTTTCAATTCAAGTTCCAGATTGCCGATGGCGTTGCTCACGATGGTGTTGTCGGGGCCGATGTCTCCGGGCCGTACCACGCCGCGCAGCACAATCGTCTGGCGCTCGTTGTTCATGACGATGGAACGTTCGGCGGCAATGATCAGGTTTCCACTGGGGAGCACGGCCACCACGCGCCCGGCCAGGCTGGTGCGCAATTTGGAGGTCGTGGTGGCCTGGCCCTTGCCGGAAAGGGTTTCCGCTGAATGCAGGCCGAAGAGATTGGCTATGCCACCCGTGTTCGGTTTGCCGGGCAACGCATCGACACCGGAACTGGCGGTGAAACTGCGATCCGTGCCAACGGTTCCGCCGTTCGACGCGGTCACGTCCTGCACCACCAGCACGGTGATCAGATCGCCGGAAGTGCGTGCCTTGTAGTCCATGGAAAGCGACGCCATGCGTCCGCTGTCCTGCCAGAGGCTGCCCGTCGTCTGAGCAGGGGGAGGTGCTTCGGCGGTCTGGACGCGCGCAATGTATTTTTCAAGACTGACGTCGCGGGACGAGCGGTCGGAAGCGCTCAGCCAGCCCGCAGTCGCGATCAGCAGACAACAGAGAAATTTCTTCATCTTTGCTTCCCCTTAGGGCAGAGCTTCCAGCAAATTCGCGGTCGAGACGCGGGCCCGGAAAACGTGTCCGTCCTGGTTGCGAACGCGGATTACGTCACCTTCAGCGCCGCGATCCAGGCAGGTGACAACCGATGTCAGGCGCATGCTCGTGCCGTGATAGACAACGGTGGCGCGGTCGCCGGCGCGAACGACAGCCTTTCGTGCCGCGGCGTTCGAACTCGAGCGGCGAACACTCGTCGTCCCCTGGCAGGATGGGCCGACCAGCCTGCTGGACGGGTTCGCACGGACATAGGCGAGAAAAGGAAGACATTGTCCCGGCTCGCGGCATTCGAGGCGGAATTGCGCGCGAGAGAGATTCGAATCCCAGCAAGAGGCGGTAACGCGAATACTGCGCCCGGCGGCGGCCGGAATCGTCGCGGGTAAATCGACGTCGGCCACTTGCGGTAGTTCATCTCCGGGAACTCCGCGCGCGCGGAGTTCGGCGGCGATGGCATTCCGGACTTCGTCCCTGGAGACGGGTGTCATCGGCATGCGTAGGTTTTGGGAGGACAGCAGGCAGGCGGACAGAACCGCAACCGCCAGGCTGGCCTTGACGGCTCCGGACCAGAATGCAAACCAAGAGCCTGCGATCATAGCGTCACTCCTAGTGACCAAGATTGTTCACCAGCTGGAACATCTGGTCGGCGGCCTGTACCACGCGCGAGTTAGCTTCGTAGCTGCGTTGTGCCACGATCATCTGAATGAATTCGTCGACTACGCTGACGTTCGATTGTTCGAGGTAGCCCTGTTGCAGTTCGCCCAGGCCTTCGCTTCCGCCCGGCGTGCCGACGATGGGATCGCCGGAAGCGGTAGTCGCGAGAAACAGGTTCTTGCCGATACTATTGAGCCCGCCCGGATTGGCGAACAGCGCCAGCTGGATGTTGCCCACCTGCTGCGCGGCCGACTGCCCGGCGAGGGTGACGGAAACCGTGCCATCGCTACCGATGGTGATAGAGCTCGCGCCCTGCGGGACGGTCAGCGAAGGTTCGAGCGGGTTGCCGTCGGCGGTAACGACGTTGCCTTGGGCGTCCATGTGAAACGTGCCGCTGCGCGTGTACGCGGTCTCTCCGCTGGGCAGCGTGACCTGAAAAAACCCCTGGCCTTCGATGGTCAGGTCGAGCGGATTCCCGGTCTGGCTGAGGTCGCCCTGCAGCTGGATGATTTCCGAAGCCGACGAGCGCGAGCCCAGGCCGATCTGCAAACCGGCGGCGACCGTGGTCTGCTGCGTAGCTGCGGTGCCGGGCATGACCATGTTCTGATAGAGCAGATCCTGGAACTGCAAACGGCGGCGGCGGAATCCGGCGGTCGAGGCGTTGGCCAGGTTGTTGGCAATGGTATCGAGATTGAACTGCTGCGCCTGCATACCGCTGGCTGCGGTGAACAAAGATCGGAACATTCTTTCCTCCTCTACGCGCTACACGCGCGGCACGTCGTTGGCTGCGATACGGTTGAATTCGCTGTAGAACATCGTCAGTGCGCGCTGCATCATTTCGGCTTCGCGCTGCACTCCGATCACGGTCATGACCGCCTGGATGGGATTCACATTCGACGATTCGAGCGCGCCCTGGCGTACCGAAGTCTGCTTCGCGGCTTGCCCCGCGCCGTCAGGCGCGCGCAGCAGAGTGTCGCCGTCGGAAACCAGTTTGGTGTCCGGCGGAAACTCGACCAGCCGGATCTTTCCTGCGACTGCGCTGTTCGCCGAGAGCGTGCCGTCGGCGCTGATGGAGACGGCGCCCGCCGGCACTCGGATGGGAGCGCCATTCTCACCCAGGACGGGATTTCCTGATTCGGTTACTAACTGACCCGTGCGCGCCACACGAAAGCTGCCGTTGCGCGTGTAGCGGGTGCCCTGCGGCGCTTGAATGGCAAAAAAACCGGGTCCTTCGATTCCCACATCGAGCGGGTTCCCCGTGGCCTGCAGATTGCCGGCGCCCAGGTCGAGGTGCGTCCCTTCGAGTACTCCGAAATTATTGATGGCAAGATTGAGAACGTTCGGAACCGATGGCCGTGCCACCGCCAGCAGGGATTGAAATGAAGGCTGCTGGCTGCGGAATCCGTTGGTGCTGAGATTGGCGAGGTTGTGCGCCGTCACTTCGAGCGCCTGGCTTTGCGCTCTGAGACCGGCGCAGGATGCATAGAATCCGCTGTCCACGATGGCTCCTTCGACAACGGGAGGAGCACGCCGGACGCCACCCTGTAACCAACTGAGCCCTTTGCTGTGGCCCGGTTCTCAACGACTTAGCGTTGTAGATGCTCGAGGCGAATGTGAAAACACTAAGGATCCATAATCAAGGAAAACCTTGCCGGGTTGGACGCGGTATCCCGGCAAGGTTTTCCTCCTGGGGAAAAGCTTCCCCGAAAGAAATCAGCTATGGAGTTCGAGACGAATGATGACGGGCTGACCTTCGAAGAGCAGGACGGTCGACATAGCGTCGCCGTCAGCGAGAGAGTGGAAACTGTATTCACCGCCGGTGACGACGGTGGGAACGCTCAGCATGCAGCGACCGTCCATGCCGGCCAGCTTGTTTTTGAAATTGCCTGCGATCATGTTGCAGATTTCACCGAGTGCATCCCAGACCTGGCCTTCCGAGCTGGCGATTTCGGGCCCCAGCATCCGGGTAGCGATGAGCTTAGCGGCTTCGGAACCACAGCAGACGGTGAGGATGCCGCAGAGCGCGCCGGCCAATCCGACCATGGCGGTAAATTCGCCGGTCTTGGAATGCTCCTCGACGTTGGCTGGCTGCAGGCGACAGCCGAGCATGATCTCGAAAACTTCCTGTACGGAGAGTTCGAGGATGGGCAGCCAGTTTTCCGGGTGGAGGTGAAGCGCGGTGGTTGGCTCGGCGTTCATGATTTCTTTTCCAGCACCGGTAGTACGTGCTCTTTGACTTGATCGGGAGTAAAGGGCTTGCGGATGTACCCGCGCGCCCCGCTCGAAAGAGCTTGTACCACGTGAGACTCGCTGCCTTCGGTGGTGATCATGACGATGGGAACACCCTTGGCGTTTTCGACCGAGGCGGCCTGGCGGACAAACTCCAGCCCGTCCATGACCGGCATGTTGATGTCGCACAGGACCAAATCGACCGGGTTGTCTCGCAGGGCGCCGAGCGCTTCGGCACCATTACTGGCTTCCATCACCTTTTCCAGATCGATGCCCGCCTGGCGCAGGGAACGCTCGACGATCTTGCGCATCACCGAGGAGTCGTCCACGATCAGCGCCCGAATTTTGCTCATACCTTCCGCCACTCCGCGATTGGCGCGCCGCGCCGCCACCGCCATTTTTGGCTGACGTGGGTAACATCGGCAGATTGATACGCTGCTTTAGTGTGAGCGTAAACCGATTTCCCGCACGATACCGGCTCTGGCGCGTGCGAACCAGAGGATCTTGTTGCCACCACCGCCGACCATCAAAAGGTCGTACCCGCGCCTCCGCTGTAGCGCATCACTTGGCGAATTCGTTCCTCCATCCGTTATGCTAGGCATAGCGCTATGACACTTCTGGATGCTCCCCAATACGACCCGGCGAAAACGAAAAGGCGAAATATCAAGATCGCCTTGATGGTCGTCGCCGTTCTCGTTCTGTTAGTTGTGGGCTGGTTCTATCGCAATTGGCCGGCGGAGCATACCGTCGACCGTTTCTTCAGTGCTCTCCAGAAACAGGATTACGAAGCCGCCTACGGCATTTACATGCACGATCCGGACTGGCACCAGCACCAGCAGAAGTTCTCGCAGTACACCTATTCCGATTTCTATCGGGACTGGGGCCCGGGCGGGGAATGGGGCTTGGTCAAGAACCACCGCGTCTCTGGCTCAGCCAGTATCCAGGGCGGAGTTGTGGTTGAGGTCGTGGTCAATGATCGCGCCGATCGCGCGCGTATGTTCGTGCTGAAATCGGATAAGACGCTGACCGTATATCCGTACTGAGCCGGCCGTTGGTCACCCGTCCCTAGTTGTTGGCCGCCAAAGCAGAGAATTGTGTTAGGGTCTTCTGCAGCGACGCTTCATCGCCCACGGTGAGACAGGTTTTCGACCGGTCGATCTGGCGCATGAGGCCCCACAGAACCTTTCCTGGTCCTACTTCGACGAATGTGCCGACACCTTTTTCAATCAACAAGCGGACGGACGGATCCCACTTCACCGATCCCGTCACCTGGCGGACGAGTGCAGCGCGAGCCGGCTCGGCTTCCGTAACGCTATCCGCGTCAACGTTGCATACGACGGGGCGTGCCGGCCGCTGAAAATTGATCTCCTGCAGGTCGCTGGCGAGACGGTCTTGCGCAGGCTGCATCAAGGCACAATGAAAGGGGGCGCTCACGGGCAGGCTGACCGCTCTCTTGGCGCCGCGTTCGTGGGCCAGTTGAATGGCTCTTTCCACAGCGCCAGCGTGTCCGGAAATCACAATCTGTTCGGGCGAATTGATGTTGGCCGCCTGGCAGACTTCGCCGTTGGCGGCGTCGCGGCAGATTTCAGCAACCTTGTCCACGGGCATGCCCAAAATGGCGGCCATCGCTCCGATACCGACGGGCACAGCTTCCTGCATGTACTGGCCGCGATTGCGAACCGTGCGCACGGCGTCGGCGAACTGCAATGTTCCAGCGGCGACGTGTGCGGAATACTCGCCCAGGCTGTGTCCGGCAACGTAGTCGGCCGCCAGGCCCTTCTCCCGAAGAACGCGGAAGGCCGCGACGGAAGCAGTCAGGATGGCCGGTTGCGTGATCTCGGTGAGCCTGAGCTTCTCCTCCGGACCGTCGAAGCAGAGCTGCGAAAGCTTGTAGCCGAGCGCTTCGTCGGCTTCTTCGAAGGTCCGTCGCGCGACAGGATGGTGATCGGCCAGTTCCTTGCCCATGCCGACGGCTTGAGAACCTTGTCCGGGAAAAAGAAAAGCGATGGGAGATGAATTGATCATAGTGGGAATGGCATCTCGTCAGGAGACCGGAACAGCGCTGGCCGTCCGCAGTCCTGCCAGCTCGCGTGCGATGGTTTCGTTCACCCGGCCCTCGGCGAACTCTGCGGCCACGCGAACCGCGTTCTTGATCGCGTTGGCATTGGAAGAGCCGTGGGTGATGATACACACTCCTTTTACTCCGAGCAGCGGCGCTCCTCCGTATTCGGTATGGTCGAGGCGCTTCTTGAAATCGGAAAAGGCGTTGCGCGAGAGCAAAGCACCCACCTGCCGGGTGATGGTCGATCTCAGAGTCTCTTTCAGCACCGCGCGCACCAGTCTTGCGACTCCCTCGGAAGTTTTCAGGGCAACATTGCCGACAAAGCCGTCGGCGACGATCACGTCAACCTGGCCATTGTAGAGGTCGCGGCCTTCAACGTTGCCGACAAAGTTCAACGGCAACTGCTTCAGCAGCTGAAAGGCCTCGCGAGTCAGAGCGTTGCCCTTGCCCTCTTCTTCGCCGATCGAGAGCAGCCCGACGCGGGGGCGCTTCATGCCGAAAATCGCGCGGCAATAGATGTCTCCCATGACCGCGAATTGTTCGAGATTGCCGGGTTCGCAATCGACGTTGGCGCCCACGTCGAGCAGGACCGCCGCGGTGCTCAATACGGTCGGAAAAGCCGCGGCCAGCGCCGGGCGATCGACTCCCGGCAGCGCGCCCAACACCATCTTCGCAGTGGCCATGGCGGCGCCCGTGTTGCCGGCCGTAACAAAACCGGCGGCGCGGCCATCGCGCACCAGGCGCAGGCCGATGCGAATGGAGGAATCTCGCTTGGCGCGGATCGCCTCGACTTTGTCGTCCATGGTAATGACTTCGCTGGCGTGGACGACCTCGATGGGCAAGCGCCGGGCGCCGGGATAGCGCGCCAGTTCGGCCTTGAGGCGGGGTTCGGGGCCAACCAGGAGCACGCGCGCGCCATGATGACGCGCTGCCTGCAAGGCGCCTTCGATTTCCGGCTTCGGCGCCTTGTCGGACCCCATCGCATCCAGAGCGATTACGCTAGGCATGGAGGGAGCCGGTTACGATTTCTCTTCGACCTCGAGGACTTCGCGGCCCTTGTAGTAGCCGCACTTGGGACAAGCGCGATGCGGCATCTTGCGCTCGTGGCAGTTCGGGCACTCGGAGAGTGCGTGCTTCGACAGGGCATCGTGTGCGCGGCGGGTGGCCGTGCGTTTCTGGGAGTGTCGGCGTTTTGGATTCGGCATGTTTGAGTTCTCAGTTCCCAGCTCTCAGTTCTCAGCTGAGAGCCGAATTATTGTTCCAGCTTCTCTCGGATCCCTTTCAGCGCTTCCCAGCGCGGATCGTCGACCTGATTCGCGCAGGAACACCGGGCTTCGTTCAAATTCTTGCCGCAGTGCGGACACAGTCCCTTGCAGTCCTCGCGGCAAATCGTTTTGAGTGGCACTGCGAGCAATACCTGCTCGCGCAGCACGTCTTCCAGCAGCAGGCCTTCGCCCTGGTAGTAGCTGATTTCGGCTTCCGCATCCGTAACCGAGAGTTCATCTCGTCCGGCATCGGCTCCGAGCGGCCGATACAGCAGGTCGAACTCCCGTTCCACCTGATGAACGACCGGTTCGAGACAGCGTGCACAAGCCACTTCCAGACTCGTATCGAGCCGGCCTTTCAGCCGGATATCCTGGATCACCTTATGCTTGCCGTGATGTTCCTCGACCAGGTCGGCGCGCCCTTCGCTGCGCAGCAGCGAGCGCTGCCGCAGGTCCGGTCCGAGGTCAATCGCGCCGGGACTGAACTCTTGGCGGAAGTCGAGCGCGTGAGTTTCCAGTTCCTGGATTTCGATGAGCATCGGAACCTCCGCCGCCCCCAACCGATACCGCGCAGGCCGCGGAAGTGCGCACAGAGACGTAAGTCTCGCAGGGAGCAATACTTAAGAATAAAGGGCGGAAAGCGGGAGTGTCAAGAAACGGGCCCGGATTCTCCTGTTATGCTAGGCGAGGCCCTTGTCGAGAAGCCATCCCCATGTCCGACCCCAACACTCCAGCGCTGCCACCGACTGCCGAGTCAGAAGAATCGTTTGCGGATGCCCTCACGCAGTTTGAGAAGAGCCATGCGCGCAAGCCCGAGGAAGCCGCTCGAAGCCGCGAGGCGACGGTCATTTCCGTCACGCCCGACTCGGTGCTCTTCGACATCGGGTTCAAGAGCGAAGGCATCTTGCCCCTGACGGCGTTTCAAAAGGATCGCGAGCCGCCGAAGCCCGGCGACAAGTTTCTTGTCACCGTGAAGGGACGCGACGCAGAGGGCTATTACGAACTCATACGCGGGAAGGTAGAGAGACCTGCCGATTGGGACGCACTGCAAAAGGCTTTCGACGAGAAAACGACGATTGTTGGGACCGTGACAGCCGTGGTCAAGGGCGGTCTGAGCGTCGACGTGGGCGTTCGCGCCTTCATGCCGGCTTCCCGAACCGGTACACGCGACGCCGCCGAGATGGCGAAGCTGGTCGAACAGGAGATTCGCTGCCGCATCACCAAACTCGAAGTCACCGAAGAAGATGTTGTCGTTGACCGTCGCATCATCGCCGAAGAAGAAGAGAGCGCCGCCAGACAGCAACGATTCGCCGAACTGAAGGAAGGCGACATCGTCCGGGGGAAAGTGCGCAGCCTGGCCGAGTATGGCGCGTTTGTCGACATCGGCGGAGTGGACGGCCTGTTGCATGTCGCCGAGATTTCCTGGGCGCGAGTAAACAAACCGTCCGATGTGCTGGCCCCAGGGCAGGAGATCGAAGCGCAGATTCTCAAAATCGATCCCGACAAGCGGCGCATTTCGCTGAGCATGAAGCAACTGCAGGCGCACCCGTGGGACGCCGTCCCTGAGAAATACAAAATCGGCGAACGCATACGCGGTCCCGTTACTCGCATTGCCGATTTTGGCGCCTTCGTGGAATTGGAGCCTGGCATCGAAGGGCTGATTCACATTTCTGAAATGTCGTGGACCAAACGCGTACGCACGCCCGCTGACATGGTCAAGCCGGGCGAAGTCGTCGAGGCTGTGATCCTGGGGATCAACACCGGCGAGCGTCGCATCTCGCTCGGACTCAAACAGGCCCTGGGAGATCCCTGGGCGGACATCGCCAAGAAGCTCTACCCCGGCGCAATCGTCGAAGGTCCGGTGACCAACATCGCGAAGTTCGGCGCCTTCGTGCAGGTGGCCGAAGGCGTCGAAGGGATGATCCACATCAGCGAACTCAGCGCCGAGAAGCGCATCAACCATCCTCAGGAAGTGGTCAAGGTCGGGCAGGTAGTCAAAGCGCAGGTGCTGGCCGTCGACACGGAAAAACGGCTGATGCGGTTGAGCATGAAACAACTGGTACCGTCCGGGCTCGATGAATACATCGCCGACCACAAAGAGGGAGATGTCGTCAGCGGACGCTTGGCAGAAATATCGAACGGGATCGCGCGTGTCGAACTCGGAGAAGGCGTGAATGCCAGTTGTCGGATGGACACCATCGCATCGTCGGCCACGAGTGGGACGCCGCCGCAAACGCCGTCCCCGGCGAAGGTCGATCTGTCGTCACTCGGCTCGATGCTGCAGGCACGCTGGAAAAGCGGAGCGCCCGCAGCCGAAGCCAAGCTGGAGTCGGCGCGCAGCGGCCAGATTCGACAATTTCGGATCGTCAAGCTGGATAGCCAGTCCAAGAAGATTGAATTGGAGTTGACGACCTGAACGGCCGCACGCGAGCGGACTGCAGAATTGGTGGCGGCGGTTGGACTCGAACCAACGACCTACGGATTATGAGACCGTCGCTCTAACCACCTGAGCTACACCGCCACATTGCAGACGCGCGGAAGCGAACTGTTTCGGGGAGCCCGGAAACGGGCACAAGATTCCGCAGACGCGGGTGGACGCGTCCCACACTGATTTTAGCAGGCTCCGGGTAAAACGCGGAATAGGATGCCAAGCGAGCGGTCCGCATGCGACACTACGGCGCATGAGAGTTGTGGCTGTGATTCCGGCGCGGCTGGCCTCGACACGCTTGCCTCGCAAAATGCTCCGCCAGATCGCCGGCGAGCCGTTGCTGGCCTGGGTATATCAGGGCGTCCGGCGTTGTGACGCTCTCGACGAGGTGGTCGTTGCCACCGACTCCGAAGAAATTCTCATGTTCTGCCGGCAGCGCGGTTTTGCCGCGCGCATGACTTCGGCATCGCATCGCTCAGGAACGGAGCGGGTGCACGAGATCGCAACTCTTTTCCAGGCGGACGTCTATCTGAACGTGCAGGGTGACGAGCCGCTGACCCGGCCCGAGCATATCGAAAGCCTGATGGAGGTGATGGGTGGGTCCGGCGTGGAAGTGGGTACGCTCAAGACCCGCTGCGCGGAGATCGACGTCAACAATCCGAGTGCGGTGAAAGTCGTGACCGACGCCTCGGGCCGCGCTCTCTATTTCTCGCGGGCCACGATTCCGTTCGACCGCGACGGCGCGGGAGCGCGCTACTTCAAGCATCTTGGGTTCTACGGATATCGCAAAGGCGCGCTCGACAAGTTCGTGACGTGGCCGGAGTCGTCACTGGAGCGGAGCGAACGCCTGGAACAACTGCGGTTCCTCGAAAACGGCGTGCAGATCCACGTCGCCGAAACGCCCTTCGATACCGTTGGCGTGGATACGGAAGAAGACGCGCGACGGGTGGAGGAAATACTTCGGGAAAAGCAGAGGTCGGAAGTCGGAATGCAGAAGTGAAAAGCGCGCTTGTCTCCAATCAATTTGCCACGAACGCCGCGTTTCCCAGAAGCTGGCAGCCGGAAGCGAGCGGCTTAGTGCGCGTTCGCCCACGCTTCTGCGGCGGCGATGCGTTTCGAAATCGCCGGATGGGAATGGAAAAACCATTCCACCCAGCGTGACGGCGTCTTCTCGGCGAGGTTTTGCTCTGCCAGCTTGCTCATGGCCGACACGAACGGATCAATGGCCGCCACAGATTGGAAGCAATAACGGTCGGCCTGGCGCTCGTTAAAGCGTGAGTAGGCATTGAGAGCGGGCATGAGCAGGAACGAAAGCACGGTTGCGACCAGGATGAGAAGCGGCAGGTTCGCAAAGTCGGACATGGTCTCGAACATGTTCCAGCGTTCCACCGCATAACGGAGTACTTCGCTCGCCAGCCAGAATCCGAAAAAGGTAATCGCCGCCTGCACGAGAATGCTCTTGAGAATGTGCCGGTGCACATGGTGGCCCAGCTCGTGGGCCAGTACGGCTTCGATTTCGTCGTCGGTGTAGTGGTCGAGCAGCGTGTCCGCAAGGATAATGCGGCGCGTTGCGCCCAGTCCGGTCAGGGCGGCGTTGGCTTTCCTGCTTTTTTCTGACAGCTTCCACTTGTAGACGCCACGCACGCGCGTGCCGGCGCGTTCGCTGAGCAGAACGAGTCGCCTGCGGAGTTCCTCGTTTTCCATCGGCTCAAACTTGTAAAAGATCGGGAAAAGCACGACCGGCGCCAGTTGCGCCAGAAGCACAAAGAGACCAAGAAATACCGCCCAAGCCACGATCCACCAGTGTTGCACGTGGCGAATCAGAAGATAGAGCAACTCGACGACGATCGTGGCCAACACCAGTCCCACCAGCAGTCCCTTGAATTCGTCCCAAAGCCAGGAACGCAGGCGCTGGTTCGAGAGGTGATACTCGTGCTCGAGACGAAAGCCATAGTATTCGAAGGGCAGGCCGACGACTTTGCTGAGGACAATCAACATCAGCACGTAGAGGAAGACGGCGAAGGAATAGTTCTGCTCCGCGCCTCGGTAGGCCAGATCGCGCAGAGTTCCACTCCAGTCTGTTGCCAGGAGCAGGACAAGCAGCAGGATGCCGACGCCGAAATCGGCGATGCCGAGCCACCGCTTGATGCGGTTATAGCTCCGTGATTCAGCCGAATCGGCGGGAATTGCTGTGTTTTCAGCGGTCGTGATCATCCCCAGAATTACAGTCATTATCCTATCGCGTTCGGCAGCCTGGCGAGACGCGAAAGTGTACGAACCAGTGGTGGGTGGTCAGTGGTTCCGGTTCACCCCTGGCGTACGAATTGCTCAGCCACGGAAAGGATTTCCTCCACCAGTTCGGGGGAGGCGGCTTCCGCATAAACCCGCAGCAGCAACTCCGTGCCCGAGGCGCGGAACAGCACCCACGCTTCCGCCCCGTTGCCGTGGGTGGTGGCATCGAGAAAAAACTTCACTCCGTCCAGATTCTCTTTGCGCAATATCTTGTACCGGCCCAGCTTCGTCGTGGTAGCGGCGCCGGCTCGCCGCACAGCGCCTTTCTTGAGTTCATCGGAAATGTGCAGATCGCGGCGCCCGTAGTAGTGCGGGCCATATTCTTTTTGCAGGTCGCCGACAAGCTGCCCGAGGGGCTTGCCTTCTTCCGCCATGACGTTCGCGAGAAGGAGTGCGTTGAGGACACCGTCGCGTTCAGGGAGAAAGCGGCCGTATCCGATTCCCCCCGATTCTTCGCCGCCGATCAGAACTTCATGCGTCATCATCACATCGGCAGCGTACTTGAAACCGATGGAGACTTCGTGGAGCTTGCGGCCATGTTTGGCGGCGATGCGGTCGATCATGCGCGTGGTGTTAAACGCCCGAACGAGATCACCAGGCCACTTCCGGCGGGTGATCAGCCAATGGGCAAGAACGGCAAAACACTTGTGCGCGTCGACGAAGCTGCCATCCTCGGCCACGGCCCCGATGCGGTCGGCATCGCCGTCGGTGGCCAGGCCGGCGTGGCATTTCTCCTTCGTCACTGTCTGCTGCAGCATCGCGATGTGCGGCAGGATCGGTTCGGGATTGATGCCGGGAAACAGCGGGTTCGCTTCCTGGCGGATGGCAATGTACTGAATTTCATTCTTGTCGAAGATTCCCGGGAGCACACCACGACCGGAGCCATACATCGAGTCGATGGCAAACTTGAACTTCGCCCGGCGGATGAGCGGCAGGTCCGCGAACTGGCAGACAGCTTCGATGTACGCGGGCTTGAGGTCGACTTCTTCGATCTTCGCGGCCTGGCCCGTGGGCATCGCGCCAGCGTGAAGTTCGGCTTCGATCAGGTCGAGCATCGCGGGTGTAGCCGATCCGCCGAACTTCCCCTTGAATTTCACCCCATTCCAATTGAACGGGTTGTGGCTGGAAGTGATCATGACGCCGCCGGCGGTGCCCAGCATCTTCACGTTGTAGGAAACGGCAGGAGTGGGCGTGTAGTCGTTGGCCAGAAGCACGGGGATACCGGCTTCGGCCAATACTTGTGCAACCGCCCGGGCTGCGCGATCGGAAGCGTAGCGTGTATCGTAGCCGACGATGACTTTGCGGCTCGCGTCTTCGTGCTTGAGGACGTACGACGCGATCGCGCCCGCCACGCGGCGCACGTTGTCAAAGGTGAAGTCGTCAGCGATGAAACCGCGCCAGCCGTCGGTGCCGAATTTGATTTCAGTCATGGAAAATCACTCGTTGTCGCTGATCGCTATTCGCTCTTCGTCGTTCGCGGTTCGCCAGTCGCCCCGAGCAGGCGGCCTGCGCAATCGCAAAAGGCGAAGAGCGAAGGACGAATAGCGAACAGTGATTTTCACACCAGCTTGTTTAATCTCTTCTCATCCAGATGCTTCACCACTTTGCCCACATCCTGCGACTGTTCCAGCGTGGTGATCAGCAGCGCGTCACCGGTATCCACGACAACCAGGTTGCTCACGCCCACCGCGGCCACGTACTTGCCGGGCGCGTGGATGTAATTGTTCTGCGCGTTCAAGGCGAAGCTGCCCGAGGCTGAAATCAGGTTCCGATCCGCCGGGTTGCTCGCCTGGACATTGTGCTCGTGCAGCGAAGTCCACGAGCCAAGATCGTTCCAGTCGAATTCGGACGGCAGGCAATAGATGCCCGACTGCCCTTCGCCTTTGGACGAACGCGGTTCCAACACGGCATAGTCGACGCTGATGTTCTCGCACTTCGGATAAAGACGCCGGAATGTTTCGGCGAATTTTCGAGTGCCGAAACTGGCAGCAATCTTTTCCAAGATCGGCGCAGTTTTGGGCAGGTGCTCTCGTAGTGCGTTGGCCAGCGTCGAGGCACGCCAGAGAAACATGCCGCTGTTCCAGTAGAAGTTGCCGGCCGCGAGAAATCGGGCCGCCTTGGCCATGTCGGGCTTTTCCGTGAACCGACGCACACGCAGCGACCCGTTCCCGTCCTGCGCGCCGGCCTCGATATAGCCGTAGCCGGTTTCGATGCGCGTGGGACGGATGCCGAGCACAACGATATTCTCTCCGGCGGCGGCGATGGCAATCCCCTGGCGCAGGGTCTCGCGATAGCGGTCCGGGTCTCCGATGACGTGATCCGACGGGAAAAGGCCAAGGACGGCATCGGGATCGTGGCGAAGGAGAAGATAGGCCGCCAGGCCAATCGCCGGCGCAGTGTTGCGCCCAACGGGTTCGGCAAGAATCTGCTTCGGGTTGACCTTCGGCAACTGGCGGAGGATCGCCGGCCGCAGATCGCGGTTGCTGATTATCCAGAAGTTTCTCGCCCCAGACAATTGAACAAGTCTTGCAACCGTCTGCTGGATCATGGTCTGCTTGCCGTCCAGCGCCAGCAGTTGCTTGGCCCGCCGCTTCCGGCTCAGCGGCCAGAAGCGCGTGCCGCGGCCACCTGCCAGAATCACGGGATAGAAGGTCGCAGTCACGAATTAGAAAGCCTAACACTTTGCGCGGGACGTGAAAAATCTTCAATCCACAGGGGACACAAAGGTTCATGAAGAGACAACCGAAACGCGATTTCCCTTTGTGCGCCTTCGTGTCCTTTGTGGTTTTGATTAGAGGCGCGTTGCCGGCTCAGGTAGAGTCTCGCCAGGAACGCTCGCCGAAAGAAACTCCAGCGACCACTGCGGGCGCACGCTGAATTGTCCCAGCGCGGCGGGAATCGCGACGGCGTCGCCCTTGGCGAACGTGACTGGGTCGCAGCCCTGCGTTTCCACGATGCCGCAGCCGTCGATGGCGACCAGAATCTGGGCGGAAGTCTTGCCCGAAGCGTCGCGGGTCGAGAACGCGTGCGGTGCCTTCAATTCGAACAGGTCGACCATGAAGTAGGGCGCCTGAATCATCGACGACCGGCGACTCTTACCGTCGATCGTGACTGGCGCCGGGCGAATCACCTTGCCGGACGCGACTCTCTCTTTAACCGAGGTAATCCCTTTCTCCAGGTGCAGTTCGCGCGGCCGGCCGTAGTCGTAGAGGCGGTAGGTCGTGTCAGACTGCTGCTGGGTCTCGACAATCACCGAGCCCGGCCCGAGCGTATGCACCGTACCGCCGGCGACGTAGATCATCTCACCCTGGTAGATGTTGACCCAATTGAGCAGGTCTTCGGCGCGCTTTTCGTGGATCGCCTGCTCGAACTGCTTCGCGTCTACGCCCGGCTTCAGGCCAAGCGCAATCTGCGCTCCCGGACGCGCGCGCGCCACGTACCAGCACTCCGTCTTGCCCCAGGGCTCGCCGAAGCGCTGCGCCGTCGGGTCATCGGGATGCACCTGAACGGAAAGCTTCTCGTGCGGGAAAAGAAACTTCAGCAACAGTGGGAAGCGTCGGGGATCGCGCGCGGCAGCACCGACCAGTTCAGGGCCGAATTCCTTGCTCAGTTCCGCCAGCGTGCGCTTTGCCAGCGGGCCGTTCTGTACCTGGCAGTCGTCGCCGGTAAGCCAGGCCTCGCCGATCTTTTCGCTGAACTTGTGATTCGGATAGATCGGCGAGAGATCGAGCGTGCCCCAGGGGCGGGGGTCGAAGGCCGGGGACATCAGGAGTGGGTAGAGTTGAGGCATGTGCTGTCGCAGGACTTGTTTAACAACCGAGACCATGGGGTGATACATGAGCGAACGAGAGTGGCCAGATCGACCTATTTACACTCGGTTCTTCCTACGAACGTCAGATCCTCTTCGTCGTCGATCTGATCAGCAGGAATGAAGACACGGCCGAAAACCTTTGGTTCATGGATCATAATCCCGCCACCATGTTCCTTAACATGCCAATCCGTTTCGGGGTCGCCAGGCTCGGTCGCTACAAATTCGACTTCCCCAGGCTCGCTGTGAAAGAGCACACGATCACCCTTCATAATCTCTTCCCCGGACTGATATTTGAACTTCATCGCTCGGAGAAGGGTGGGCCAAGTGGCCTCCACATCAGCTACAGCGCCCCGAAGTACCCCCCCATCCGCTCCAGCGCCTTATCCAGATTCTCCATCGTGGTCGCGTAGGAGATGCGGACGTGCTCGCTCGTGCCGAAGCCTTCTCCGGCGACGGTCGCGACGTGTGCCTTGTGCAGCAGGTCGTGCGCGATGTCGGCGCTCGACTTGATCCCGCTCTTGCCGATGAAAGCCGACACATTTGGATAGACATAGAACGCGCCTTCCGGCATCGTGCACTTGATCCCCGGAATGGCCCGCAAGCCGCCGACGATGTGATCCCGCAACTTGATGTACTCCGCGCGCATCTCGGCCACACACTGCTGCGAGCTGTTCAGGGCCGCGACCGCCGCCTTTTGCACAATCGACGTCGGATTCGACGTCTGCTGGCTCTGCAGCTTAGTCACTGCGCCGACAACCGCCGCCGGGCCGAGCGTGTATCCCAGGCGCCAGCCGGTCATCGCATAAGTCTTTGACAACGACCCAATCACGAGAAAGCGGTCGCGATATTCCGTCAGCGATCCAACCGAAAAATTCTTGCCCGTGTAGTTGAGGTACACGTAGCACTCGTCGGAGATGACCCAGATGCCGCGAGCATGCGCCAGGCTGATGACCTCGGTCATGTCGGCGGGGCTCATGACCGCGCCCGACGGGTTCGACGGCGAATTCAGAATGATGAGTTTCGTCTTCGGCGTGATCAGGCGCGCGATCGAGCTGGCAGTGACACGGAAGCCCTGCGATTCGTCGGCATGGAGCAGGACGCACTTGCCGCCCACGTAGCGCACCATGTCCTTGAAACTCACCCAATACGGCACCGGCAAGATGACTTCGTCGCCATGATCGACGAGCACCGAGATGACGTTGAAGAGCGCGTGCTTGCCGCCCACTGCCGCGCACACTTCCTCGCGCTTGTAAGCGGAGCCGAAATCGGTCGCATGGCGCTTGATGATGGCGTCTTTCAGTTCGAGCGTGCCGCCGACTGCCGTGTACTTCGAGAAGTTGCCGTTGATGGCGGCAATGGCGGCGTCTTTGATGTGCTGCGGCGTCGAGAAATGCGGCTCACCGGCGGTGACGTCGACGACATCGATGCCCTGCTGGCGCAGCTTCTCGGCTTCCGCCACCGCGGCCATGGTCGCCGAAGGCTCGATGCGGTTGATGCGCTCCGTCAGAACGACGGGAGTGGTCATGGGCGTGAGCACGGTACTCATGATTTCTTCCTTCTGGACCTCGACTTCTTCTCTTCGCGGTCGGCCTGCGCGGCGATCTCGAATTTGTGTGCCGGGTCTATTTTCTCATGGAGCTTCTGGGCCACGAGTTCGGGCACGAGACACTCGATGTTGCCGCCCAGCTGAGCAATCTCGCGCACCAGCCGCGAGCTCAAGTAGGAATACTTTTCCGCCGGCATCATGAAAACGGTCTCCAGCCCCGGCTGGAGCTTGCGGTTCATGAGCGCCATCTGGAGTTCGTATTCGTAGTCGCTGATCGCCCGGATGCCGCGCAAAATGGCGGTGGCCTCGATCCGCAAAGCGTAGTCGATGGTCAGGCCGTCGAAGGTATCCACGCTCACGTTGTCAAAGCCGGAGGTCATCGCCTCCAGCATGCTGCGCCGGTCAGAAACTGAGAAGAGCGGATCTTTTTCCGGATTGCGCAGGATGGCGACGACCAGTTCATCAAAAATCTTGCTGCCACGCTCGATCAGGTCAAGATGGCCGTTCGTAGGCGGATCGAAGGTGCCGGGATAGATGGCTTTGATGCGCTTCAAAGGGGCCCTCGGATTAAGCAGGACGATTGTATGCGGCGGGAATTGGGGATGGCAATGAGTGCGGTGGACATTCCTATGCGCCCGGCCGATCCCTATCGAGGGCAAGACCTGGTGTCGCGCGGTAAGGCGTGGCGATTCTCACGCCTTCAGAATTGCGCTGCCTAACCGGTTGCGGTAACTTTGTTCGCCATGAAAGCGACGCTGGCCTTCGCCGTCCTTGCGTGCGCATACGCAACCCCGTTTCCTGCAAATTCGCAGCTTGCTCAGCCTAGCGAGCGGAGCGTCGCGGCGCGCGAATCCCGCATCCCGGTCGGAGGCGCGGAGCTGTATGCCCGGGAAGTCGGACACGGCACGGCCATCATCGTCCTCCACGGCGGACCCGACTTTGACCACAGCTACCTGCTGCCCGAGCTCGACCGCCTCTCCGATTCGTACCACCTCATCTACTACGACCAGCGTGGACGCGGCCGGTCGGCTGCTGGGGTGAAGCCGGAAGACGTCACCCTCGCGTCCGATATTGAAGACATCGACAAAGTGCGGCAGTATTTCCACCTCCACTCGGTGGTCCTGTTAGGACACTCGTGGGGAACGCTGCTGGCGCTCGAATATGCATTGCGCTACCCGCAACACGTGTCGCGGTTGATCCTGATGAATCCCGGGCCGGCGTCAGGGGCGGACTATCAGCAGTTGCGCAAGGAATGGCTGGAGAAGCGGGCCGACCTTGTTGAGGGAAAGAAGGCCATAGCCGCCACTGCCGCCTACAAAGAAGGCGATCCCGCCGCGGTTACCGCCTACTACCGCATCCATTTCAAGCCAGCCTTTGCGCGGCCGGAAGATTACGAGAAGTTCATGACCAGGCTAAGCGCCAGCTTCACCAAAGAAGGTGTGCTCAAGGCGAGAGCGATCGAAGCCCGCCTCGACGATGAAACCTGGCTGCTGCCCGGCTATGACCTGATTCCCAGGATCAAGAGCCTGAAGATTCCGACGCTGGTCATCTCCGGTGACCATGAATTCATCCCCGCCTCTACGGCCGTAAACATCGCGCGGGCAATTCCCAATGCTCGTCTGGTGACGCTGAAAGACTGCGGACACTTCCCCTACATGGAATGCCCAGTTCCCGTCCGCGAACAGATTGACCTCTTGTTTCGTGAAAAGTGAGCGAGTGCAGTTTTTCCGAAGAAGGAGCTAGTGGTCCAGGCCAACACGGTGGAGCAGATCCTTGAAACGCGGGTCAGCGCGAATGGGATCGAAGATAGGATCCACCTTGAGGTATTGCAGTTCTCCTGAATGATCCTGGTAGCCTCGCTCCAACAAGGCAAATGCCTGTTCGTAGTCGCCAAGCGCCAAGTAAGGACCAATGAAAGCGCCCGTCGAAACATGGCGCGTCGCTTGGATGCGCTTCAATTCGTCAACTAGCCGAAGCGCTTCATTGCGGTGTCCAGCATACGCATGCGCCGTAGCCAACCCCTCGATGGAGCCGGGGCTGCGCTGCATGCTGGAGACAATCTTTTCAAACACAGGGATCGCTTCGTCTGGGTGACCGCTGCCGATCAGAGAGTGCCCCAGTGCGAACTGCGCAAAGGTATGCTCAGGATGCACGGCCAGAACGCTGCGGAGTTCCCGAACGGCCTCGTCGTAACGGCGAGCCTCGAACAGAATCCAACCGTTCTGCATGCCGCTGACCTCGAGCGGGTCAAGCTCACGGGCACGTTGCGACCAGGATAGTGCTTCGTCGAAACGCCCCTGGCAGACCAACCAGTTCGCAAGTCCAATATGGGCAGATGGGTCGTTGGGATTCAACTCGAGAGCCAGCTTGAATTCGGACTCCGCCTCGGCCCAACGCCATGAGTCCTTGTATGTTTCTGCCAGCAGGGCATGTGCTTCCGCTAGCCCGGGATCCAGTTCCAGTGCTTTTTGGATTGCGCGGAGCTCTTTTGGAAGAACTGCATCGGGTGAGGGGCCACCGACAAAGCTGGTACTGAGGTCCCCGTACGCGCTTGCCAGGGCCGCATACGCGGGTGCAAATGTTGGATCTTTCCTGATTGTTTCTTCAAAGTAGGCAATGCGCTGTTCGTAATCAGCCTTACTGAGCCCTTTGACCAATAACCCTTTGAGATAGCTCTCATAGACTTCGGGTGCGACATGACGGGCGGCGACCAGTCTGGCGCGCTCGTTACCGGTAACGGTAACCTCCACCCTTCTGGCGACCGCCTGCGCTATCTCACTCTGCAGCGCAAGCACATCCACAATCTCGCGATCGTATTCCTCGGACCAGAAATGCTCGTCCGTTGTTGCGCGGATCAATTGAGCGTGCACGCGGACTCGGTTGCCATCACGAATCACTGAACCCTCGACAAGGGCATCGACATTCAGTGCCTTCGCGATCTCGGGTGCGGAGAGCTGCGTGTCTTTGAAGTGCATTGTCGGAGTGCGTGAGATAACCCGCAAGCCGCTAATCATCGATAGGCGACCGATAAGTTCTTCAGTCATCCCGTCGGCCAGATATTCCTGTGATAAATCGCCCGACAGGTTCTTCAGGGGCAATACCGCCAGAGACTTGATGGCCGGCGGCCGAGTGGCGGTAACACGCCTCCCGTAATACAGGGCCAATCCGGCTGCGAGGACCGCAAGCACGGCCACTCCTCCGATCAAGCGGCTCGAAGCCGTCGTTCGTGAGGCCGCAGGGTGCGCCGCCGGACCGCTTTCTGCGGGAGCTTGAGCCGGAGCCAAAGGGTCTCTCGACGATGCAGCATCAATCACAGGTGCAATGAAGCGGTAACCGCGTCGTGGAACCGTCTCCACGTATCGCGGTGCATCCGAAGAATCGTCCAGGACCTCGCGAATCCGGGCGACGGCATTATTCAGACCATGATCGAAATCTACAAAGGTATCGGCTGCCCACAGCTTGGATTGCAGTTCCTCACGCGTGACCAAGTCGCCGGCACGTTCAATCAGCAGCGCGGGACCTGAAAGGGTTGCCCCGATAGCCGCAGCCGCATCCCGTTCTTGCGCAGTTCACCCGATTGCGGGTTGATCTCAAAAGCTCCAAAGCGGCGGACGGCGGGCGACTGCGTTGCGTCCGACATGATGCGACAGCCTACCACAGCAGCGACCTTCTCGGAGGCGAGCTACGATCTTATGCGGAATCATCAACTTACCTTCAGATACAAATTTGGTGTGGAAAGGAGTCTAGGTGTATTGAAAAGGCGAGCACAAGAGGCCAAGGTCTGCATGCGTCAGAGCAAAAAGCCCGGATTGATCAGCCGAAAAGGAGAAAGGCATGCAGATAAGATCCTCAAAACTCAAGCTTGTATTCGGCATCGGCGTCAGCCTCCTGGTAATCGGAGTCGCCTTTGCGGCAATCGTACTCGAACGTTATGACGGCACGATCGAGTACGTAGGATTGTGGAAGGGGCCTGCCGCACTGACGGCCAGAACGCTCAAGACCCCAGTCGGCGAAACTACGGGCCTATGGCACTATCACCCCGGCTTCGTATACAACGTCGTGAGACAAGGCACGATCACCATCGAGGATGGTTGCGGCAGCGTCCATTCCTATAGCACAGGACAGGCTTTCGAGACTTCCGAGGGCCGCGTTCACAGGGCCTACAACCTAGGAACTGAGGATGCCATCGAGTCGAACATGTTCATTGTTCCGCCAGGCCGTCCGATAACCGTGTTCATCCCAAACGACGAGCAGCGCTGCGGTCCGCCCAGCACGCTCCAGGAATGCAAAGGTGATGGTTGGGAGACCTTTAACTGGCCCCACTCATTTGCAGATCGAGAGGAATGTTTCGCCTACGTCAAGAACCGGCCTAAGGTCAAACTCCTCGTTCCCGAGGATCCGTTGCGATAACCGGGTCAAGCCACCACGCGCGATTTGGCTAAACCGGGAAAATTCAGGCTCCGGACCCTAAGGGAACGCAGATTATGTCGGTGCCCACACATTCGCTTGCTTTTGCGGATGTGCGGGTATCGGCGACTATCTCCTCGCGGCCGGGACCTTCGCTTCCGCCCCCGTCGGCATGGTCGTGACTCGACCGGTGGTCCCGGTGGCTTGCCCCGCCGCGGCCGCTGCAGGAGCTTGCGAAGCAGGAGGCGTCAATCCCAGCGCCTTCCTCACTTCGCCTTCCAGCTTGGCCAGCGTGTCTTTGTTTTCCTTCAGGAAAGCCCGCGCGTTCTCGCGGCCCTGGCCGATGCGCTCACCCTTGTAGCTGAACCACGAACCGGACTTCTCAACAATATTGTGATTGGCTGCCAGATCGAGCAGGTCGCCTTCGCGCGAAATGCCTTCGCCGTAGAGGATGTCGAACTCAGCCTCGCGGAACGGTGCGGCAACTTTGTTCTTTACCACTTTCACTTTTGTGCGCGAGCCGGTCACCAGGTCACCTTCTTTGATCGCGGCGATTCGCCGGATATCAATTCGCACCGATGAATAAAATTTCAGCGCGCGCCCGCCGGTCGTCGTCTCCGGATTGCCGAACATGACACCGATTTTTTCGCGGATCTGGTTGATGAAGATCAGGCAGGTGCGTGACTTGGAAACAGTTCCGGTCAGCTTGCGCAACGCCTGCGACATCAGGCGCGCCTGCAGTCCCATGTGGCTGTCGCCCATTTCGCCGTCCAGTTCGGCCTTGGGGACGAGCGCCGCAACCGAGTCCACCACCAGCACGTCAATGGCATTCGAGCGCACCAGCGCCTCGGTGATTTCCAGCGCCTGCTCGCCGTAGTCGGGCTGCGACACCAGCAGGTTGTCGACGTCCACGCCGAGTTTCTTGGCGTAAGCCGGATCGAGCGCGTGCTCGGCATCGACAAACGCCGCCATGCCGCCCATCTTTTGCGCTTCGGCAATGACTTGCAGCGTGATGGTCGTCTTGCCCGACGACTCCGGACCGAAGACTTCAATCACGCGCCCGCGGGGAAATCCGCCGACGCCGAGCGCGGCGTCGAACGAGATCGAGCCGGTCGGGATGACCGAGATCGGGACGATCGCTTCCTTCGATCCCAGCCGCATGATCGACCCTTTGCCAAACTGTTTTTCGATCTGCGACATCGCCAGATCAATTGCTTTCACGCGCTCGTCAGCCATGATGAATGCTCCTGTTCTGATTGAGTCATTGAATGATTGAGGCATTGAGACATTGAATCAATGCCTCAATGATTCAATGAACCAATGATTCAATCCCGAAGCCTACACCCACGGGCTGGAGTGAAAAGTGCGGGCCGTCACATCATTTTTGTTCAGTTTAGCACGAGGGGAAGAAAAAGCGAAGTAGGAAATTGGCGACATTAGTGCGCGTCAACGCGCAAGCTTGCGCTTCAGCGCCCATATGCCTTCAAAGAGAAGGAAATAGAACAGCCAGTTGACGGAGGCAAACAGCGCTTCATTCAATCGGGTGTCTTCACCGTTGGCAAGCAGCCCGGGATAGCCTGCCACCGCAGCGAGAAAGCCTAGCAGATCATGAACGCCGTAGAGGCGGAGCGAGATCGTGATTGTCGCCGCAACCACGGCAGCTAGGCCAGCAATCGCAATGTGCTTCATCCATTCCTCAACGCGTTCATGATAACGCCACCGATGACGTCACCCCGAGCGCCACGACTGCAAGTCCAGACCCCTCCTCACTCCTAATGTCGCCCCTTTCCCCATCAGTGTCTCCGTGCCTCCGTGGTGAAAAGGTTTAGACTCTTGGATATGCGGGCGGAGGTCCAGACCGAAACCACCAACGGCCGTAGCACCCTGGACCCCGGCTCGGCACTCTACCTGGTAGCCACGCCGATCGGTAACCTCGAAGACATCACCCTCCGCGCGCTGCGTGTGCTGAAAGAAGTCGACCTCATCGCCTGCGAGGACACGCGCCAGACGCAAAAACTGCTCCACCACTACGGCATCCAGACGCGCACCGTCAGCTATCATGAGCACAACGAGATGACCAAGGCCGCCGAGCTGGTCGTCGACCTCGAAAGCGGCGCCAAGATCGCGCTCGTCACCGACGCCGGCATGCCCGGCATCTCCGACCCCGGCTTCCGCCTGATCGCGCTCGCGATTCGCCATCATGTGCCGGTCGTTCCGATCCCCGGAGCCTCAGCGTTCCTAGCGGCGTTAGTCGCCAGCGGCCTGCCCACCGATTCCTTCCGCTTCAGCGGATTCCTCCCCGTCAAGTCCGGCCAGCGGCGCAAGCTGCTCGAGAGCGTCCGCGATTCCGAGCGAACCCAGGTCTTCTACGAAGCCCCACACCGCCTGCTGGAGACCCTTTCTGACGTTTGCGAGGTTCTAGGAAACGATCGCCACGTGGTCGTGGCCCGTGAAGTGACAAAGATCCACGAAGAATTCCTGCGCGGGCGAGTTTCTGACGTTCTCGATCAACTGAAGTCTCGAGGCGAAGTAAAAGGCGAGATCACGCTGTTGCTTGCGAAGGCGGAGAACTCCGAGCTGCGAGCCGCGAGCTGCGCGCAAACCGTTGCACTGAGGGTCCGAGAGATCATGGCCGCGGAGAAGATCGACGAGAAATCCGCGCTCAAGAAGGTCGCGAAAGAGCGAGGCATCGGCAAGAGCGAAGCGTACCGGGAGTGGCAGAAGAGCAAGTAATCCGGGGTTTGCCTTCGCCGGGCGGCGGGATTTCCCTTGACGGGAGTCGCGGCCAAAGATAGCATCTCGCCTCAGATTAGTGGCTGCTTCGGTTTCACCTCCTCCCTTCGATTGGTCCACAGTAACATCCGTCTCGTGTGGAGCCCGAGTTGAGCCCTTTCGTGGCCAATGCCGCTGGCCATATAGAAAGTTGGGTGCCTGGAATCGATCGTCGGCTGAGGAGAGCATTATGGTCACCCTTCAACTTCAGAACTCCTACTCCGAGGTACACACCACAATGCGCGGAGTCACCCTGGTTCTAACCGTCTTGGTCCTCCTCGCCTCTCTTGTCTCTTACCCCGCGCACGCGCAGACCTTGACTCCGCTCTATTCCTTTACGGGCGCCGCTGACGGCGCCAATCCCTATGCCAGCCTGCTCCTCGACGCGAAAGGCAGTCTCTACGGCACAACCGCACTAGGCGGTAATCCCGGCTGCTTCACCAACAATGGCTGTGGAATAGTTTTCAAAGTCGATCCGGCCGGCCATGCAACTGTGCTCTACACCTTCACCGGCGGAGCCGATGGCGCCAATCCGTTCTCATCCCTGATCCGAGTTCATGGCGCGCTCTATGGCACGACCGCTAAGGGTGGCGACACCGACGATGGCACAGTTTTCAAAGTGGAAACGCGGGGTAAACAGCTCGGTCAGGAAACGGTCGTCCACAGCTTCAAGTTGGACGGGGCAGACGGTGCCAGTCCCGATACCGGTGGCCTGATCCGCGACAGGGACGGGAATACCTTCGGCACTACCATCGATGGCGGGGAGTTCCTTCACGGAACGGTATTCAAGATTGACACCACTGTCCACGAAACTGTCCTCTACAGCTTTACCGGAACCGGCGGCGACGGCGCGACTCCCGACTCACGCCTGGCGCGGGATAAGAGCGGCAACCTGTACGGCACAACACTCCAAGGTGGCTCTCACAGCAGCGGCACTGTGTTCATGATCGATCCCAGCGGCCACGAGACTGTGCTCTACAGCTTTCTCGGCGCCGACGGGGACGGCAACCGCCCTGCTGGAGGCGTCGTGCGAGACGGCCGAGGCAACCTGTACGGCACGACCGCCTTTGGAGGCGCCTTCGGCCTGGGTACGGTCTTCAAATTGGATGTGACGGGTCATGAGACCGTGCTCTATAGCTTTGCTGGCGGGACCGACGGCGCCGTGCCTCAGGCAGGCCTCCTGCGCTTTCATGGCGACTTTTACGGCACGACGAATCGGGGCGGAGATCAATCATGTTCGGGCGGTGGGTGCGGCATCATATTCAAGGTGGACAGGGCCGGGAACGAGACGATTCTTCACACCTTCCACCTGACCGATGGGGGATTTCCTGCGGCCAGTCTGGTGCATGACAAGCTGGGGAACCTCTACGGCACGACCGTCGGCGGAGGAAACACAGGATGCCAGCCCGGACTCGGCGGCTGCGGAACCGTCTTTAAACTGACACCCTGAATCAGCCCCGGGAATCAGAATCCCGGCATCGTCCCCAGATACAGCAACGCCATATTGATCGTGTCGCTGACGCCGTCCGCCTGGCCTCCGCACAATGGATCACCGCCGGACGTGTCTCATGCTGCCAGCCCAAATCTCTCGTGCAGCACGCACGCGCTGACCACGGTCATCAGCACCTGGTCGTTGGCGACCCGTGCTCCTTCATCCATGGTGTCAATCCGGTCCAATAGGTCCACCACTTTCCTCCGCTCGAAGAAGGGAATGGATTCGAGAACCGGCCCGCGCAGCGTATCCTGCACGAAAACGCTTAAACGCTTCTCGGGATTGAGCGTCGCCGGCGGGCTCAAAAACGGATGCTTCTGCCGCCGATACACCGTGTCCGTAATCACATCGCGCACTGCCTCGCGGAGAACGTACTTCTCGATCATGCCGCGAATTTTCAGGTTCACCGGCTGCGAGCGAATTACTTCCACCAGATGATGATCCAGAAACGGCACCCGGCCTTCGATCGAATGGGCCATCTCCATCCGGTCGCCCAGCATGGTCAAAATGTAAGTAGGCAATCCCGTTTTCGCCCAGATGTAGAGTGACTGGTGCAGCGGATCACGCCCGTGCAACTGGCCCCGAACGTCGATGTCGGCAAAGAACGGCTGAAAGCCCTCGCGCGCGCCGAACGTTTCCAGAAAGCTGCCGGACAGCAGCGCCCGCATCTTCGACGAGCGCGCCGAAAACGTCTCGATCCATGAAGGGACGAATCCGAGCAGGCTCTTTACCCGTCCCAATGGCCCCGCTTCCCCGTCGGGCAGAAGCAGACCGCGCGACACGCCATTGCGCTCATCGAGCTGCTTCAACAGCGCCGCAACCACCTCGGGATTTTGCCCTTGCGCGTTGTAAAGCAGCATGTCGCGCCGGAAGTGCGGATAGCCTCCGAGAATCTCGTCGGAACCCTCCCCGGTGAGCACGACCTTGTATCCGGCATCGCGCACCGCCCGGCTCAACAGATACTTGGCCACGCCGTGCGCATTGAAGCAGAACGTCTCCGACTGCGTGATGGCATCCGCGAAATGATCCGCCAGATCGTCCTGGTAGATCGGAATCGGACAGAACTGAGCTCCCGCCCGCGCCGCCATTTCCCGGGCAATTTCTCCCTCGTCGTACTCCGCGTGATCGAAAGTCAGTGTGAAGGCCCGAATCGACCCAGGATGATGCTTGGCCGCCAGGCCGAGAACCGCGCAGGAATCCAGTCCGCCGCTCAGGTAGCAGCCCACGGGAACGTCGGCCCGCAACCGGATGCGTACGGCCTCCTCCAGCGCCTCGCGAAACTCGGCAGCGTAATCCGCGTCCGGGCGCTGCGGCTTGTGCCCGTTCGTTTTCGGATAGTCAAAGTCCCAGTATTGATGGAGCTGAATATGCCGCTCGGTGGCGATCAGGTAATGGCCCGGCGGAACCTGAAACACTCCGTCATAGAGTGTGCGCATGGGATGGCCGCCCAGTTCGACCGAGTGATACACCGACTCCGCATCCCAGCCGGCGGGCACTCCGGCGGCGAACAGCGCTTTCACCTCCGAGGCCAGATACAACGTCTCGTTGTGAAACGCGTAGAACAGCGGCTTGATGCCGAAGCGATCGCGCGCCGCGAAGACGGTGCGGTTTGTATCATCCCAGACTACGAACGCAAATTCGCCGCGCAAGCGGTGCAGGCACTGCGCGCCCAGATCTTCGTACAGGTGCAGCGCGATTTCGCTGTCCGACTTCGTGCGCAACCTGTGACCCGAGCGTTCGAGTTCACGCCGGATCGCTTCGTAGCCGTAAAACTCCCCGTTAACGATGATGCGTGTGCGCCCGTCCTCGCTGGCGATGGGCTGATCGCCGGTCGTCAGGTCAATGATGCTGAGCCGCGCGTGGCCCAGCGCGACGCGGTTATCCGCCGACATCCAGTGACCCTGGCCATCGGGCCCGCGATGTTCCAGGCTTTCGGTAGCCCGTTTCAATACCGCTTCCGACATCGGATGGCGGCGCGCGAAGAACGCAACAATCCCGCACATGTTCGTCAGTACTCCTTTTCCAGTTTTCGATCGACAGCCAGCTTCAACTCAGGTGAAGGATTCGCAGAGACCAGGAAGGACCCAAAAGGTTTTCCAGTATTTTTTCAAATTCTTTGCAAAACGTTCTATCTCTATGAGGACACCGGGCTTCGCGATGACCGTGCGGTCGCGCCCGGGACATATCGTGCGGATCCCATACATGGAGATATCGGAGTCCGAGCGGAAAGGACGACAGCCCTGGACCGGAATTCTGAACCGATTGGGGTCACATCCCCGGCATCTTCCCTAGAAAGAGCAACACCATGTCAATCGTGTCGCTGACGCCGTGGGCGAAAATCGGTACCCACAGATTTCTTCCCATGCCCAGATACATCGCGCCGAGCGCCAGTCCGGCGATGGCCTCTTCGATCCAGCCCGTCAGGCCCTGGTAGCCGTGCGCCAGCCCAAAGACCGCGCTGACGATGAGCAGGCTCGCCGCCCACGCAGGGCGCCCCCGCCCGAACACATCGGCGACGCGGCTCATCAGATAGCCGCGCCAGACCATCTCTTCGCCGAAGGCTGCTAGCGTCCAGGAGAGCGCGATGAACAACGCTGTCATCTTCAGGTTGCCGGTGAGCATGCGAAACAGCTCCAGGTCGGGCTGTCGACCGAGCAGACGAGAGAGAATCGGCTGCGTGACCGTGAGCTGAAACGTCTCGAGCAGCGCGCCAAGCGCAAAGCCGATCGCAATTGTCCTCGGCCATGAGAAGGGTCTGTGGTCCTGTGGTGGCTGCCCCAATCTTGCCGCGTTTTTGGCGGCAAGGGTGGGATCTTCGCCCGCGCGATATCGCGTGAGCCCCACGTCGCGCCAGCGCAGCCCGCGCACTCGCAGCGAGATCCATCCCAGCAGGAGCAATTCCGGAGTTTTCGAGATCGGAATCCACCCGCGGTGATCGGCATAGAAGATGAGAGCAACGAGCGCGAACTCGACGAATGCAAGCCATCGGCTGTGGCGCCAGCCGGTGCGGTGGTTCGTGGTTGGTGATTGGTGGCTGGAGAGACCAGAGGCGCTCTCAGTCGCCGCGGCAGCTACGCTTTCGGGCGTCACGTTGCCTGTGTCCATCACGCCGCCGCTCGGAGTCGTCGACTCTCGCGAAACCGTCGAATACGCCACTGGGCGAAGAAGGTTGTCGCCACAATCGTCCCACCGCCCAAGGCAATGCCGATCGGAATCAGCCACGCCCCCAACACCTCATGGCCCTGCGGAGGGACCTTGCTCAGGCCCAGCGCCAGCGAGTAAGTGTCGCCGTCGATCATCCACAGGCCTGCCTTTGGATTGAACGGCTTCACAAGCGCCGCGACAACGAACGAGGCCCCGAACGCGTATCCGACCAGGCACACGACCAGAGCGAAGACGCCCTTCACGCTGAGCAGGGCCCAATGAAACATGGCATGAAGAATCGTCCACGGCATACGATGGCGCTCGGCGCGGGCCAGCAGATTGTCGGTGACGTAACTCCCCGCCAGCGCCGACGCCGGGCCGAGTCGCCCCAGGGCCGCTCGAACCCTCTCCTCTGTCATCGCGCCTCCCGCGCCTGCAGTGTCGCGAATGTGGCTGCGAATCTCTTCCACGATGTCGGTGACCTGCTCGGAGGGTAGCGTGCGCAGCCGGGCGCGCAGTTCGGCAAGGTAGGCCTCCATCACGGATTGCGGAGAAGTGAGCGAAGGAGCAGTGGTCGGCATTAGCGAGCCTCCTTTCCAACGCCTTTGCGGACAGGGGCGACCAGATCATCAAGGCTGGCGGAAAAGTTCTGCCAAAAACGCGCCATTTCGACCAAGCGTCCGCGGCCCGCGGCGGTGAGGCGGTAATATTTGCGCGGATGTCCGGTGTCCGCTTCCACCCACTCCGAACTGAGCAGCCCCTCGGACTTCAGGCGGCTCAGCAGCGGATAAACGGTCCCCTCAGGCACAACCAGCCCCGACTCTTCCGCCAGCCGGCGCATGATCTCCAGCCCATAGAGCCGATCCGACCAGAGCGCCGCCAGAATGGCCAGTTCCAGACATCCCTTGCGCAGCTGGACTTCCCACTTGTCAGCGGATTCGGGCGGCGCGATCGTTTGAATAGCCATCGAAAAGCATCATACCTCGCTATGCAAGGTATATCAAATCCCGAAACGAAAACGCAGAGCGGAGCGGGGTTGACTAGCCCGCGCCGCCAGCCTAGGATTCGCTGCAAAGGGTGAGGGGAAGGAGCGCTTCCCCGATGGCAGATCACGCGGCCGTTGAAGGCATCCTTTGTGGCCAAATCCTTGGCCACTATCAGATCGTGGATAAGATTGGCGCCGGCGGAATGGGCGATGTCTACCGCGCTCACGATCTGCACCTGGCCCGAGACGTTGCCATCAAAGTCCTGCCCCCGGGCACTCTTTCGGACGAATCTTCGCGCAAGCGTTTCCGCAAAGAGGCCCTTACTCTCTCCCGGCTGAACCATCCCAACATCGCAACCATTCATGACTTCGACACGCATCAAGGTGTTGATTTCCTGGTGATGGAGTACATCCCCGGCATCACGCTAAGCGAGAAACTGACAGCGGGACCTTTGCCGGAGCGTGACGTGGTCACGCTGGGAACACAGTTGGCGGAAGGCTTATCCGTCGCTAACGAACACGGGATCGTTCATCGTGATCTGAAGCCCGGCAACCTGCGCGTCACTGACGACGGACGGCTGAAAATTCTCGACTTCGGTCTGGCCATGCTGTGGTTTTCGGCAGAGAACGCACGGACTGAGAGTTTCAGCGAATCGCACGCCATCGTTGGAACTCTTCCCTACATGGCGCCGGAGCAGTTGCTGGGCGGGAAGATCGACGCCCGCACCGACATTCATGCGGCCGGTGCGGTTTTGTATGAGATGGCCACCGGACAGCAGCCATTTGCCGGGGTGAAGCGCTCGCAACTGGTCGGAACCATTCTGAGTCGCATGCCCCAACCGGTCAGCGCCCTCAATTCCGAACTGTCTCAGGATCTCGAACGGATCATCTCGAAGTGCCTGGAGTCCGACCCGGAGAAGCGCTACCAGTCAGCGAGAGAGCTGGCGACCGATTTGCGGCGAACGACGGAATCAGGCGGCGCGATGCTGGAGCCAAACGTCCGGCGAGCAAACCAGGCCACGATGTGGCGGATAGCTGGCGCGAGCCTCCTCCTCGTCGTCCTTCTGGTTGCGGGCGGATTCCTGTTTCGCTCGCGCCGGGCTTACGCCCTGAGCGAAGCCGATACGATTCTGCTCTCCGATTTCGTCAACAAGACAAGCGACCCGGTCTTTGACGACACCTTGAAGCAGGCGCTCGCCGTCGAATTAGGACAGTCTCCCTTCCTGAACATCCTCTCCGACCGGAAAGTCAGCGCCACTTTGCGGATGATGGGCCACAATGAGAACGAACGAGTCACGCCTGACTTGGGCCGAGAGCTTTGCCTGCGGTCAGGCAGCAAGGCATTAATGGCCGGGTCGATTACAAGTCTGGGCAGCCACTATCTCCTTAACCTGAACGCCGTCGCGTGCAGCACCGGCGACACCCTAGCCAAGGAGGAAAGTGAGGCAGTCAGTAAAGAAGATGTCCTGAAGACGTTGAGTCGAGCCTCCTCCCGGCTACGAACCAAACTGGGTGAGTCGCTTCCCTCGGTGCAGAAGTATGATGTTCCGTTCGAGGCGACCACTTCTTCGCTGGACGCTTTGAACCTCTATACCATGGCCTCCAAGGTGGTTCGCGAACAGGGAGATGCACCAGCCATCCCGTTCCTCAAGCGAGCCATTGAGCTAGACCCAGAATTCCCCTTGGCATACGCGCAACTGGCGACAGCCTACCGCAACCTGGCGCAACCGTCGCTGTCACTGGAATATGCCACCAAGGCGTATCGACTGCGTGACCGCGTCACGGAACGGGAAAAATTTAGTCTCTCTACCGTCTATTTCGATGCCACCGGAGAACTCGACAAGGAGATTCAGGTTTACCAGCTATGGAAAGCCAGCTATCCTCGCGATTCCACGCCTCACGCCAACCTGGGCGCGGACTACTCCTATCTTGGGCAATATGAGAAGGCGCTCGCGGAAGTGCAGGAAGCATTGCGGCTGTCGCCCGATGTTGTTCTCCGATACGCGAGCGTCGCGAACAGCTACGTCTTTATGAACCGGTTCGACGAGGCCCAGGCCGTTCTGAATCAGGCCATCGCGCACAAGCTCGACAGTGTGGATATACGCCAGAACTTGTACGCCGTTGCCTTCTTCAAGGAGGACGCGCCGCAGATGGAGCAGCAGCTGGCCTGGGCCGCAGGCCGGCCCGGAGAAGAAGACGTCTTGCTCTCGATGCAATCGGACACCGAAGCCTACTTCGGCAGGCTCAACAAGGCTCGGGACTTCACGCGCCGCGCTGTAGATTCAGCCGTTCGAGCCGATTCAAAGGAAGCCGCAGCCTTTTGGCAGGTCAATGCCGCACTGCGCGAGGCGGAACTGGGGAATGCCGCGCTCGCCAGGCAGGCGGTAGCGGCGGCTCTGGCGCTGTCGGCCGGGCGTGATGTCAAGATTGCCGCAGCGATCGTCCTCGCCCGCACCGGCGACCTCCGGCAAGCTGAGACCCTGGCCCGGGAATTGGATCAAAGCTATCCGGCGAATGCCCTCTTGCGGCTCTACTGGCTGTCCACCATCAAAGCGGCGATCGCCCTGCAAAAGCGCAATTCGGCTCAGGCCATTGCTGACCTGCAGCCTGCCGCTCCTTACGAACTCGGCGCCCTACCCATGTTCCTGAGCAATGTCTACCCGGCGTACGTGCGTGGCCAGGCTTATCTGTTGGCGCACAACGGGGCAGGTGCAGCCGTTGAATTTCAGAAGTTGCTGGATCACCGCGGCGTCGTCCTGAACTTTGTGACGGGATCTCTGGCGCACCTTCAACTGGGCCGCGCCTATGCCATGTCCGGTGATCGCGTCAAAGCCCGTGCCGCGTATCGGAATTTCTTCGCGCTATGGAAAGACGCCGATCCCGACCTTCCCATTCTCAAGCAAGCCAGGCTGGAGTACGCGAAGCTGCAAGGGTAGAGGGATCAAGACGGGTCAGCGAC
>Ga0335077_10000071_pt1 | contig 99359 bp, 92 predicted proteins | sample Lox_Sample_31_FD_207151 | JGI IMG/M metagenome (GOLD analysis project Ga0335077, IMG submission 207151) | Soil microbial communities from Loxahatchee National Wildlife Refuge, Florida, United States - Lox_Sample_3.1 | ecosystem: Environmental > Terrestrial > Soil > Wetlands | place: USA... | reverse complement strand
TGCTGGTGCGCAAAGGAATTTTCCTGATCCCCGACATTCTCGCGAACGCGGGCGGAGTGACCGTCAGCTATTTCGAGTGGGTGCAGGATTTGCAGAGCTTCTTCTGGCCCGTGGCGGAAGTGAACACGAAGCTTGAATCCGTGATGCGGCGCGCGTTCCAGGAAGTGCACGAAACGGCGCGCAGGAATCGCACGCACATGCGCACCGGAGCATACGTTCTCGCCGTCGGGCGCGTTGCCGACGCAACTCTGGTCCGCGGCCTCTTCCCCTGATTTTTCCGATTTCTGCGTCTAGACCAAGAGCAACATCCCAGGGCTAAAGCCCGCTTTCGCCAGCATGCGTTTTCGCGGGGCTTAAGCCCCGCGCTTCCACCCGGAGTCAAAGGCTGCGATCGTTACGGTTCGGTCGCGTGTCCACAACGTTGTCGCACCGTTTGTTTCCGCCGGACTTATTCTGGATCAGGGTTTCACGCCATCGTGCAAGTTCCCGAAGAACAGATCGCCGAAATGAAGCACGCCTACCAGGTGCTCGGAGTGCCTCTGTCGGCGACGCCGACGTCAATCAAGCAGGCCTACCGGCAACTCGTGAAACGCTGGCACCCGGACCTCTATAAGAGTGGAACGGAGGAGTATGCCGACGCTACGCTGATGACAAAATCGATCAACGAGTCGTACTCGCTGATAGAAGATGCGCCTTTGCGCTATCACGCGGATGCGTACTCGCCCGCATATGCCGCGGCCAGGCAGGCGGCGCGCGGTGGATCGAAGGACCCCGGTTATCCGAAGGTCGACTCAATCCTTAGGTTTACGTGGTTTGAGTTTTGGGTGCGGTTTGTCGTCGGCGCGATTTGGGGAGCGGCATTTGGCTTTCGCTTGGGCTTGTACCCGTACAGCAATCCACATTTCTTTGTTCCCGGAATCGTCTTTTCGTCGGTCGCGTGGGCCTTTATCGTGGCATTTGCGTGCGACGGATTCTGGCATTCATTTTTCGGGCGATGGTGGATGTGGTGGTGACATCGCGAGGGTAATCCGTCGCGTGTGCGAAAGAGCTTCGGAAGAAACCTAAGCTCCCTTACTCAACTCCTCCCGTCAAAAAGATACTTGTTGCGAAGAGAGTCGCAAGGCGCGTACATTTTTCTTTGCCGGTGCACCCAGCGGAAAGGGTGTCGCCGGCATTTGTGCCTAGCGCGGAGGGCACGCAAAATTGAGCGGTCAAACCTCTCACAACGGCCACACAAGCCACACGCCACCGATCCTGCTGACAATCGCGGGATTCGATCCATCGTGCGGAGCGGGCGTGGCCGCCGACCTGAAAACTTTCGCGGCGCACAATTGCTACGGCGTGGCCGCCGTGACCGCGCTGACCGTGCAATCGACGCAAGGCGTGCGCGCCGTGCATGCGACTCCCGCCGCGACGCTGCGCAGCCAGCTCGAAGCGCTCGCCGAGGACGTGACGCTTGCCGGAGTGAAGATCGGAATGCTGGGGAACCGCGCGAATGCGTCCGTGGTGGCGGAATTTCTCGACAAATACAAATTCGCGCACGTGGTGCTCGATCCCGTTTCGCGGCCGACGGCGGGCGACGCAGAATTGCTCGATGCGGCGGGGCTGAAATTCGTCCGAGATGAATTGCTCAAGCGCGCGAGCGTGATCACGCCGAATATTCCTGAAGCAGAATTCCTGACGGGCCTCGAGGTGAAGGATCTAGCCGGGATGAAAGCGGCCGGGCAGAAGCTTTTGGAGATGGGCGCGCGGGCCGTGATTGTGACCGGCGGGCATCTGGAGAAGCCGATTGACGTGCTCTGCGAGGGCACGGAAGTGGAGACGTTCGGCGGCGATCACGTGAAGAGCCTGAACACGCACGGATCGGGATGCACGTTTTCGTCCGCGATTGCCGCGCAGCTCGCGTGCGGGCAGCAGCTCCGCGAGGCCGTGATTCTCGCGAAAGCATACGTCACCAAGGCGATCGAAAAATCGTATCAGACCGGCAAGGGCGCCGGACCTCTCAACCAGCTATTCCGATTCCATCAGGAGCCGCCGCCGCGAGGCGTCCACGAAGTGCCGCAGCACGGTATGCACCCCGCAGCAGAACCGGCAACACACTAGCCACAGAGACACAGAGAAACCCGGAAAATAGAAAAGAGAAAATGGAAATTCGGACGTGCGCGTCGGCTGATGGGCTGCGCGTAGCAACTGCGCCGACGCGGCTGCGAGTTCGCATCGGAAGCGTTACTCGGCGGCTTTGGCGGCGAGGGCTTCGACGACGGCGATATTGGGAACGAGCGCGTCGGGGAAGCCGTGGCGCTGCCTCAGATAGGCCGGATCGTTGTAAGAAATCCAGACTTTCCCGGCGGCGTCTTCCGCGACGAGGATTTTCAGAGGCAGGTCGATGGCGGCGCTCGGGGACGCGAGCATGAGGGGAGTGCCTGCTTTCGGGCTGCCGAAAATCAGCAGCTTGGTGGGAGGCATCTTCAGGCCGGCTTTTTCCGCTTCGCCGCTGTGGTCGACAAGCGCGAAAAGAGTGACGCCTTTGGCTTGCAGAATCGCCTTTAGCTTCTCGACAGTGGCGTCCACCGAATGATTGCTGAGTTTGCTGACGACTCCGTTTTCAGGCCTTGCAGGCATAAAGACCTCCCAGATCTTTGATGATTGCGAGGCCGGGGTGGTTAGACCGAAATCAGATAGGCGGCCATCGCCAGTCCAACGAGCGCGAGGACCAGCGCGACGGTCAGGGCGCCGGCGGACGGCTTGTTGAAGTCCGTTGCGCCGCGATTCAGCTGCCGAACGAGCTGCACGTGGCGCCACGACGAATACACGTTGACCGCGACGCCGAGCGCGATCATCGCCGTGCCGGACCAGATCGAGACGCCGTAGGATCGCGTGGGAAGCTGCGGCTCGGCGAGACGAATTTCCTGAAGGAAAAGCCCGAAGCGCGCGACCACGAAGCCGAAACCCATCAGGGACAGCCCGGTCCGAATCCAGGCGAGGAAATTCTGCTCGGCGGAAAGATAGTCGCGCAGATCACCGTGGATCGGGGATTGCTTTGCGATTGGTTCGCTCATCGAGCTCTACCGCCTCGCCTGAAGCGTGAAATCTAGCATATCTCGGGCAAATGGAAAAAATGGCGGATGCCCCTACGGAGCCCTGCTGGCATGCAGCCTGAATCGCGGCGCGCCTTTTGAATATATGCTGCGAGAAGGACAGCGCAAAGGAACGCGCTCTACGCGCGATCCCTTTTGGCGGGGATGAATCCCCGCCCTTCCACCCATTGCGGGCCGGCTCCTTCGGCTGTGCCCCTACGACACTTCCGACAATCCGCGAATGGGAAGGCCACGCCAAGCATGTGCGACCCTTCGCGAAATCGCTCAGGGCAAGCGGGCGTCCGTTGATGGGGTGCGCGTAGCCAAGCATCTGCGCCGGGCATCCGCCCCGGCGGACTGTGCCCCTACGACACTTCCGGCAATCCGCAAATGGCCCGCGCAGCGCCAGACGACTGCGGCCATAACCAGTAGGATTGGCCACAGAGACACCGAAACACAGAGAAACGGAAAATAGAAACGGGAAATTGGAAAGTCGTTCGCGGATGCTCCGTCCTGCGATCGTTCCGTTCTTTTTTCCGTGACTCCGTGTCTCTGTGGCTAGCGTTTGAAGCCGAGGCGGCCGGAGACGATGGTGGCCATGGGAGCGCCGCGGAAAGCGCGGCCATCGAACGGCGTGTTGCGCGATTTGCTAGGCGAGTCGGCGGCGCGAAAAGTCCATTCGTGATCGGTTGAGAACAGTGTGAGATCGGCAGGCTCGCCGGCGGCGATTTTGCGCTCGATGCCGAGCACACGCGCGGGGCCGGTGGTGAAAAGCTCGACCAGGCGCATCAGCGAAAGCTTTCCGGTGTGCACGAGTTCCGACAGGCCGAGCGAGAGCGCCGTTTCGAAGCCCGTGATGCCGAAGGGCGCGCGGTCGAATTCGACGTCCTTGCTCGCGGGATGGTGCGGGGCGTGATCGGTGGCGATGGCGTCCACGCTGCCATCGGCCAGGCCGGCGATGAGCGCGTCGCGATCGGCGCGCGATGCGAGCGGCGGATTCATTTTGTAATTCGAATCGTAGCGGACGTCTTCATCCGTGAGCGTGAAATGGTGCGGCGTGACCTCGCAGGTGACGCGCAATCCCTGCTTCCGGGCCCAGCGGACATATTCGAGCGAGCCGCGCGTGGACATGTGCGCGATGTGAAGGCGCGCGCCGGTGAGCGCAGCGACCTCGACATCGCGCCCGGCGCAGATGGATTCCGATTGGGCGGGGATTCCTTGCAGCCCGAGGCGCAGCGATTGCGCGCCTTCGCGCATCACGCCGCCGGCAAAGAGCGAGGGATCCTCGCAGTGATCGATCACGGGAAGATCGAGCGAATTGCAGTAGTCCATCACCTGGCGCATCAGGCGGGCGGAGGCGACGGGCTTGCCGTCGTCGCTGACGGCAACGATTCCGGCGCTTTTCATGGCGGCGATTTCCGCGAGCGCTTCGCCCTTGCTTCCCATCGATGCCGCGCCGATCGGCCAGACGCGCACGGCGGCCGAGGCCGCGGCGCGCTCGACGATTCCACGAGTGACGGAGGCGTTGTCGTTCACCGGGTTCGTATTTGGCATGCAGCAAACGGCCGTGAATCCTCCGCGGGCAGCCGAACGCGTGCCCGTTTCAATCGTTTCGGACATTTCCTGGCCGGGCTCGCGCAGATGGCAGTGAAGGTCGATGAAGCCGGGCGCGACGATCAAACCCTTCGCGTCCAGAATTTCCGCGGCGGAAGCGGAGAGATTCGCGCCGACTTTCGAGATGCGTTCGCCATCGAGCAAGACGTCGAGCGGCGCGTCGGTTTTCGAGGCGGGATTGAGGACCCGGCCGTTCTTAATCAGCAGCATTCGAGCGATCCTTTGCGGGATGCGGCGCGTCGGTGGGAGCGCCGCCGATGAGATGGTAGAGAAGGGCCATGCGCACCGCGAGGCCGTTGGTCACCTGCTCGAGCACGCCCGATTGCGGCCCATCGGCCACCGCGGAATCGATTTCCAGGCCGCGCACGATGGGGCCGGGATGAAGAACCAGAGCGTCCGGGCGGGCCAGGCGCAAACGCGCGGGAGTGAGCTGGTATCCGGCGATGTACTCGTCCGCTGCGAGCGAGGGCTCGTGGATGCGCTCGGTCTGGACGCGGAGGACCATGACGACGTCCGCGCCTTCGAGCGCGTCTTCGATGCGGTGCGTGACACGCAGATTCGGAGCCATTTTCTCGAGCTCGCGCGGTACCCACATGGCCGGGCCGCCGAGCGTGATGCGCGTGTCGAACTTGCTGAGCAGATGAATATTCGAACGGGCCACGCGGCTGTGCAGGATGTCGCCGAGGATGGTGATGTTCCACTCTTCGAGCTTGCCTTTGCGGTCGCGAATGGTGAGCGCGTCGAGAAGCGCCTGCGTGGGGTGCTCGTGCGTGCCGTCGCCCGCGTTGAGCACGGGAATCTCGAGGCGCTCGGCGACAAATGCCGGGGCGCCCGAAGAGGGGTGGCGGATGACGATCCCGTCGGGGCGCATCGCTTCGAGCGTGCGAACCGTGTCGATCAGCGATTCGCCTTTTTTGAGGCTGGACGATTCGGCCTGAAGCGCCATGGTGTCCGCGCCGAGCCGGGCGGCGGCCGTGGTGAAGCTGATGCGGGTGCGCGTGGAAGACTCGAAGAAGGCTATCGCGACGGTCTTGCCGCGAAGTGTCGCCAATTTTTTCAACGGATAGCGCTGGAATTCCTGGAAAGGCTTTGCCTGGTCGAGAAGAAATAGGATTTGCTCGTGGCTGAGGGACTCGGTTCCGAGCAAGTGTGACAGGCGCTGGAGCACAGTTTCCCTTTAGATGCTGCCTCCGCAACGAGCCAGAGCGAAATCAGTCGACACGGTCCACCAGCATGACGCGCTCTTCAGAATCCATTTCCTGAAGACGAACTTCGATGACTTCGGTGTCGGTGGTCTGCACAGTCCGGCCGATGAATGAGGCCTCGATGGGAAGTTCGCGATGCCCGCGATCGATCAGGACGCAGAGGCGAATCCGGCGCGGGCGGCCGAGATCGAAAAGCCCGTTGATTGCCGCGCGAATCGTCCGGCCGGTGAAGAGAACGTCGTCCACGATGACGAGATCGCGATCGTCCACGGGGAAATTGATTTCGGTGCCTTGCAACAAAGGATGCGAGCTGATGGTCGAGAGATCGTCCCGGTAGAGAGCGATGTCGAGCGTACCCACGGGAACATCCACCTGTGAAAAGTCCCGAATCAACTTCGCGAGACGCTCGGCCAGCGTGACGCCCCGGCGACGAACCCCAATGAGCGCCAAGTCCTTTGTTCCGCTGCTCTTCTCGACGATTTCATGCGCCAAGCGCTGGAGCGTTCGGCTGATTTCTACCGCCGAGAGCAGCTGCCTCTTTTCGACGACGCGCATCGGGTGCCTCATCCTAGCACAGACGGCGGCGCGTTCGCAGCGCCGGAATCGAAGCGCGCGGAAGGAAATCTTGACCGGCGTGTTAGACTGTCGTCAGTGAGTTCGCCCGAGCGGGTTCGCATCCCCGTCAGCGCCTCGGGGGTTGACCTCCGAGTTCAAGTCGGTAGCCTTTCCTTCAAAAACCCAATAATTGCGGCCTGCGGCACGTTCGGCTACGGGATCGAGTTTGCGGAGCTCGTCGATCTCAATCGGCTGGGCGGAATCGTCGTGAAAGGCTTGTCGCTCGAACCGATGGCCGGAGCGCCGGCGCCGCGCATGTGCGAAACGCCCAGCGGGATGGTCAACGCAATCGGACTGCAAAACATCGGCGTGCGGGCCTTCGTCGCCGAGAAGCTTCCACTACTGCGGAAATTCGACACCGCAATCATCGCCAATGTCTTCGGACATACGATCCAAGAGTACGTCGAAGTCATCCGCGTCCTAGAAGATGCGGAGGGCATCGCCGCCTGCGAACTCAACATCTCCTGCCCTAACGTAGAACACGGGGGAATCGAGTATGGTACCAACCCAAGTCTTACGGCAGAAGTAGTAGCAGCCGCCAAGAGGGCCTGCCGGAGACCCCTCTGGGTCAAACTATCTCCTACCGTTGGAACGATTGGAGTTATCGCAAAGGCTGCCGAGACGCACGGCGCCGACGCCGTCGTGATCGCTAACACGTACCCCGCACTGTGTATAGATGCACACACCCGGAGGTCCCGCCTCGGTAGTACGGCGGGCGGATTGTCCGGAGCAGGCATCAAACCTATAACCGTGAGGTTGGTTTACGAGGCTGGTCGGGTAGTAAGTATCCCGATCGTAGGGCTTGGAGGGATCGAGAGCCCACCTGACGTGGTTGAGTATCTCCTCGCAGGCGCCTCAGCGGTTGAGGTAGGCACAGCACACTTCGCGGATCCGAGGGCTTCAGAGAAGCTCGTAGGCGGACTCGAAGAGTGGTGCCGGGACGAAAATCTACTTGAAATCAGTAAGTTACAAGGGGCTCTGAAAGCGTAACGCGATTGCTTTTGGGTACCCGAAAATGCTAGAATTTACTGATTTCAGAGAGGTTAGATAATGATGAGGGCCAAAATATTCGTAGTTCTCGAGTCGGTGTTCTTAGGACTGGGTATGCTTATCCTGTCTCCGTCAGCCAATCCCAAGGCAGCCGGAAGGGTGAGCGACCCTCTCCACTACACACCAGCTGCCCTATCAACCTCCAACGCCAATTCAGGTGCCGCCACCCAGGCCAAGCCACTGGCCGTCTGGGAGTGCACCACAAGCTGGTACGGCGAGGATTTCGACGGCCAGCCCACGGCCAACGGCGAGACGTATGACATGTTCGCCATAACGGCCGCGCACCCCACCCTGCCCCTAGGGTCAGTGGTGAGGGTCATAAACACGAAGAACCACCGCAGCCAGGTGGTCCGAATCAACGACCGCGGCCCATACGTGGAAGGGCGCGAACTGGACGTCTCCTACGAGGTAGCCCGGAGGCTCGGGTTTGACCAGCACGGGCTGGCCAGAGTCCGGCTGGAGCTTCTTGAGGTGCCTTCACGCCCCGTACCGTACCATCACGACTAATCGTAGCCCTGGATATTGACCGGCTGGGGCCGGCCTGCGCTTTGGCGGGCCGGCTTCGCGGTGCAGCAGGCCTGTTCAAGGTAGGGAGCCAGCTCTTCACAGCCGAGGGCCCGAGGGCGGTCGAGAAGCTCGCGGGCCTAGGGTTCGGCATCTTCCTGGACCTGAAATTCCACGATATTCCGAACACCGTGGCGCATGCGGTCTCCGCTGCGGCCAAGCTGCCGAAGGTGCGTCTCGTAACGCTACACACGTCGGGCGGCCTGGAGATGATGCGCGCGGCGCGAGAGTCAGTCGCCGGCAAGAAGAACCGGCCGGCGCTCCTCGGAGTCACGATACTGACAAGCCTGGACGCTCGATCGCTGCGGCGAGTGGGAATGTCGGGAACGCCGGCAAGCCGGGCGATCGCGCTGGCGCGCTTGGCGAAGGAAGCGGGGCTCGACGGAGTGGTGGCGTCGGCGCACGAGGCTCGAGCGATACGCCGGGCCTGCGGGCCAGGATTTCTGATCGTAGTGCCGGGCGTGCGTCCGGCCAGCGCGGATGTGAACGACCAATCGCGCGTGGCCACACCTGCGGCAGCGATCCGAGCAGGCGCCGATTATCTTGTGGTTGGGCGACCGATCACCGCGGCGTCAAACCCACGAGAAGCGGCGCTGGCCATCGCGCGCGAAATTGCCGCAGCTCAAGCCGGTTAACGGCATCCCTTCGAATTTGACCGCGCGTCCCACGCTCCATTAGCATCACCCTGCGAGGATTTCCCTTTCAATGGCAAGCGTGAAACACATCATCGTCGGCACCGCCGGGCATATCGACCATGGAAAATCCGCTCTGGTTGAGGCGCTGACGGGGACGAATCCCGATCGTCTCGAAGAAGAGAAGCGCCGCGGAATCACGATCGACTTGGGCTTCGCGTTTCTCGGTCTGGGAGACGTGAAAATCGGCTTTGTCGATGTACCGGGGCACGAGCGATTTGTGCGGAACATGCTGGCGGGGGCGGGCGGAATCGACGTCGTGCTGCTGGTGGTCGCGGGGGACGAATCGATCAAGCCGCAGACGCGCGAACATTTCGACATTTGCCGGCTGCTGGGAATTCCGAGGGGATTGGTGGCGATCACGAAATCGGACCTGGTCGATGCGGAGATGCTGGGGCTGGTGCGGCTGGAGATCGAGGAGTTCGTGCGCGGGTCGTTTCTGGAGGGCGCGCCGATCGTTCCGGTGAGCGCGCGCACCGGGGCGGGCCTCGACGAGCTGAAAGCGGCGCTGCTGCGCGTGGCGCACGACGTGCCGGAGAAGGACCTGACGCGCCATTTCCGGCTGCCGATCGACCGATCGTTCGCGACGAAGGGATTCGGCACGGTGGTGACCGGGACGCTGATTTCCGGCGCCGTGAAAATCGATGATGAAGTTGACCTGTATCCGCAGCGGAGACGCGTGCGAGTGCGGGGATTGCACTCCGGCGGCAAGCCGATCGAGCGAGCGGTGGCGGGCCAAAGAACGGCCGTGAATCTTTCCGGGATCGACCACGCGGAAATTCAGCGCGGAATGGTGCTGGGCGCGCCCGGAGTCTTCAACCCCACGAGGAAGGTCGATGCGCGGATCACGCTGCTGCCTTCTGCACGGCCTCTGAAGAACCGCGCGAGGGCGCATTTTCACCAAGGCTCGGGCGAGGCGATTGCGGAGATCGTCCTGCTGGAAGGCGCGGAGCTTGCCCCGGGCGGATCGGCGCTGGCGCAATTGCGACTCGATAGCGAGATGCTGGTGTTGCCGGGAGACCGGTTCATCCTGCGGCAATTTTCGCCGGTGGTGACGATCGGGGGAGGCGTGGTGATCGACTCCGCCGCGCGGCGCCACAAGCGAGATGACCCGGGCGCGCGCGAGTTTCTCGAGACGCTCGAGCACGGGGACCGGGAGGAATTTTTGGCGGCCTTGGCGGAGGCCTCGCCGCGGGGGCTGACGCTCGAAGACGTCCGCGGACGAACGGGATGGGTGGAAGCCGAGATTCGAGAGACGGCCGGAAAATTGGCGGGGCAAAAACGGCTGCGAATTCTCGGCGAACAGCCGCTCACGCTGGCGGCAACCGAGACGGTGGAAAAATGCGCCACGGCGCTGCGCGAAGCGGTGGAGCAATTCCATAGCGCGAACCCGCTGCTGCCCGGAATCCCGAAACAGGAGCTGCGCGGGCGCGCGGGGAATCCGCGGCCGGAAGTGTTCGAGGCGGCGCTCGAAGACCTGGTGAAGGCGAAAGCCGTGGCGGTGACGGGAGGCCTGGTGCAGCGCGCCGGGCGCGAGATCGCGCTTTCGACGGAAGAGGCGGCGGCCAAGAAGCTGATCGAGCAGGCGTTCGAGGGGGCCGGGCTGAGCGTGCCGAGCGTGTCCGCGGTGCTCGAGAAACTGCCGGTTGAGTCCAAGCGGGCGCAAAAGATCCTGCAAATCCTGCTGCGCGAGGGCGTGCTGATCAAGGTGGCGGACGACTTCGTCTTCCACCGGACGGCGGTCGCCAAGCTCCGCGAGCTGCTAGCGAAATACCAGAAGGATCAGGGCAGCCGGCTCACGATGATTGCGTTCAAGGAGCTGGCCGGGATCACGCGGAAATACGCGATTCCGCTGCTGGAATACCTCGACCGCGAGCGCGTGACGCGGCGGGTGGGCGACGAGCGAGTTATACTCTGAAGCGCAAGATCCGTGTGCGGCCACTCGTTCGGGTTGAGTCGAGGTCAAAAGGTAGGTGATCCATGTGGGATAGCCCCATGCACTTGCTCATTGTCGCGATTGTGATACTCATGATCTTTTCGGTGCTGATCCCAATACAAGAAATACTGCACCGTGCCGGGCGAAGCAGATGGTGGTCGTTGCTATATTTCATTCCCTTCCTAAACTGGGTTGCACTCTGGGTTTTTGCATATACTCGCTGGCCAGCGCTCGACAGGCTGGGGCGCGAGTGAATGTCTAGGGCAGCAGATCACAAGAGACATGCTATACTGCGCTTTGAGAGTGCTAGCCTCTGCCTTGGCGTTGATTTGGCGGCGGGTAGGGCTCGAAAGGTAGACAGCTATGGAATTTAGCCCTTGGCATTTGTTTATTATCGCGGTTGTCGTCCTCGTGCTTTTCGGCGGCGCCAAGATTCCCCAACTGATGAAGGGACTCGGACAGGGAGTCCGCGAGTTCAAGGAAGGGATGCGCGGCGAGCCGACGCCGCCTGCGCAGACGAGCCAGCCGGCCAATCCGCCGGCCGCAGCGCCGCCAGCCACGACACCGACTGAGGAGAAGAAGTAGCGCGGCTAAGTTGTCCGGCGAGTAGATCGAGAGATTTCTAAGCGGCGGTTCCGAGCAATCGGGGCCGCCGCGTTTTTTTGCCTCGTCGGAAGAACCCGTGCGTAACGGGCGCGTTTCGAAAAGCCTGCCGCAAAGTCAACTCGCACCAGACGGCCAACGACGACGTCCGAGCAACGCCTTCCATCACCGGACGCACGTCCGCTGAGAAGGGTCCCGTGGTCCAGCAAGAGAAGAACCGCAACCCAAATCAAATCGAATGCGTTAGCCTTGGGGCACGATGAACGACCCCACCGGCTACGCGGAACGCATCCAGCGCGTCGTCGACCACCTGGCCGAACACTTGGACGAAGCGCTCGATCTCGAGGCGCTCGCTCGAGTGGCTTGCTTTTCGCCGTATCACTTCCATCGCATTTACCGCGCGTTGCTCGGGGAAACCGTAAACGACACCGTGCGCCGTTTGCGCCTACACCGCGCGGCCATCGATCTGCTCGACCGGGAGCTGAGCATCGAACGCGCAGCGCTCCGCGCCGGGTATGCCAGTCAAGCGGCGTTCACGCGCGCGTTTCGCGCCGAGTACGGCGAGCCACCGGCCCGCTATCGCGTTGCACGGCGTATCGCCCAGCTTGACCCAGAAAGGAGCTCCACCATGTATGAAGTCGAAATCGTCTCCATGCCCAAACTCCGTGTGGCAGCAATTGAGCATCGGGGTGACTACCAACTTGCCAGCAAAGTCTTCGAGCGACTCATGACGGTCGCGGCCACTACGGGCCTGTTGAGGCCCGACACGCGCTCGATCGGCATCTTCCACGACGATCCGGCCTCGGTGCCGAAGGCTGAATTGCGGTCGACCGTTTGCATCACCGTTCCGGACGAATGGGCGCCTTCCGGAGAGCTCACCGAAGCGCACATCGAAGGCGGGCGCTACGCGAGGATCGTCCATACGGGGTCGTACGCGGAGCTCAAGACGGCCTATGACTGGCTGTACCAGACGTGGCTGCCGAACAGCACCGAGGAACCGCGCGATCTGCCCTGTATCGAGGAGTACCTGAACAACCCACGGCACGTGCCCGCCAAGGACCTCAAGACCGCCGTGATGATGCCGCTTGTCGGGTGAACGAGGCCGCTAGCGGCGACACAAGAGCCTGTGATGCCCTCATCAATGTTCGATTCCGCGGTGCGTGCGCGGTTCCAGGAGCGCATTCGTTCACTCGGTCCGGGTGCGCAACGCCGCTGGGGGCGAATGCCCCCCAGCCAGATGGTGTGTCACCTCATCGATCAACTTCGAATCGCACACGGAGAGCTGCCGACCCAGCCGGTATCGGGCGTCGTCCGATATCCCCCTTTCAAGCAGCTCGTGATCAACATCCTCCCCTGGCCAAAAGGCCGGATTCAGGGTCCTCCGGAAGCGTTCACAACGGTTTCGAGCGAGTGGGACAACGACCTGACTCGGCTACAACAGCTCCTTGAAGAGTTCGGTCGGCGGGAGGCTCAGACTGAATGGGCGCCGCATCCGATGTTTGGGCCGGTGAGCGGCCGTCTGTGGAGCCAGCTGACGTGCCGGCACTTCGATCATCACCTCACGCAGTTCGGGGTGTGAATCATCGCGATGTCCGGCGTTAGACTAAGCTCGATCACCCTGGAGTATGTATCCATGCGTAGCCGTGAAACGCGGGACTCGTTCCCCGTGGTTCGAAGACGTAAGAAGTTCGAACACGAGTGGATTCTCGAGGCGTTTGTTCAGCATCCGACCTTCTTCACCAGGAGAATGTTCGGTGGGCTTGCCGCGTACCTCTTCGAACGTCAGATGCTGTTGCTCGTTGAGCCAACGAAATCCGGCCGCTGGAAATGGCACGGGGTTTTGGTGTGCACGGACTACAAACATCACGCTTCCATTCAAGCCCAGTTCCCGGCATTGAAGCCGCATGAGATTCTGCGAAAGTGGCTATTCATCGATTCGACCCACGAGGACTTCGATTCCACCATGGAAGCAGTGGCGAAGTCTGTAGCAAGCAACGACCCGCGCTTCGGCATCTTCCCCAAGGGTCCGAAGCCGAGGAGGCGAAGGGGCACCGGAGTGCGCCTGTTCTTGCGGGATTAAGGTCCCGCCCTTCCACCGAAGGCCTACCGCAAACTGCTGAGCCTCGTGCGAGACTCCAGCGGATTCGCTCGGGGCGTTCAGTCAGACACAGATTCCCGCCAACCGAAATCCCGCAAGAAGGACCAGAGGCGCGCGAGAGGCAGGCCCACCACGTTGAAGTAACAGCCTTCGATGCGGGTGATGTAGCGCCCGCCGATGCCCTGGATGGCGTACGCGCCGGCTTTGTCGAATGGCTCGCAAGTGGCGATGTAGCTCTCGATGTCATCATCGGAAAGCGGGGCGAAGGTGACACGGGTGACCTCTTCGACTACTCCTTCCATCGCTTCTGGTTTTCGCACCAAGGCAACGCCGGTGTGCACTTCATGTACGGTGCCGCTGAGGAGGCGGAGCATTCGGCGGGCGTCTTCCTCTGACGAAGGCTTGCCGAGGATTTCATCGTCGGCGACCACGATCGTATCGGCGCCGAGGTAGAGGCAGTCGTCGGAATCCTGCTCCGCGTTTGCTGCCGCGCGAGCTTTCGCGAGCGCCAGGCGGCGGACGTAGTCGGCGCGAAGCTCGCCGGGGCGGCGGGATTCGTCGAGGAGCGTGGCGCGAATTTCGAACGCGATTCCGGCGTTGCGCAGGATCTCAGCGCGGCGGGGAGAGGCGGAGGCGAGGACGAGTTTCATTGGTCGAAGAAAAACTTAACACAGAGCGCTCAGAGAAGGCACAGAGATCACGGAGGAAGCACACCGCACCCTTCGGACGCGCCACTGGCGCGCCCTCAGGCCAAGGAGACGCAGAGAGCGCAGAGAAAGACAAGAATGAAGAGGGATCCTTGCCGGGTCGTCAGATGACCACGGACTCGTGGTATTCGCCGAAGGCGCGGCGAAGGGCGTCGGAGATTTCACCAACGGTGGCGCAGGCTTCGACGGCGGCGAGAATCGCGGGCATCAGATTTTCGGTTCCGCGGGCGCGGCGTTCGACTTCGTCGAGGGCGGCGCGCGATTTGGCGGCGTCGCGGCGCGCGCGCAGCGCGTTGAGGCGGGCTACCTGCGAGCGCTCGATTTCCGGGTCGATGCTCAGCGTGGGGATCGGCTGCTCCTCGTCCGCTTGAAAACGATTCACTCCGACGACGACCTGCTCGCCGCGCTCGATCGCCTGCTGGTATTCGTACGCCGCCTTTTGAATTTCCATCTGGACGTAGCCGGTTTCGATGGCGCGAAGCATGCCGCCGAGCGCGTCGATCTTGGAGATATAGGCCTGCGCGGCGGATTCAATGTCGTTGGTGAGCTTCTCGATGGCGTAGGAACCGGCGACGGGGTCCATCGTGTTCGCGACGCCCGTTTCCTGCGCGATGATTTGCTGCGTGCGCAGGGCGAGAAGCGCGGCGCGCTCGGTGGGCAGGGCGAGCGCCTCGTCGAGGCCGTTGGCGTGAAGCGACTGGCAGCCCCCGAGCACGGCGGCGAGGCACTGAAGCGCGACGCGCACGAGATTGTTTTCCGGCTGCTGGGCCGTGAGCGATGAGCCCGCCGTCTGGGCGTGGAAGCGCAGCATCATGGAGCGCGGGTCGCGGGCGCCGAAGCGGTCGCGCATGGTGCGCGCCCAGAGGCGGCGCGCGGCGCGGAACTTCGCGATCTGCATCAGGAATTCATTGTGCGCGTTGAAGAAGAAGGAAATCTGCGGCGCGAAGTCGTCCACCTGCAAACCGGAGCCGACGGCCGCTTCGACGTAGGCGATTCCGTTGGCGAGCGTGAAGGCGACTTCCTGCACGTCGGTCGAGCCCGCCTCGCGAATGTGATAGCCGGAGACGGAAATCGCGTTCCAGTTGGGGATTTCGCGGCGGCACCAGCCGAAGATGTCCGTGACGATGCGCATCGCGGGGCGCAGCGGATAGATGTAGGTGCCGCGCGCGATGTATTCCTTGAGGATGTCGTTCTGCACCGTGCCGGAAAGGCGCGCGAGATTCGCGCCCTGCTGTTTGGCAACGGCGACGTAGAGCGCGAGGAGAATCGCGGCGGTCGAATTGATGGTCATCGAGGTCGAGATGCGCTCGAGCGGGATGCCGTCGAAGAGCGTCTGCATGTCCTCGAGCGAATCGATCGCGACGCCGACCTTGCCGACCTCGCCCTGCGCGAGCGGATGGTCGGAATCCAAGCCGATCTGCGTGGGCAGATCGAAGGCGACCGAGAGGCCGGTCTGGCCCTGTTCGAGGAGGTAGCGGTAGCGGCGGTTGGATTCGACTGCGGAGCCGAAGCCGGCGTACTGGCGCATGGTCCAGAGGCGGCCGCGGTACATCGTGGGATAGACGCCGCGGGTGAACGGGAACTGGCCAGGAAAGCCGAGATCGCGCTCCGGGTCCCAGCCCGAGAGCTCGCCCGGTCCGACGACGGCCTCGATGGGCAGGCCGGTGGTGGAGGCGGATTTTTGCTCGGATAGGGCTGAAGGCTTCTTGGTTGGCTCGCTCATCTGCGGATTAAGAGAATGGAAAAGGGAAAATAGAAAATGGGTCTCCCGCAAACCGTGACGCCCGGCAACCATCCTGTCCTCTAGCGGCTTGTCGAGGAAGGACTAGAGGCGCTGTCCTCAGGGGCTGAAGCCCCCTAATTCTTTGGGCTTCTTGTCGGAGCTAAAGCTCCGACCCCCTAAACTGCACCGTTACTCAACAAGCTGTTAGGCGCCCAGCGGCCAATTTCCATTTTCAGGTTTCCAATTTCCGAACTCAGCGGACGCGCCTAGCCCGGCGAAACGCTCCGAGAGAGAACGCGGCCATCATTATGGCATAGACGACGGCGATGCCCGTGATCCACTGCCACTGGGCAGGATGATACTTCCATTGCCTCCACGCGGCGAACGCGCCATAGGCGGCGAACACGGCAAACAGCGCGCCGGTGGCCTCGTGGAAGAGCTGGCGCGTGACGCGCCAGAGCACGCGCAGCGTAACGACGATCGAGCGCCAGAGCGCGGGAATCAAGCCGGCGGACATGCAGAGATTCTATTACAACGCGGGATCATTCGGATGGCCCGGTGCCGGGCCCGCGGCCTGCGCCGAGGGACAGGTAACGCCAGAGGGGCGAAAAGCGTACTGGCACTTGTGCGGTGCGCGCGGCAGCCCTAGAATGGGCAAAGTAAGAGGCCCCCGGGAGGTGACGCCCCCTTGCAACTCGACGACCGCATGAAGCAGTTGCTGAGAGAGCTGGGACACGCCATCAACGATACGGTGTCGGATTCCGAGCGCATCGCGGAGGCAATCGCCGGAGTGCGCGCGGCAGGATTCGATATCGTGCTGAAGCTCGACGCCACGATCGGGCTCGCGCGACGAACGGGGCCGGACGCCAAAATGACAACGCAGGACCGGCGCTTCCTGGAATCGCTGCACATCCGCGTGGACGAGGAAGTGCTCGAGGAAGAGCACGCCGAGCCGAAGGTGGAGATCACGCCGCAAGACATCAAGTTTCTGAAGTCGCTGAAGATTTCCTTCGATGAAGAACTATAAGATTTTCGCTGGATTGTTCGCGCTGGCCGCAGCGCTCGCGATTTCCGCGAGCCCGGCGCGGGCGCAAGCGGCGGCAGCCGCAGCGGCAGCCGGAGAAGCGGTCGCGGCGCCGATCGTAACCAAGATCATCAAAGCGGCGACGCCGAAGGGAACGCCCAAGGACGGCAACTGGCTGAAGGCGGAAGTCGTCCACGCTGACGCGAATTCCATCATCGTGCGCGAGCGGGACAATGGGATGGCGATTCACACGTTCAACTTCGCGCCCGAACTGAAAGACAAGATGCAGGCGATTATGGACAAGGGCGGCTTTCAATACGGCGACAGGGTCAGCATCCTGTACACGGCCGGACAAACAGTAGCACTCAAGATTTTCGGCAAGCCTTCGAAGCCGCTCTGATTCCCCCGCACACGCGGCGCAAACAAATACATGATTCGCCCGCCTGCCGTTGCCGGCCGCTTCTATCCATCCGATCCGCGAGAACTTTCGCGGCTGATCGACGAGTTCACCTCCGGGGCCGCGAAGAAAGTACGGGCGCGGGCGTGCGTGGTGCCGCACGCGGGCTATCCTTATTCGGGGCCCGTCGCCGGGGCGGTTTACGCTTCGCTGGAAATTCCGGCGCGGTGCATCCTGCTCGGGCCGCGGCATTACCCGCAGGGACAGCCGATGGCGATCCTCACCGAAGGAAGTTTTGCGACGCCGTACGGCGAGGCGCAAATCGATGCCGAGCTGGCCCGGGAACTCGCGCGCGCGTGCCCTCTGCTGCGTGAAGACGCGGTGGCGCACGAGCGGGAGCATTCGCTCGAAGTGCAGCTTCCGTTTCTGCAAAGGCTCGCGGGCGATTTTCGATTTGTGCCCGTGGTGCTGGGGACGGACCGCTATCCCGCGATGGAAGAGCTGGGTAGGGCCGCCGCGCGTGTGGTGGCGGCGCAGAAAGAGCCGGTGCTCGTGATCGCCAGCTCGGACATGAACCACTACGAGAGCGACGAAATCACGCGCGTGAAGGACGAGAAAGCGATCGCGCGTATTCTGGCGCTCGATCCGCGCGGGCTCTACGACACGGTGCGAAACGAGCGAATTTCGATGTGCGGCTGCGCGGCGACGGTGGCGATGCTCGCCACCGTACGGGAACTGGGAGCGACGGAGGCGGAGCTCGTTCGCTACGCGACATCCGGAGATGTCACCGGCGATTTCGATCAGGTGGTCGGCTACGCGGGAATCGTGATTCACTGAGCCCGCTGCCGCCGACGCACACCAGCCTCTATTACTTCCAACTCGGGTCAGTCACCAACTGATTGGCGTTCACCGAGCCAAGGCCGGTGGCGAGATCGTAACCGGTTGCGGCGTCGTATCCGGTAAGCACGCCGATCGTATTGCCGCCGCCGCTGCCACCGCCCCCTCCTCCACCGCCGCTCCCGCCGCCGCAACTGACGCTTCCAAACAGCAGCGCGAACGCGATCAGCGCGAGCGCGGCGCTGCGCAGGCGGCGATTCCCCCTGAATCCGATCGCGAAGATGCCGAGGAGGAACGCACAGGCGAGCGCCACGCGGCCAGTGGACGCCCAAGCCCAGCGAGTCAGGTTCCGATCCAAGCGACCGGCGGGACCGAGCATCGCCGACGTAGCGGAACAATTGGGAGTGTTCAGGGTGCACGGCATTGAGTTTGTTCCGAACGTGACGTCATAGAAGACGCAGCTGGGCGACGGATTCGCGTTGGAAGCACAGGTATTTCCAACCGTAGTCGCCAGGGCGTACAGCGTCGGGTTCGCGTTGCCTTGCGCGCTCTTCGCCTGCTGAACCACCAGGGCCATGATGCCCGCGAACACCTGGGCGGAGACCGAGGTGCCGCCCGCCTGGAGGTACGCGGGGTTGTTGCCGGACAGGCTGCACTGTGCGCCGCCGATGCCCTTGAAATCACGCTCGCAGGCGATATAGAAGCTGCCGGAGATCGCTCCATCGCCGGCGAACATGGAAACGTCGGGAAGATCGCGCTTGCCGTCATTCGGCGTGACGCCGCTCTGCTGCCATGCGGGCTTCGGATAGCCTCCGGTGCAAGTGGAGGGATTGCTGTTGCTCGAGGAGGTGCAATTGCTCACGCCTCCGGAGCCTCCGACCACAAGCACGAATCCTTGACTCTGGACCGTCGAGTTGTTGCAGGCGTCTACCGCAGCGTTCGCGCCGCTGAAACCAAACGCGGTATAGACAACGGCGTTCGTGCAGGAATCGTTGTAGGTCATCTCGGGGATGTAGCTGAGGGCGGAACCCTGCGCGGTGGGAGTCCCACTCCAGAACAGAAGCGGGTTCGGATCGTCAAACTCCGTGCCGCCGACGGCGACGTTGTTGGGAGTGGAGGCGATGCCGTTGACCGCGAGGCCGGTCTTGGCCGTTTGCACCTGGGTGCCTCCGTCGGGATCGCAAGCGGCCGAGCCCTGATCGCCGCTGGAAACGAGCACCGTGATTCCCTCGCTGGCGGCCTGCTGCCACGTCGAATTATAAAACGCATTCTGGGCCGTGCCGACCGCCAACTCGCAGATGCCGAAACTTTCGCTCAGGATCGGAGCCAGACCCGTGCTGGTATTTGTGTGGGTGGGGTTGGGGAAGTTGACGATGTATTGAGCCGAAAGATCGCCGCCAAAGGTCGCAAAGGAGGATTGCGAAATCACAAGGTTGATGTCGGCATTCCTGGCCACGGCCCCCGACCACTCGATATCCAGATCGGCTTCGACTTCGTCGCTTGTCTTGCCGGGATCCGAGCCTCCGGGGGGAATGGTGACGACGGGATCCTTCAGGGGCACGCCAAACAAGCTTCTGAAATCCTGGATGTCCCGAACGTCGATGTTGCTATCGCCGACAATCGCAATCGTCACACCGGTGCCGTCGATGCCGCTATTCCAGAGCGGCGCGACGTTGTAAATCGTGGCGAAATCGGCCGGGCCGACGGCGAAAACGTCGTTGCCCTGCCCGTCAACCAGCGTGACCTGGGGCCGCACCCTCCCGGCGCTCGATCGCGCCGCGGCGCTCACGACGTGGCTCATGGGCTTAGGGAAGAAATTGTGGAGCGTATTGACTCCGGCGACGACGGGTGCAAGCGCTGTAGGAATCGAGGGATCGCTTGCATTCGCCCAGTGACTCTCACCATTCACGACAAAATTGTGGATGGACGTGTGGAACGCCTCCTGTACCTGTGCGGCATTGCCCGAAAACTGGATGACGGTGCGGCCAGTGGAAACCGACGCGACTTGAAAGCCGTGCGATTCGAGCCAGCGGGTGATCGTCTGGATGTCCTGGTCGGACGGCCCGAATTCCTGGCCGAACTGGGCGGGAGTGAGCCATTTGTGAAAGTTGGGCGACGCGTGGTCCTGCTGCTCGGCCATCAGCTTTTCAAGAGCGGCCTCCTGCTCTGGGCTGCGCTTGAGGACGAGAAGCATGTTCTCCATGGGAAGGTTGCCGGGCGCCGCTCCGCGATCGAACTCCGGCCGCGCGGAAGGATGCGTATTGCCGCGAAGCACGGTGGTTTGGGCGTCGTCCACGGCCAGCGTAATGCGCGACCGGACGTTATTCGCCTGCGCGAAAGCGGGCGCGGGCATGAGTGAAAAAAAGGCAAAAACCGCGAATAAAACTGTTGAGGAAGTCCGATAGGGTCCCATGGTTTTCATTTCCGTCCGATGCTATCAGAGTTCCAAAAGGATGGACGGGCAAGCGGACAAAGTTGCGAGAAGTGCAATCAGCGGGCGGCGCGGATGCGGCCGGCGAGGGTGCGGGCGCGCTCGCGGGCGATGTCGATGAAATGCTCGTCCGCGGCGACTTGGTCTAGAGACGCCAGGAACTGTTCGGGTTCGGGAAGCAGCTTCCGGTCGTAGTCCTTTTCGATTTGCTGGAGCACGTCGTTGACGCCCAGCCGGTCGTAGCGCATGGTGCGCTTCAGATCGGAGAGATCGGTCTCCTGACGCACGAGGCTTTCGAAAATTTCGAGCAGCTGGGCGGCGGAACGATCGAGCGTGTAGTTGAACGTGACTTGATGCGTCTCGCTGCCGCGGTCGTAGCGGAAGGTTTTTTCGCCGAGGTTGGCGATGCGGCGGTGCATTTCGAGGTCGATCCCGTCGAAATTGTGAAGCTTCGCAGCGAGGTCGAAAATCCTGTGCGCGAGCGGCGCAGCGATTTCCAGGGGCCGGGGGTTTGCGTCGTCGCTGAGCTGCCGGATGTCGGCGGTTCCGGAACCCGATTCGCTCACTCTGATTTCGACAAACTCCGGATAGCTCGACTTGAAAATCTTGCGGTAGGTGATCGTGGCGCCGCCCGCATTGGTGCCCGCGGCAGCGCGGGAAGCGAGGACGAAGCCGGCGGCCAGAATGAACGGGAGCGCGAGCGCCGGGAGCCACCGTGGCGTGACCGAGGAACTCATCGTGTGCGTGGAATCAGGATGCCCGACGCCCGGGACACGGTTCCGACGATGACGGGGCCGGACCGGCGTACGGCGGCCGCGGCGAGCCGGTCGCGCGAACGCGATGCCTGCGCGTGACACAGCGCCACGGCGAGAGCGTCGGAGGCGTCGGCGGGCTCGGGGCAAAACGGAAGGTCGAGGAGCGAGCGCACCATCTGCTGGATCTGCTGCTTCGAAGCGCCGCCAAAACCGGCGACGCTGGCCTTCACTTCGCGCGGGGAGTAACTGTGAGCGGGAATCCGGGCCTGCGCGGCGGCCAGCAGAACGACGCCGCGCATCTCGGCAAGCTTGAGGGCCGTTCGCATGTTGAGCGCCGTGAACACGGATTCGACCGCTACGGCGTCGGGAGCGAACTGCTCGACCAGCCCTGAAATCAGAAAATGGATCTCGCGCAGGCGGACCGCAAACGTGACGCGCGCCGGAAGTTTTAATGCGCCGAAGCGCATGAGCCGCGCGCGGCTGCCATCGATTTCGATGACACCGTAGCCGGTGGCGCCGGCGACGGCCGGGTCCACGCCCAGCACGCGCAATTTGCGTCCGGACTGGCCCGAGTGTGAGGGTTGGGAAGACATGAAGGCCGGCACAAGTGTACGTGCGGGCCGGAAGCGGAGGGAAGTGTTTTTTGGGCGTAAGGTCCCGCGAACGAGACTATCCGGCCACCGCCGCCTGAATTTCCTTTTCGTCGATATCGAAGTTCGCGTACACGTGCTGGACATCGTCGTGATCTTCGAGCGCTTCCACCATTCGCAGCATCTGCTGCGCCTGCGCGCCGGTCAACTTTACATAGTTCTGAGGCACCCAGGCCACTTCGGCTGAAGCCGGCGCGATTCCGGCGGCTACGAGGGCCTCGCGGACTCTTTCCATCGCCTCGGGCGGCGTGGTGACTTCCCAGGACGAGCCGTCGTCGCGGAGATCCTCCGCTCCGGCGTCTAGCACGATGCCCATCATCTTGTCTTCGTCGGCCAGATCCTTGGGGACAACGATATCGCCCTTGCGATGGAACATCCAACCGACCGCGCCGGACTCGGCCATATTGCCGCCATGCTTCGACATCAGATGGCGAATCTCGCTGACGATGCGGTTGCGATTGCTGGTCACCACCTGAACCAGGACGCCGACTCCGCCGGGGCCGTAGCCCTCGAACATCACTTCGTCGAGGGTTTCGCCCTCGAGGGTTCCGGCGCCGCGCTGGATAGCCCGCTCGATGTTGTCGTTGGGCATGTTTTCACTCTTCGCCGCCAAAATAGCCGTGCGAAGGCGGGGATTGGTGACCGGATCGGCTCCGCCGGTGCGGGTCGCAATGGTCAACTCACGAATTAGCTTGGTGAAAATCTTGCCCCGGCGGGCGTCGGTGGCCGCCTTCTTGTGCTTGATCGTGGCCCATTTCGAGTGTCCGGACATTGATGAACCTTCTACGGAGAGTATGGCAGGAGCGGCAGTCCAGCTCTTGCCGCGATAGTTTAGCAGCAGCGCCAAAAACAGGCAAGCGAGCCAGTGCGCGGACGCGCCGGGCGATTCGCCGAAGCTCGAAAGCGCCTATTCACGCCACAGTCACAGACCAATAACAATTCGTAAGCAGTCTACGAAGCAAGAGACGTGTGAAGAGAGGCCCATGAAATCGCTGCGAATCTGGCTGCTGGCCGCTGCGCTGTTGGGTTTGGGGCAGGGTTACGTTTTCGCGCAGGGCATCCCGCCCGAGGCGTGTCCACGCCGTCCTGCTGCGGGCAGTGTGGTGGGCGAACCGGCGGACCTCCGCAGCCAGAACGGCGTGCTGCGAGTCGATTTCACCTACCGCAACTTCGTCGATGCCAACGGGCAGATGCGCTACTGCTACCTGTGCAAAGACGGAAGCGAAGCCCCGACCTTGCGGCTCCATCCGGGCGATCTGCTGATTTTGCGCCTCAAGAACGATCTTACGGGGGCCTCGCCATCCGTCACGAGGGCTAAGCCTTTACCTGCTGGGCTCCCCATCAACGAGGGAGAGCACGGAAAACCCATGCAGGAGGGATGCACGCACGGCCAGATGACACTGCTTTCGACCAACATACATTTTCACGGTCTTTCGGTGCCACCCGTGTGCCACCAGGATGACGTGCTCAAAACGATGATCCAGCCGGGAGACGCGCCCTTCGAATACCGCTTCCGGATCCCGGCCGATGAACCTCCGGGCCTGTATTGGTATCACCCTCACGTCCACGGCCTTACGAAAGCGCAGGTGTTGGGTGGAGCTTCCGGGGCATTGATCGTCGAGGGAATCGAACGCGCGAACCCGCAGCTTGCCGGATTGCCGGAGCGCGTATTCATAATCCGCGATCGGGATCTGATGAATCCCAACGCCCAGCCGGTGCAAACCGATTCGATGCCGCCGCCGCTCGTTCTGCGCGACGCCGAGGGCGACATACTGAACACCGGCACCGGCAGTGGGAAGCCTGCGAAGGATCTCTCGATCAATTTCGTTCCAGTGCCCTATCCGAGCTATCCTCCGGCAGTGGTCAAGATCCGGCCGGGCGAAAAGCAGCTGTGGTGCATCTTGAATGCGTCGGCTATCACGTATCTCGATCTTCAGATGCTAGTCGACAACAAGCCACAAATGACGGGCGTGGTCTCGGTGGACGGAGTTCCGATCAACGAAAACGGGACGGCAGGAAATCGCATTCTGTGGGAAAGCCATATTCTGCTGCCGCCCGCGGGGCGGGTGGAAATGATCGTGAAGGGCCCGCCCGCAGGGACTCGCGCAAGCTTCGTCACTCGGACAGTCGACACGGGGCCCGCCGGCGAAAACGATCCCACGCGACCGCTCGCGACGATCGCCGCCGAACCCGATGCGCCCGAGCCGCACGCGCGATTGGCTGCGTCACCTGTTCCGCTTCCCCGGCCGAATTCGGTTTGGCTCGGTGACGTGAAGCCGGCGCGAACGCGCAGGCTCTACTTCTCCGAAAAACCGCACGATCCGAAAGACCCGAACAGCCCGACCGATTTTTACATCACCGTCGAAGGCCAGGAGCCGAAGTTGTTCGACCCGAACGACGCGACTCCGAACATTGTCGTGCAACAGGGAGACGTCGAGGACTGGATCATCGAAAACCGGACGCAGGAGCTGCACGCATTCCACATCCATCAAATCCATTTCATGCTCGTCGAATGGAACGGAGTCCCGCTGGATGAGCCATTCCTACGCGATACGATCAACGTCGCGTACTGGGACGGAAAGAGCGGGCAGTATCCGAGCGTGAAGCTGCGAATGGATTTCCGCGATCCCAACGTCGTGGGAACGTTCGTTTATCACTGCCATCTGCTCGAACACGAGGACGGCGGAATGATGGGGCTGATTCGCGTCGTGGCGAAGGGCCGCCAGGCCAGCCTTCTCGGAACACCGGCCCGCACAGGACGTCCAATATGCGGACTACAGAGACGTGAGGTTGCAGGCCATTCCGTCCGCCGTTCCTCCTTCAGCGCGAAGAACGTGAAGACCAATGTCACGGAACTCGCAAAGGATTCGACAAGTTTTTAACGCGCTTGTCATCAGGCAATAACAACCGCCGCGTATCCCATTGCTGGACGCGTCTGATTCCGAAAGCCTCCAAAGCAGCGGTGTGCCGCTGCCAAGCCCCGCGAGGCGATGCGGCATCAGACCGGAACTTTTCCACACCTCAAGGAGAGCTCATGATCCGCAAGCATTTTCGTTGGATGGCAGCCATCACGCTCGCATCCAATCTGGCTCTGGCGACGCCGGGCAATCTCTTGGCAAACGACAAGAGGGATGGGTATGGGTCAAGTAACCCCGCCGAGCACGCCGATACCACGACGCCGATCAAGCACGTCATCGTGATCTTCCAGGAAAACATTTCCTTCGACCACTACTTCGCCACTTACCCGTACGCGACGAATCAGGAAGGCGAGCCCGCCTTCCACGCCAAGGAAGGCACGCCGCGGGTCAACAACTTGCTCGGCGGCGGCCTGCTGGACCAGAATCCCAATTCGACGCAACCGTTCCGGATGGACACAGGAGCGGCGTCAGTGACGTGCGACCAGAACCACAACTACACGCCCGAGCAGCAGGCGGACGACCACGGCCTGATGGACAAGTTCCCGGAATCAACCGGATCGGGAAACTCCGTCGCGTTTCCTTGCAATGACTACGGCAAGGGCAGCGGAGTGGTGATGGGGTATTTCGACGGCAACACCGTCCAAGCCATTTGGAATTACGCGCAGCACTTCGCGATGAGCGATAACTCATACAGTACGATGTTCGGGCCATCCACGGTCGGAGCTGTCAATCTAGTTGCCGGGACGACTGCCACAGCAACTCTGAATCCGACGAAAGTCAATGGCAAGCCCGCGAGCGCGTCCGGCATCATCGCCAGCGGCCTGACAACGGGTCCGCTCATCGGCGACGTCCGGCCGCTAAACGATGAGTGCGTGCTGACAGACCCCGGCTTGCAGGGAGCCAGCATGGTGTCGATCGTCGGAAAGAACGTCGGCGATCTGCTCAATGCGAAGAACATCACCTGGGGATGGTTCGAGGGTGGGTTCGCTCCGACAGGTTTCGACGCAAAGGGCCGCGCGATCTGCGGTGCGCATCACATAGGGCTGGCAGGGGATGACGCGGTCACGCAATCCAGCGACGGCGACTATATCCCTCACCACGAGCCCTTCCAGTACTACGCGAGCACGCAGAATCTCCACCACGTCGCACCGTCGGACCCTTCTCTGATCGGAACGTCATCCGATGGGACACATCACCAGTATGACCTGAGCGCGTTCTGGACGGCTCTCGGTGAAGACCGGCTTCCTGCCGTGACCTTCCTCAAGGCCTCCGCCTATCAGGACGGCCATCCGGGCTACTCTGACCCCATTGATGAGCAAGTGTTCCTTGTAGGTGTGATCAATGCGATCGAGAATGGCCCCTACTGGAAAGACACGGCGATCATCATCGCGTACGACGATTCGGACGGCTGGTACGATCACGCGCTCGGACCGATCGTCAACCAGTCGGCGGTCGGGGACGATGCTCTGGCCGGCTCCGCCGATTGCGGTTCACCGAGCGCGGTTACGACACAGGGTCAATGCGGTTATGGTCCCCGCCAACCTCTGCTCGTGATTTCGCCTTTCGCCAGACAGAACTACGTTGATCACAAAGCGACGGACCAGTCGTCCATTCTGCGCTTCATCGAGGACAACTGGGATCTCGGGCGAATCGGCGGCAATTCGAGCGACGCAAAAGCTGGGCGACTGAACGGTATGTTCGACTTCGACGACGACCACAGCGCGCCGAAACTGATTCTGGACCCAGCCACGGGAGTCGTGCTCCCGCATCATTCCGATTGAGGCGGCGAAAGAGTTCCCCGTAGTCCCCCACACCAAGCAACGCCCCCCTGGCCTGCTCCGATTCCTTCGGAGCGGGCCAGACCCGTTTTTGGGCGCTCCGCGCGCGGCAGGTCGGATGTATGCTGGGCGTTCCGCCGGAGCGCAGCTGAGGAGGCGGATTCGGGGGCTGGCTTGGCTCGCAAAGCGCGCAGCGTCGATTTGACGCAAGTCTCGGAATGGGACGACGGGAAGGTACGCCGCAAGGATGACTACCTCGCGGCCGAAGAGCCGCTGGAAATCCGCATCGGCAAGAATGCGCTCAGCGTGACGATGCGCACGCCCGGAAACGATCTCGAGCTGGCGGCGGGATTTCTCTTCACCGAGGGCCTGGTGCAGCGGCGCGCGCAAATCACGGCGCTCGAGGAGAATCAGGGCGACACGGACGCGAATCGGGCGAACGTGGTCCGCGCGGAGCTGGCGCCGGACGCGGCGCCGGATTTCGAGAAGATGCGCCGCCACTTCTTCGCGGCGTCGAGCTGCGGAATCTGCGGGAAGGCGTCGATCGACGCGATCCGCGCGCGAGCGATGGCGCCGCCGAACCCGGATTTTCGCCTCGACCCGGAAATTCTAGTGCGGCTGCCTGACGTGCTGCGGGAGTCGCAAGCCGTCTTCGGACGCACGGGCGGCCTGCACGCCGCGGCGCTTTTCGACGGAAGGGGCAAATTGCTGGTGCTGCGCGAGGACATCGGGCGGCACAACGCCGTGGATAAAGTGATCGGCTGGGCGCTGCTGGAAGACCGCGTGCCGCTCGGGCAGGCGATTCTGCTCGTCAGCGGGCGCGGCGGATTCGAGATCGTGCAGAAAGCGATCGTGGCGGGACTGCCGGTGGTCGCGTCGGTTTCGGCGCCATCGAGCCTTGCCGTGCAGCTCGCGCGCGAATTGAGGCTCACGCTGATCGGATTCCTGCGCGGGCGGCGATTCGTGATTTACACGGGTGAGGAGCGGGTCGGAAAACGCTGAAGATTGCGGCCGCGGACGAGAGTGCGCGCTCGCCTACGTGGCTGCCTTGCCGAGGCTTTTCGGCACGGAGACGAGTTGCCCGTTTCCATTGCCGAGCATCGCGCGGAACTCGCCGAGCAGTCCGCGATTCCACCATCCGCGCGCGGCCTCTTCCTCCATGATTCCCAGAGCGACATCCTGAGGCGACGCGGTGCGGTACGGCCGGTCGGTGGTGAGCGCGTCGTAAACGTCCGCAAGTTGCAGGATGGCCGCGGTGAGCGGAATTTCGTCGCCGCGCAACCCATCGGGATAGCCCGAGCCATCGTGCCTTTCGTGATGGTGGCGAATGATCGGGAGCACGAGGCGAAACGTGCGCAGCGGCGCGCAGATGCGCTCTCCCACCACGGGATGCTTGCGCATCACGATGGTTTCCTCCACCGAAAGCGGTCCGGGCTTCAGGAGAATGGCGTCGGGAACGGCGACCTTTCCGATGTCGTGCACGATTCCCGCGCGACGGAGCGCCTTGATGTCCTCTTCCGGCAGGCCCAATCTTTCACCCAGGCGCGCGGACATGGCTGCGAGACGCTCGCAATGACCGCGCGTGTAGGGATCGCGCGCCTCGATGCTCTGAGCGAGGCTGAAGAGCACGCCTTCAGCGTTTTCAAGCTCGTCGGTGAACTGCTTGAGCCGCAGGAGCGAGCGGGCGCGCGCGAGGAGCTCGTTGATATCGATGGGCTTGCTCAGGAAATCGTCCGCGCCGGCGTTGATGCCCTTGATGCGGTCTTCGGTGGCGGTGAGCCCGGTGACCAGAACGACAGGAGTGAGCCGCGTTTCGGGAGTGGCCTTGATGCGGCGGCAGACCTCGAAACCGTCCATGCCGGGCATCACGATATCGAGAAGAATGAGATCGGGGCGAAAGGACGAGCATTCGGCCAGAGCGGCCGGGCCGTCGCTCGCGTCGCTGACCTCGAATCCCTCGCGACGCAGAAGCGTGGCGAGCGCAACGCGCGCGGCGGATTCGTCGTCAACGATAAGAATTTTTTCCAGCATACGCGTACACTCGCGCGACTGCGGCCCCATGCGGCATGAGAGCCGCGGGCCTCGAAGCGCCAATTCCATCGGCGGCCGATGTTACATTGAAACTTTCGCCCCGCAGGTAAACAAATGTATCCTGTCCCGTACTTTCTCACAACCCGGAATCGCACGGGCGAAAAACAGAACGCCGCCCGTCGTTTGCGGACGGAATCGATTGCACGAGGCTGCATGAAGAGAACGCTGACCGCCGAGTCGCTTCACGAAGTCGGGACGAAGCTCGAACACGCCCACAAGGCGTTTCACCGGCGCTATCCGGGCATGCCCGCGGACCGCCAGCCGATTCACGTCGTCTACGGCGGGGCGCATTTGTTCCGAGCGGGCACGGCGCGGCGCCTGGGCGAACTCGCGCTGCGATCACTCGATGAATACGCGCCCGACTTCGCGGCATTCGCGAAAGCCATCGGCTTGCGGGGAGCCGATCGTCTGCCGGGATCGTCCGAGGCCGCAGCGGCCGTCGCGAAATCCATCGAAGCCGATCCGGAATCGGCGCGGCGAGAAAGTCTCGAGGGATGGTTCGCGCACACGATCTACAGCCGCATTCGCGAAAAGCTCCGGCGCGAACCCGTCGAGGATCTTCGAATCGATTTCGAGGACGGGTACGGCAATCGTCCCGACGACGAAGAGGATGGGCACGCTGCGTCGGCGGCCGACGAAGTGAGCGCCGGGATGAACTCGGGCGAGCTGCCGCCTTTCATCGGCATTCGCGTCAAGCCTCTGACGGAGGAGCTGCGCGAGCGCAGCATCCGCACGCTGGACATTTTTCTGACGGAGCTGGCAGCGAAGACGCGCGGCGAGCTGCCGAAACCTTTTTACATCACGCTGCCGAAAGTGACGCTGCCGGACGAAGTAGCTGCGCTCGCGGACATCTGCTCGCGCCTGGAACCGATGCTCGACCTCGAACCGGACGCGTTGCGGATCGAGCTGATGGTCGAATCGCCGCAGGCCGTCTTCAACGAACGCGGCGAGGCAAACCTCTTGCCCCTTGTGAACGCGGCGCGCGGGCGCTGCGTGGCGGCGCACTTCGGACCTTTCGATTACACGGCGTCGCTCGCGATCGCGGCGACGTATCAGCCGGTGGCGCACTTCGCGTCCGACTTCGCGCGCAGCGTGATGCAGGTGACGCTGGCGGGAACCGGCATACGGATCGCGGACGGCCCGACGAACATCATGCCGATTCCGCCCTATCGCGCGGCCAAGGACGGCGCGGCGCTGAGCGCCCGCCAAATGGATGAGAATCGGGCCGCCGTTCACCGGGGATGGAAGCTTCACTTCGAGCACGTGCGGAGGTCGCTCGGGAACGGCTACTATCAGGGCTGGGATTTGCACCCGGCGCAGCTTCCCGCGCGCTATGCGGCGGTCTATTCATATTTTCTGGAGAATCTCGACTCTTCCTCGGAACGCCTGCGCAACTTCATCGAGAAGGCGGCGCAAGCCACGCGCGTGGGGCAGGTATTCGACGACGCCGCGATGGCCCAGGGCCTGCTCAACTATTTCGTGCAGGCGGCCAATTGCGGCGCGCTGACGGCGGACGAAGTACAGACATTGACGGGTCTTTCGCAGAGCGAACTTCGCAGCGGGTCGTTCGTGCAGATCCTCGCGCGACGCCGCGAGGCCTGACGGCGTCTTCAGGATCTCCTTCGCTTCATCAAGAACATCAGCGGAACCACGCACAGGCAAACGATCGCCATGATCCGGTAATCGTCGAGAAATGACAGCATCATCGACTGGCGCTGCAACTGCTGGTAAACGAGCCCGTGCGCTTCGAACGCGGCGCGGGCCGCGTCCGCGCCCCGCGTGACGAGAAGATGGGTCAGGTTGTGCAGCGCCTTTTGATAGTCATGGTCGCCGGGACGAAGATTGCCGACCAAAACGCTCTGATGGAATTGGGCGCGACGGTCGAGCATGGTGGTGACGAAGGAAATCCCCGTGCTTGCGCCCATGTTGCGCGCCAGGTTGATGAGTCCCGATGCGTTGTTCATCTTTCCGGGAGGCACGAAGTAGAAGGCCATCACGTTGATCGGCACAAACAGGAAAGCCGTGCCCGCGCGCGAGATGATCCAGTCGTACATCGGCCTTTGCGATCCCACGTCCAGATTGAGATAAGACAATTCGAAAAGCCCAGCCGACATGACGAAGAGGCCGGCTATGACAATCCAGCGGGGCTCCAATCGGCTGAGGAGAAATCCCACACACGGCAGCATCGCCAGCAAGACCAGCCCGCCCGGCAGCAAAACCAGCCCGCTTCGCATCGCCGTAAAGCCCAATAACGTCTGCATCATGATCGGGAGCAAGACCGTGGTGCCGTAGAGAACGACGCCGAGCACGTACATCATGAACGTGGAAATGGCGAAATTCCGGTCCCGGAACAGGTGCAGGTCGACGACGGGATTGTCCGTTGTCAGTTCCCGGATGACGAGGGCGACCAGCGCCGCGCCGGAAATCACGCTCGCCCAAAGAATGAACGAGGAACTGAACCAGTCATCGCGCTCGCCCTTGTCGAGCACGATCTGCAAGAATCCCAACCCGACGCTCAGAAAACCAAGGCCCAGAAAATCGATTTTCAAAGTCTGCTGAAGCTTGGCGCGGATCGAGCGGGCGGGCTCCGCGATGAGAAGCGAAATCATCAGTACGGACACGATTCCCACCGGCACGTTCAGGAAGAAGATCCAGCGCCAGGAGTAGTTGTCCGTGATCCAGCCGCCGAGCGTCGGCCCGAGCGTGGGCGCGACGACGACGCCCATCCCGTAGATCGCCATAGCCATTCCCTGCTTCCCGCGCGGGAAGCTATCCACCAGAATGGCCTGCGAAATCGGCTGCATGCCTCCGCCTCCCGCGCCCTGAATCACGCGAAAAAGCACCAGCAGGGGCAACGAAGGCGCCATCCCGCACAGAAGAGAGCTGAGCGTGAACATCACGACGCAGCCGATGAAGAACCGCTTGCGGCCGAACATCGCGGAGAACCATCCGGTGAGCGGGAGGACGATCGCGTTCGAAACGAGATACGAAGTGAGGACCCAGGTGCTTTCGTCGACTCCCGCCGAGAGATTTCCGGCAATATGCGGCAGCGAGACGTTGGCGACGCTCGTATCCAGCACTTCCATGAAGGTGGCCAGCATGACCGTGGCTGCAATGAGCCAGGGGTTGATCTGCGGCACTGGTCGGACGTATTCGGCGGTGGTGGCCATCAGCCTTCAGGCGGGGGAGTTCGCGGGTCCGTGCGTCCCAGGACGGACAATGACGGCGGGATTTCGAAAAGAAAGTATCGAACCCGGCGAGTACGGCGCGACGGAACTCCTGCGGCTCCCCCGAGTGAGGATATCACCCGGACTTCCAGCGGCTCAAGCCGCGGGTGGCCGCAAAATGACGTCTCGCGCGAAATTGCGCTCCCGGCGGCGCCACGCGTAAAGCAATACGCTCCCGATCAGAACCAGCGCGATGCACAATCCGGACCACAGCCCCACGGCACCCCAGCCGACGCGGAAGCAGAGATAAGCCCCGAGAGGCAATCCGACAAACCAGTAGAGTCCCGATGACCAAAACATCGGCGTATGCGTGTCGCCCGCGCCGCGCAGAGCGCCGGTGGCGACGGCCTGCAATCCGTCGAAAAGCTGAAAGAACGCGGCGACGAAGAGCAGGCTGCTGGCGGCTCGTATGACCGCAGGATCGGGCGTGTAGATGCGAACGATGTAGTGCGGCAAGGTCCAGAACAGTATCGCCATGCACGCCATGAAGCTCGCGCCGAGGGCGAGCGCCGTCCAGCCCGCGCGGCTGGCGCCGTGGGCGTCGCGCCGGCCCAGCGCCTGTCCGACGCGCACGGCGGCCGCGGAACTGATCCCGAGGGGCACCATGAAGGTGAAGCTTGCCGTGTTGAGCGCGACTTGATGGCTTGCGAGCTGAAGCGCACCCAGGCGGGCGATCAGCGCGGTCGCCACGGCGAACACGCCGACTTCGAGACCGAGCTGCATTGCCGCCGGGAATCCGAGCGTCAGGAGACGGCGCACACGCGGCATATGCGGCCATCGTGATGCGTCGAGCAACCCGGTCTTGTAGCGCAGGTCGTAGTAGAGGCAGTAAACCATCAGCACCGCCGCCATGTAGATCCGGGAACAGCAGGTAGCCCAGCCCGATCCGACCGTGCCCATCGCGTGAAAGCCAAGATGTCCGTAGATCAGCGCCCAATTCCCGGTCAGATTGATCAGGTTGGCCGAAACCAGGGAAAACATCACCGGCTTCACGAGATTGATTCCCTGAAGATAGCGGCGGAAAACGAAGTAGAGAAGCAACGGCGCGGTGCTCCAGTTGAGCGCGCGCAGGTACGGGATCGCCTGCGCCAACACGGCCGGATCGATATTCAGCGCGCGTAGCAGGGGCTCCCAAAACCGGATGATCCCCATCAAGACCGGAGCCATGCCGAGGCTCAGGTACACGCCGTTCACGAGCGAGCGGTGAGCGTCGGCCAGGTCACCCGCTCCGTAGGAGTGCGAAACAAGCGTGTCGAGACCCAGCATCAAGCCCGCGCCGAAGATGGCGACGGCGATGTAGAGGATGCCTCCGATGCTGACGGCGCCGATCGCGACAGAGCTGTTTGCCTGCCGGCCGACCATCATCGTGTCGACGATGCCCATGGTCATCCAGCCGACTTCGGCGAGCACGATGGGCGCGGCAAGCGACGTCATGGGCCGCACTTCTTCCGCAATGTAATGTGCGAACAGGCGCTTGAGCATGGACCACGGGTCCTTCGAGCGATCTTCGGAATGATAACGTTTCTGCGAAATTCAGTCGGAAAAATCGGGGTTCGGGGGCGGAGATGTGATGACGGCTGTGGATCAGGCGGGCACGATCTTTTGAAGCGCCGTCAGGCGAATGAGCAGCGGTTTCAGCTCCTCTGCGCCAATCCTTTCGGCGCAACCATCGACGACGCGCTTTGCCCGATCGAAAAGCAGATGCCGGAGCGCCGGGTCTTGCGTCGCAGAAACAATGTCTCCGTAGGCGCGGAGCAGGCGGAGGCTGACCGCGATATCGGTCTTCGAGTACATGCGAATCTGCTCGAACGCCGAGTCGAGCAGGCGCTCGAAGTCGATCCATCGAATGCTGACGCGGGCGACGCCCTGTATATCGTAGAGCAGCGGCTCGGGCATCTCCCTGGACGCGAACCGGATCAGGATGCGGCTCAGCTGGTCCACGCAGTTGATGGCGGTCGTGGGGTCGTTCACCGCCGGCGAGATCGCCTTGAGCGCGATGTCGACGATTTGCAGGACGCCGAACTCCACATCCTGCTGGAGGGTTCGGGCCGGCCCGAAATCGAACGCGGCGCGCAACGTGGCGCGGTTCTCGGCGGACAAGCGTTCTCCTTTATACGCCATCATGAGCGGAACCCCGGCCGGGACGAACTGGCCGACTCTGCGAACGATGTGAATCTTCACGCGCAGGGATGTCGCCAGAACGAGAAGCCTCCTGATGTCAACGAACCGGATGTAGCCGGAGACGTCATTGAGCACTGGCGACTCCCACGTTGCCGGCTCGGCCCCGTCCCCGGTCTCAAGGCGGCGCTGCTGGCGCGGCAGCGGCATCACGTCGTCGATCACAAGCTCGGTTTCCGTGGCGATTCGGTCCACGATATGGTTGACGCTGATCGCCTGCGAAATGTGATGGATGAAAAAGAGCAGCAAACCCACGCAGGCGATCGCAAGCAATATCGCACCCACGACGGTGGTGACCGGCGCGAACGGGCGCGGCAGGGAGTGGGCCGCCGGAAGCGCCGCCATGCAATACAAGAAAGTGCCGAGAAAGATGCCGAGCGTCCACTGGGTGACGCGGTCCCGGGCAAAGCTGACGATGATGCGCGGGGAGAACTGCATGGACGCGAGGGTCAACGTCATCAGCAGGATCGCGAAAACGATGGAAACGACGGTCATGATGGAGCCGGCGATCCCTGCGAGAATCACCTGCGCCACTTGAGGATCGGCGTGCGAGAGGAAGAGCACCTTCGGCACCCAGTCGCCTATGGAGGGGTCGACCTCTTCGGACCATGAGAGCAGCGCACCTCCACAGCCGAGGACGAGGGCGATGGCCAGCGGGCGGACGAGGAAACCGCCACGCAGGTTGTAGGTGACGTTACGGAACAGCAGGCGCAGGCGTTCGATCACAGCTCTATCATCCTGGATACAGCTTCAGCGGGAATCTCCCGTCCTGGGGATGCAATTCCGCCGGCGTCGAAGCGTGGTGCTCGATTGCAAAACTGCCTTCGGCGGACAAACTCTAGCATAGCGATGGGAGGCCTTCTACAGAATCCGGATTCGCTGCATTGGAATTTGCCTAAGAGAAGCTAGTCGCGCGAGACAGAGCTGGTCAGCTGCACGAGCGAGCCGGGGGTGGCCGGAGTGCCGGAATCGAGTGACTGCGGGGCGCGCCAGCGGTCGACGACGGAAATCTGGTGAACGCAGGAGACCGTGCAGCGGGGCGCGCAGCCTTTCTTCGTGAGAAATTCGCGGCGGCGCTGCTCGGCCGTGTATTCGCCGAGCGGGACGCCGGGATAGCCGCGCTGCTGCGAGCAATAGTGCACGAGGCCATCCTCGCAGACGTAGAGGTAGCGCGAGCCGGCGCGGCAACGCCAATCGTTTTCGCGTCCGGCGGCGATATTGTGCTGAAAGCCGTTGACGCGCGTGAACGAGCGCTTGCCGAGCGACATGATCTCCTCGAAAATCTCGCGTTCGCGCGATCCAAGCGGCTGGAGCTGCCCGTTGCCGTCGTGCAGGATACCCACCGTGGAAGTGAAGCCCAGCTCGAGCGCGCGGTGGGCCACCTTCAGCGCGTCTTCGGGGTCGCGGACACCGCTACCTAGGACGGAGTTGATGTTGACCTGAAACTCGGCGTGCTCGGCGAGCAGCTCGAGCTTCTGGTCGAGCACCTTCAGGCTCTTCTTCGAGACGTCGTCCGGCTGCACGTTGTCGATGCTGATCTGGAGGTATTCGAGGCCCGCGCGATTGAGGCGCTCGATGCGGTCGGCGACGAGCAGGTAGCCGTTGGTGATCAGACCGGCCATCATTCCATTCTTGCGGATGCGCGCGATAACTGCGTCGAGTTCGGGGTGGAGCAGCGGCTCGCCTCCGCTGATGGTGATCACCGAGGTGCCCATCGCACCGAGGCGGTCGATGCGGCGGAACATCTCCTCGATGGGCACCGGCTTCGAGAAGTCGTCGAACTCGTTGCAATAGGTGCAAGCGAGATTGCAGCGCCGGATGGGTATGATATGCACCAGGAGCGGGTGTCGCGTCGAGACAAGGCCCTTCACGAGCATGCGCGTTTCCCGCAGGCGGCGATGCGCCGCGCGGAGACCTCTGCGAATTTTCCTTCGAAATGTCACGAATCCGGCGATGAAGCGCGAACCCCGCCGCGCCTGCATCGAGGCACTATTATGCCACATTGACGCACGGTTGCCGGGTGGCGCAGCGCTGCCGGATTCCGCACCAGAACCGCGCGGCGGGCCGGAGCGGGCGGGCAAAAAGTGTGAGTCAGCCGGCGGCCAGTCCTGCTAGAATCTGTTTTCTTCCGTGGCTTGCGTCACGGTCGGGGGTGAACTCGATGTCTGATCCCGTGGCTGAAAAGGTGATCGCGACGCTCGCGTCGGTGAAGCGCATTCCGGCCGACAAGATCACCCTGGAAACCAATCTTCAAGAGATGGGCATCGACTCCCTCGACGTCTTCACGCTTCTTTTCGAGCTCGAAAACGCATTCAAAATCTCGATTCCGGACGACGACGTGCGCTCGATCAAGACCGTGAACGACATCGTCGACGGCATCAAGAAGCTGCTTGCCGCTGCGCCGCCCGATGCGTCGGTGGGTTCAGCCAGCCCGGCGAACTGATGGCGGCGCGCCGGGTCGCGATCACCGGTCTGGGCATCATTTCTCCGCTCGGCCTGAATGTCGCCGACACGTGGGCCGCGCTGCGCGAGGGCCGCTCCGGCATTGGCCCGATCAAATCCGTCGATGGCTCCAAGTGGGGACTGAAGATTCAGAACGGCGCCGAAGTGCGCGGGTTCGACCCGCTGCAACACTTTGCGGGGGGCAAGGATGCACAGCTCGACCGCTTCGCGCAGTTTTCGGTTGTCGCCGCGCGCGAAGCTTTTCGAGACTCTGGAATTGAGCTGACGCCCGAGCAGCGCGAGCGCTCAGCGATCGTCTGCGGCTCGGCCGTCGGAGGGCAGGCGTCGATCGAGGCCGGCTTCGAAGACCTCTGGGTGCAGGGCCGGGGCCGCGTACACCCGCTGACGATTCCCAAGACCATGGCGAATGCGGGAGCGAGCCACATCTCGATGGACCTGGGATTGAGCGGCCCGGTGTACACGATTTCGACAGCGTGCTCGTCGGCAAACCACGCGATCGGCCAGGCGTTCCGCTTGGTGCGCGACGGGCAGGCGGACATGGCCGTCACGGGAGGCAGCGAGGCGATCTTTACGCTTGGGATGCTGAAGGCGTGGGAGGCGATGCGCGTGATCTCACCGGACACTTGCCGTCCGTTCAGCAAAGATCGCAAGGGAATGATCCTCGGTGAAGGCGGCGCGATGATCGTTCTCGAGCCGTTCGACGCCGCGAAGGCGCGCGGCGCGAAGATCTACGCCGAAATCTGCGGCTTCGGGATGACATCGGACGCGCATCACCTGACGCAGCCAACCGTGGACGGGCCCGCGCGGGCGATGCGCGGCGCGCTCACAGAAGCAGGGCTGGCGCCCGAGGCCGTGGGGTACATCAACGCGCACGGCACCGGGACGCCGGGAAACGACCCCGTGGAATCGCGCGCGATTCGAGCGGTGTTCGGCGCGCACGCGGACAAGATCGGCGTCAGCTCGACGAAGTCGATGCACGGCCACGCGCTGGGAGCCGCAGGGGCGCTGGAGGCTGTGGCGACGGTTCTGGCGCTCCATCACGGCATCCTGCCACCCACCGCAAATTACAATGAGCGCGATCCCGAGTGCGATCTGGATTACATTCCGAATCAGCCGCGCGCGGTGCAGGTGGGCGCGGCGCTTTCGAATTCCTTCGCTTTCGGCGGGCTGAACGCGGTCGTGGCCTTCCGTAGTGGATCCCGTTGATTAAACGCATCCTCAGCGCTTGCTTCAAGGAATGCGTTCGCCGAAAGCTCCACGCCCGCAATTTGGGACGCATCAACGCAGCCGCCTACCGCCTGAACATAGAGGCCGCGGACGTGCTGAAATATCAAGCGTCCTAAGTCTGAGCTGGCGAACTTCGCCGCATTCCTCTCAAGATTGAAACTTTCCAAGTTGAATCACGCGCTCAAGATGGCTCTTGAGCTGCGCTGGCGTGAGGAAACGGGCTTCTACCAGAGGCGGGAGACGAAGGGGATGATCATGTTCCAACCCTTCGGAACGATTTCCCAGTTGCGGGTCAGCTCGTCGGAGCAGGAGAGCGTGATCATGATGCCGAGCCAGAAGAAGCCGGCGAGAATCACGATGCGCGTCAAGCCGGTGGCGTATTTCACGTGCATGAAGAAGAGAATGACGAGCGTCATTTTGAGAACGGCGATCGTGAGCGCGACGACGGTGTTCCAACGTCCGAGATCGATGTAGGCAACCCAGGTGGTGAGCCCGGTGCCCACCATCAGCGCGAGAAATACGAGGACGTACGTGCTGATCGGAACGACGTGGCCAACGTGACCGGATTGCTCGGAATGGTCAGACATTCTTGATCAACTCCCCGGGTAACGCCCGCCGATCAAATAGAGAAGCGGAAACAGGAAAATCCACACAATATCGACGAAGTGCCAGTACAATCCGCTGATCTCAAGGGGCGAGTAGTATTCGGACGAAAAGCGGTTGCGCGCCGTCATGATCACAAGCACGGTCAAAATACCAAGCCCGACGACCATGTGCAGCGCGTGCAAACCCGTCATAAAGAAGTAGAAGCACATGAACATCTTCACGCCCGGGGCGTGAGCGCCGCCGTACGCCCAGTTCACGCCCGGGATGATGCCTTCGACGTAGTCGGCATACCATTCGTATCGCAGCTTGATCCCGATGAAAGCCGCGCCCAGGATCATCGTCAGGATCAGCCACATGATCGTCTGGCCCTTCGACTTGCCGGTCTGCGCCGAGCGGATCGCCAAGGCCATCGTCAAGCTGCTGAAGATCAGCACGGCGGTGTTGGTGGCGCCGAACTGCACCTTCAACAGGTGGCTGCCCGTGATGAACGATTCCAGGTGCAGCGAGCGATAGATGATGTAGGACGTGAACATCCCGCCGAAAAACAGGATTTCCGTGACCAGAAAAACCCACATGCCGAGCTGGCCGGCCTCGCGCTGCTGCGCTACGGTCTCAAACTGGTGCGCGAATCCGGGCGGATGCGCGCCGTGAGCTGCGAGATCAGACACGGTTACCCCCGGCAACCGGGTATTCGTAAGCGTCCTCGGTCACGATAGGAATTTCCTCGAAATTCTCCGTTGGCGGAGGTGAGAGTGTCGTCCATTCAAGCCCCTTGGCGCCCCAAGGGTTGCGTCCGGCCGGCTTGCCGTAGCGCATCGACCAGGTGAGGTAGATGAGCGGGATCAGGTAGCCAACGCCCAGGATCGAAGCGCCGGCGGACGACATCACGTTGAGCACCTGAAATTCCGCCGGATAAATGGCGTAGCGGCGTGGCATCCCAGCGTACCCGAGAATAAACTGCGGGAAGAACGTGAGGTTGAAGCCGACGAAAACGATGGCGGCCGCGATGCGCGCCCAGTAGTCCGGATACAGCCGGCCCGTGATCTTGGGCCACCAGAAGTGAATCCCGCCCATGAAAGCCATCACGGCGCCGCCGACCATCACGTAATGGAAATGGGCGACGATGAAATAGGTGCCATTCAGATGGACGTCGGTGGCGAGAGAGGCCAGGAACAATCCCGTGAGCCCGCCGATCGTGAACAGGCCGATGAAACCCAGCGCGTACAGCATCGGGGCTTCGTAGGAAATCGATCCCTTATACAGCGTCGCCGTCCAGTTGAACACTTTCACGGCCGAAGGAATCGCGACCAGGAAGCTCAGCACGGAGAAAACCAGGCCCGCGTAAATCGACATTCCGGCCACGAACATGTGGTGTGCCCAGACCAGGAAGCCCAGAACGGCGATGGCAATCGAGGCGAGCGCAACGAACTCATACCCGAAGACGCGCTTGCGCGAGAAGCAGGTGATGATCTCGCTCATGACGCCCATGCCGGGAAGAATCATGATGTACACGGCCGGATGCGAATAGAACCAGAAGAGATGCTGGAACAAGAGCGGATCGCCGCCGACCGCGGGATCGAAGATTCCAACGTGCAGGATCCTTTCGAGGCCGAGCAGGAACAGCGTAATGGCGATGACCGGAGTTCCCAGGACGAAGATCAGGCTGGTGGCATACATCGCCCAGATGAAGAGCGGCAGGCGGAACCAGGTCATGCCGGGCGCGCGCATCTTGTGGATGGTGACGATGAAGTTCAAGCCCGTCAGGATCGAGGAGAAGCCCGCGATGAAGACGCCGAGAGCCACGATCGTCACATTGGTGTGCGAGTACGCGGCGCTGTAGGGGGGATAGAACGTCCAGCCGGTATCGACGCCGCCCGAAAGCGTGGCATAGAGGGCCAGCGCGGCGCCCGTGATGAAGATGTACCAGCTCAGGAGATTCAACTTCGGGAACGCGACGTCGCGCGCACCGATCATCAGAGGAATCAGGAAATTCCCGAGCGTCGCCGGAATCGACGGGACCAGGAAGAAGAACACCATGATGATTCCGTGCGTTGAGAACAACTTGTTGTAAGTCTCCGGCTCGAACAGCGCGCCCTGCGGCTCAACGAGATGCAGGCGCATCAGAACGGCCGCCATGCCGCCCACAATGAACATGATCGTGATCGAGACGAGATACAGGAGCCCGATGCGCTTGTGGTCGAACGTCAGCAACCACGACTTGATGCCGTAGTTCGCGTTGAGATAGTTCACGCCGGATTCGGCCGAAGAATCGTGGAGATCTGCGATGGCCGTACTCATTGCCCGTTGATCCTTTCCGCCGATCCGAGGGACTTCACGTACGCAATCAATTGAAGTATCTGCTCCTCGTCTATTTGCCCCTGGTAGGTCGGCATGATGGGCTGATAATTGCCGATGCGGATCGAGTTCGGTACGAGGATGGCCTGCCGAATAAGGGCTTCATCCACGACGCGCGTCTCGCCGCTCTGTGTCTTTTCCGGCTTGCCGTAGAGACCCGCGAGCGACGGCGCGCGTCCGCCGCCTTCGGGCGCGTGGCATGTGCCGCAGCCGAACTGGCTGAACAGGCGCGCACCCTGCTGCGCCATGGATTCCGTCTTCTCGCCGCCCGCCAGCCACGTCGCGTAATCCGTGGGCGTCATTACGTAAACCCAGCCAATCATTTGGGAGTGGTTCGTGCCGCAATACTGGGCACAGAAGAGATGAAACGTGCCGGTCTCGGTCGGCTGGAACCAGAGAGAGGAGTAGCGGCCGGGCAGCACGTCTTTCTTCACGCGGAACGCTGGGATGTAGAAATCGTGAATCACGTCCTGCGAGGTCATCGTCAGCTTGACGGGGACGCCGAGCGGCACGTGGAGCTCGTTGATTTCGCGCGGGCCCTCCGGGTGCTGGAGGTGCCACATCCACTGCTTCCCGATCACGAAGATCTCGGTGGAAGCAGCGGGCGGACGCGCATTACGCACGTAGAGGCTCGAAGACCAGACAAAAAGCACGACGCAGATCAGCGACGGAATGATCGTCCACGCCAGCTCGAGGAAGAGCGACGAGTGCGTTTCCGGCGGCACTTCCCCGTCGGACCGCCGGCGATACTTGACCATGAAGTAGAAAATGATCGAGAAGATCAGCACGGTGAAGAACGCCGTGACGCCGGTCAACAAGAGATACAGCTGGTCCACGCCCTCGGCGATCGAAGACGCCACCGGCGGCTGCACGGGAACCTCCATCGCCGCCAGGGTATTCAGTCCGAATTGGAAGAAGCCCATCATCACCGTTCCGTCACAATCCATTGGGAGCGCCGCGCCTTGCGCGCCGCCCGCCTCACACCCTTCGTCCGGGAAGGGCGTAGTGCTCGCCCCGGAATAACAAAAGCAGAAAAATTCCGCCGATCAACACCGTCAATAGCCCCCCGAGCTGAATCATGCGCGACACCAGCAGCCCGTATTTTCCGGTGTGAGGGTCATAGTGATAGCAAAACAAAAGAACCTGATCGACCGGCGAACCGATCCTTCCTTCCGACGCCTCCACGAGGCCGAGGCGCAGGTCGCGCTCGGGATACGTGACGCCGTAGAAGTATCGGGAAATCTTGCCTTCTCCGGTCAGCAGCATGATCCCGCTCGCGTGAGCGTATTGCTTCGAATCCGGATCGAAGGCGTACCGGAAGCCGACCGAGTCCGCCAGCTGCTTGATCTGCGGATCCTCGCCGGTCAGGAAATGCCAGCCCTGCGGGCCGCCCGGCCGCCTGTACATTCCCGTGTACATCGCCCACTTGGCCTCGGCGATGGGCTGCTTGTCCGTGGGATCGATGCTCACCGTCACGACATTGAAATCCTTGCCGATCTCCATGGGAATCAGCTGAAGGCTGCGGTCCAGCGCGTTGAGCACCTGCGTGCAGAGCATCGGGCAATTGTAGTAGACGAGCGTGAGGATCACGGGCTTGCCGGTGAAATACTGACCCAGCTCAACCGTGCGTCCGTGCTCGTCGCGAAACGTAAGACCGAGCGGAATCGTCGCGTTCAGCTTCTGGTCGATGCCTACGTCCTTCAACAATTCGGGGCGCACACCGATATTCTGCATCGGGTCGGTGAACTGCGCCGAGGCACTCGATGGATGCGCCAGGAGCGCCAGCGCCAGAGCGGCGCCCATCAGCCAGTTGCGCATCGAATTGGTGTGAAGCTTCACTTGTGATCCGATTCCTTTCACCGTTTCGCCTCGCCGCCCTCGCCGGACGTTGTCTTCGGCAGAGATTCGGTGAGGTAGCCGCACTGCCCCTGCACATCGGCCCCGCCGGCGACCGTCGGAGTATCGATGGCGCTCGCCGAACCCGCGGCGGCCGCGTCGCTGGCAGAACGCGCCGGCAATCCGCGCTCGAGGAGCAGATCCATCGCGCGGTCCACGGGAAGGCGCACGACCCTGCTTGGCTGGTTCACCCAGCCGTAGGTATTCACTTGTTGTTCCTGCACCGTGCAATATTGCACCAGCTCCAGATGCGGCTGCACCTGAAGGCGCGGGCTCGGCGGAAGCACGCGGTCGGTCTCTTTCACCATCGGCGAAGCCGTGGGGCCGAGCGGCATGTCCCGCTTGAAGTAATCGAACGTGTATTTCATCCCGACCATGGTGACCACGAGAACCACCGCCATCCAGAAGGCGAATTGCAACAGGCCTCTGACATTGGCGTCGCGGACCTCGTAGCCGGGCCCGCGATCGACCGGTGTGTTTTGCGCGGGCTTCTTAGTCGCCATGCTGATGCTCCAAAACCGCTTCAAAACGCGGGTCGTGCAGCGGCAGCAGAGGCCGCTTCTTCAACTGGTTGACGAACGCGGCCACCCACAGGCCGCCGATTCCGATCACGGCGAAAACATCGAGCAGCTTCAGCCGCGGCGCCGGCGAATAGGCGGGTTCGACCTGCCAGTACACATCCAGGAGGGTCAAAAGGATCAGCAACACCCCAATACCCGCCAGATTCTTGATGCGGCGCTTCATGCCCCGCTGCAACAACAGAAAGAAAGGCACAAAGAAGTGGAAGATCAGCAGAGCTGCGGCCACGGCGCCCCACGGGCCAACGGCCCGCTCCTTGTACCAGGGAATCTCGTTCTTCAGGTTGCCGGACCAGATGATCAAATACTGAGAAAATGACATGTACGTCCAAAGCAGCACTTGCGCGAGCATCAGATTGCCCAAGTCGATGAACCGCTTCGGCTCGACGCAATCCTTCAGCGGCTCGTAGTCTGAAAGCAGCCGCACCACAATCGCCGAAAACGACATCGCCGCCAGTCCGCCGCTGACCATGAAGATCAGCCCGTAAATTGTGGAGAACCAGCGGGCATCGAGCGACATCACCCAGTCGATGACGGCGGCGGTCATCGTGATCGACCAGAGGACGAAGCCCGGAGCCGCGAGGCTCGACATGCGGCCCTGAAGCCGGGGATCTCCCGTGCGATCCTGCTCGGCAGACCATTTGTTCAACAGGAACATGAGCAGGATCCAGATCGCGAAATACACGATGGTGCGCACCGTGAAGAAGCTCGGATTCAGGTAGGGCTTCTTGTATTCGAGAAGCGGATCAGCCGCGACTTTATCCGGTTGCGCCCACTCGTAGAGGCTCCCGAGGCCCAACAGGATCGGAATGAACAGCACAGCCATGAGAGGGAGCAATCGAGAGCCGGCCTCGACGATTCGCCGGATGGGATAGCCCCACCAGCCGCCGGTCATATGGTGGAGCATCAGCACGCCCAGGCAGCCGAGCGAGATCACGGTCCAGAACACGTAGGCGAAAAGGTAGGACTGCAAAAATTTCTGCCAGCCGATCGTCGCATCGTGCGCGTGCCAGCCGAGCGCCACGGCGACCACGATGCCGACCACGCCGACCGCCAAGGCCCGCTGCTGCGCGCGGTCGAGAACCGGCCGAACTGTATCCGACGAACTCATTGCGACTCCCCCGCCTGCCTGCCCGCGCCCTCGGACGCCATCGGCTGCGACAGCCTCTGCTTCTCCGAATCCGGCACATCCTGAATCGTGGCGTTCTCGCTCAATTGAAGCACGCGGATGTAAGCCGCGATCCGCCAGCGGTCGGCGGGGCTGACCCGCGCCGCGTAGCTATACATCGCGCCGAATCCGTTGGTCATGACCTCGAAGAAATGGCCGACCGGAGCCTCGCGCAGCCGCTGAATATGATAGGAGGGCGGTTGCGGAAAACCGCGCTGCACGATCATGCCCCGTCCGCTGCCCGTGTAGTCGTGGCACGGAGTGCAATAGATGTTGTAGCGCTCGCGCCCGCGCTCCAGGTCCGCCCGCGTGATCGGGAAGGGAAACGTGTTGGCCGCGACGCCGTTTTCCCGGCCCGTAAACATCAGCTCGTCCACGCGCAACTGCCCGCGCGCGACGGTTCCCGGCACGGGCTGGCGCTCCGAGCGGCCGTCGGCGAAAAAGTCGGTGGCCTCGTAGGGCAGATACTTGGGCTGAAGGTGCATGTCGAGGCGGCAGCCCGCGAGCAGTATCGCGAGCGCGCTCAGGCATGCAAGGCCGAGGCTGCGGCGCACAGGACCGCGCAGATTGAGTTCAATCCTCAATTTCATATACCCCATGCGGCTTCAAACTTTGCAGGAACGACTTCGCCTGCGCCAGATCGAACTTTTTGTCCTTCGCCTTGATGCAAAGGAAAAAACGGTCCGTCGAGGCCGTTGCGAACCGCTCGACGTTGAACGTCGGGTGATACGGCGTCGGCAGCCCATTGAGCGCGAGCATTCCGAGAACGGCGGTGAGCGACGCGCCCAGAATCGTGAGCTCGAACGTGATCGGAATCCACATCGGCCAGCTGTTGTAAGGCTTCCCGCCGATGTTCAGCGGGAAGCTGATCACGTTGGCGTACCAGCACATCCCGAAGCCGGTGCAGCCGCCGAGCAGACCGCCGATGAAGACGAAAATCGGAAGCGCCGTCCAATCGAAGCCCACGGCTTCCGCCAGGCCTTCGACCGGGATGGGCGAAAACGCGTCGATGCTGCGGTAGCCCGCGTCGCGCGTGCGGCGCGCGGCTGCGAGCACCTGCTCGGGCGTCTCGAATTCCGCCATCACTCCGTAGATCGGCTTCTGTTTCATGTCGAAAGCGCTGCTCCACGCGACGTCAGTCGCGAATCTCCGGGTTCGGATTCCGCACGCGGGCCAGATAGGTGGTCCGCGGGCGCGTATTCAAATCGTCCAACAAGCTGTAATCGCGCGTCTGCGCCTTGAGCTTCGAAACGCGGCTGTTCGAATCGTTGATATTGCCGAACACGATCGCTTCGGCCGGGCACGCGCTCTGGCACGCCGTGATGATTTCGCCGTCGCGGATCGAGCGGTTTTCTTCCTCGGATTTGATCCTGGCCGCGTTGATGCGCTGAACGCAGTAAGTGCACTTCTCCATGACGCCGCGGCTGCGCACGGTGACGTTCGGATTGCGCATGCCGTAGAGGCTGGGCGTCTTGTAATCGGAGTAGAGAAAGAAATTGAACCGGCGGACTTTGTACGGGCAGTTGTTCGAGCAGTATCGCGTGCCGACGCAGCGGTTGTACGTCATGTCATTCAAGCCCTCGGGGCTGTGCGTGGTGGCACCGACGGGGCAGACGTATTCGCAGGGAGCGTTTTCGCACTGCTGGCAGGGTAGCGGCTCGTAATACATCTCGGGATTGTCGAGATTGCCGCGGAAGTAGGTGTCGATGCGAATCCAGTGCATGGCGCGGCCGCGCGCCACCTGATCCTTGCCGACCACGGCGATATTGTTCTCCGACTGGCAGGCGACCACGCAGGCGTTGCAGCCGATGCAGCGGTTCAGGTCGATCGACATGCCCCAGGAGTAGCCTTCATACTTGAAGCCGGGATACATCGACAGGCCCTTCGTCTTTTCCTCTTCTTCTCTCTTGGCGAAGGCGGGATCCTTGCGGAACTCTTCGAGCGTCGTGATGCGGACCAGATCGCGGCTGAACGCGGCCTGGCTTTCTTCCTCGGCCGGATGCCCTTCGACGTCGATGGTGTACTGCTGCTGCGTGGACGCGAAGTAATACGTCTCGCCCGTCTTCTCGATCTGGAGCCCGCGCGCAATCGACGGCGAAGCGGAATTGCGCAGGAGATACGCGTTGAAGCCGGGGCCGCTTCCCACGCTTCCGGCCTTGCTGCGGCCGTAGCCGAGGTGAAGGGTGACGCAGTTATCCGCGTGGCCCGGCACGATGTAAACGCCCGCGTGCATCGTGCGGTCGGCGAGCTTGAGCGAGACGTAATCGCCGGTGTTCAGGCTGCGCTGCTGCGCAGTTCCGGGACTGATCATCGCCGCATTGTCCCAGGTAAGCCGCGTGATGGGCTTGGGCAGCTCCTGCAACCAGCCGTTGTTGGAATACTCGCCATCGCCGATCGAGGGATCGGGGCGGAAAACGACTTCGAGCGCGCCTGCGTCGCCATTCGACGCCTGCGTCCGGCCAAGACTCACGAAGTCCGCGTGAAGCGCAACGGAGATCGCAGGAAGCGCCGTTCCGGCAATCAATCCGTCGTGCAGCGAAGTCTCCCAGAGCGTCTCGAATGCTTTGTCCTTCTCGGGCCGCTGGCTCTGCCAGTAGCCGCGGACCAGGTCGTGTCCCGACTTGCCGGAATCTCCGGTGAAGGCGGCGATGATCTCGTGGGCCGTATGGCCGTCGTAGAGCGGCGCGATGAGCGGCTGGACGATGCCGACCGTGCCGTCGAACGCGCGACCGTCGCTCCAGGACTCGAGATAGTGCGCGGCGGGCGCATGCCAGTGGCACAACTCGGCCGTCTCGTCCCTGTAAAGCCCGGAATGAACGCGCAGTTTCGCCTTTTGGAGCGCGTCCGCAAAATTGAAATCCGCCGGCGCGTCATACACCGGGTTGCCGTCGATGATCAGAAGAAGTTCGACCCGGCCGGCATTGAGGTCGTTGACGAGATCGCGCAGCGATTCGAGCTGGTTCACCGGACTCGCTTCGATCGACTCGGTATAAGCGACGGTCTTGCCCACGTTGCCGAGCGCCGCGTTCATGGCATGCGCCAGCGCGTGGACGAAAGCCGGCTGCTGCTCTCCCGCTATCACGAGGCTCGACCCGCGATGAGCGGCCAAATCCTTTCCGACCGCGCTCACCCAGCCGGCCGGAATTTTTGCGCTCGCGCTCGAGCTGGGAGGAACCGCCACGCCTACAGCGGCGGCGAGCTGGCGCGCTAGATCGTCGATATCCGCGGAGCGCAACGGCAGCCGGTGATCCGACGAAGCTCCCGTGCCGGTCGGCATGCTTTCCGCCACATAGAGGCGATTCAGCTTCGATGCGGGCCCGGCCGACAGATCGCGACGGGAAGCAAACTCGCGGGCATAGCGAACGTGTCCGGGTCCGCGATTGAGGAAATCCGCATCGAGCGAGACGATGAGGTCCGCTTGATCGAAGTGATAGACGGTGTTCACGGGCCGGCCGAATGCAAGCCGCGCCCCTTCGCGGGCGGAATCCTGCGTGCATGGCTCGTACTGATGCCACTTGGCTTCGGGAAATTGCGCGAGAAGGCCGCGCATCTGCGCGCCGAGCGTCGGGGATGTGACCGTCTTCGTCAAAATGCGCAGGCCGGCGCCCTTGGGGCCGAGACCCGAGCGCTTGTTCCCCATCTCCGCGACAAAGTCGTTCCATGTGCTGACGCGACCGTCGTAGATGACCGTCTGCGAGCGGTCGGGATCGTACAGGTGCAGGATCGAGCCCTGGGTAAAGACGTCCGTGCCGCCGAGGCTACCGGGATGCTCCGGATTGCCTTCGATCTTCGTGGGCCGCCCCGTGTGGCTTTCCACGAGCACGCCGGTGGCGACGCCGCCCTGCTGCGTGGAGGTGGCATAGAACAGCGGACGCCCGGGAATAATCTCCTCCGGCGGCCGCACGTAGGGAACGATCTTTTCAGTCGGCAACTTCGTGCACGCGCTCAGGCCTGCCATTGCGGCCGACGCCGCCATCAACTTCAGAACGTCGCGGCGGTTGATGCCGTCTCCATCCTTTTCGGAATTCGCCGGAAACTCGTTCTCGAGGAAGTTGCGGTATTCCTTCGTGTCCGACAATTCTTCGAGACTCTGCCAGAAACGCCGGCCGCCTTCTCCAGCGAGTTTCGCGCGCGCCGCCGCGAGGTCGATCGAATTCTTCGGGTTGGAGTCTTGGCTCATTGTTTCGTCATCACCGGTGGCACGTCGAGCAGTGCTGATAGCTCTGAATGTGATAGTCCTTCACGAGCTGGCGCCCGAGCTCAAGCTGCTTCGCACCCGAGGGCGGCTCGTAGAACGGATTGAAAACTTCGGATTTGTCGCGAACGAATTTTTCCGGCTGGCGATGGCAATTGAGGCACCACGACATATAGAGCGTGCCGGCGCGCTCAGTCAAAGCCATCTCCGCGATTTGCCCGTGGCACGTGGTGCAGCCGATGCCTTTCGAGACGTGAATGCTGTGGTCGAAATACACGAAATCGGGCAGCGCGTTGACGCGAATCCAGGGGAGCGAAGTGTCGTCGCGATAGCTCGCGCGCACCGGCTCGAGCATGGACGCGTTCGTCCAGATCTGGGAATGGCAGGTCATGCAGGTCTGCGTCGGCGGCACGCCCGCGAAGGACGATTTCTCGACCGAGGTGTGGCAGTAGCGGCAGTCGATGCCGAGCTCGCCCGCGTGGTGACGGTGGCTGAAGGGCACGGGCTGCTGCCGCTTCATGTTCTGCTCCGTGTACCACGGCGACATCGCGATCGTGTACAGCGCGTAGCCGAGCGCGCCGATGATCACGACCGCGCCATAGATGCTGACCCGCGAGATCAGGTTCGTGCTGCGATGGAAGATCTGTGACATCGATTCTCGAACTCGCCCTTTTTATGAATGCGACTTCTCTTCGTTCGTTTCATGCACCAGCGATCGCACTTCGACGATCGAGATCATCGGCAGGAAACGAATGAAGAGGTAGAACAGCGTAAAGAACAGCCCAAACGTGCCCAGATACGTAGCCCAGTCCCACTTGGTCGGCAGATAGACCGCCCAGGACGACGGAATGAAGTCCCGGGACAGGCTGATCACGACGATTACGAACCGCTCGAGCCACATGCCGGTGTTCACAACCAGTGAAACAATGAACAAGAGCGGAATGCTGCGCCGCACGCGACGCGACCACAGCGATTGCGGGATCACGATATTGCAGGCAATCAACATGAAGTAGAGCCCGCGATAAGGCCCGTGAATGCGGTTCCACATCATGTACCGCTCGTTCGCGTCCCCGCTATAGAAGGCCATGAACGCTTCAATCGCATAGCCGTACGCGACGATCAGGCCCGTGGCCAGCATCACCTTGGCCATGGTCTCCAAGTGACGCATGGTGACGAGATCTTCGAGGTGATAGTACTTGCGAATCGGAATCGCGAGGGTCAACACCATCGCAAAGCCGGAGTAGATCGCGCCCGCGACGAAATAGGGCGGGAAAATCGTGGTGTGCCAGCCGGGAATGATGCCGATTGTAAAGTCGAAGCTCACAACGGTGTGGACCGAGACAACCAGCGGTGTCGCGAGGCCCGCTAGAAGAAGAGATGCCATCTCGTAACGCGACCAGTGGACCGCCGAGCCGCGCCAGCCCATTGAGAGCATGCCGTAAATGATCTTCGCGGCCTTGCTCTGCGCGCGGTCGCGCAGCGTCGCCAGGTCAGGAATCAGCCCCACGAACCAGAACAACAAAGAAACGGTGAAGTAGGTTGATACCGCGAAGACGTCCCAGACCAGCGGGCTGCGGAATTGCGGCCACATCCACATCGGGTTGGGATACGGCATCAGGTAAAAGAACAGCCAGGGGCGGCCCATGTGCAGCAGGGGAAACATCCCGGCGCACATCACGGCGAAAATCGTCATCGCCTCGGCGAACCGGTTGATCGACGTACGCCACTTCTGGTGCAACAAAAGAAGAATCGCGGAGATGAGTGTGCCGGCGTGCCCGATACCGATCCACCAAACGAAGTTGACGATCGCAAAGCCCCAGGCGGTGGGAATGCGGATCCCCCAGATTCCCACGCCCTTGATCATCAGCATGGTGATGACCAGGTTCAGCAGCATCAACAGCGAGAAGCCGATCAGAAGACCGAAAACCCAGCCCGGCGTGACGCCGCGCGTGAGCACGATCGAACTGATCTTGTCGGTTACGGTCTCGAAAGTATGGCCCGGGCCGATGATCGGCTCGGGCTCGGTAACCCCGGCTATGTTGTGAGAACCCTCAGAGTCCACGCAGTGTCCCCTGCTGTTCGTAAAGATGTCAGTGAACCACTAGAAGGGGCGTCGCAAGTTCGGAATCATCGCCGCCGCACCCCGCGGCAGCCAAGATTCAAGGCACGAACTAAACATATGGATTGCAAATAATGCTGAATGCTTCTGCGCCCTGGGCTCGGACTGCCTTCTATATGAACCGTTCGGTTCATTTAAGACGCCATAGAATAAGACTGACCGCGCCGATACGCAAGTTGAAATCGAGAAAAACTTTGCGCTGCCGGAAGAGCCTCCGGGCGTTTCATTTTCCGCTGCGGGGCGCCGGATGCGCGGCCGCCGGCCCTTCGCGCGCGAGTCTCGCCATGCAAGATAGAGCATCAGTGAGAGAGTAGAAGCGGCGCGCGCGCGGCTGACATTGATACAGTGGAACCATGAGGCGCGTGACGCCATGGACCGTCTGGCTCGTGCTCGCCCTTTCTTCCTCCGCGGCGGCCGATACCATCGTTCTGAAAAACGGTCGCCGAATCGTGGCCGAGAACGTGACCGAAGACGCCACGCACGTCATCTATCAGACTCCCGCCGGACAACTCTCAATTCCAAAATCCATCGTGGCGCGAATCGAGCGCGACGATTTCAAGTACACCTCGGCGGCGCGAGCGCATGAAGAGCCGCCGGTTACGGCGCCGCACGTGGAGCCCGTTCGAGGCTACGAGGAAGTCGCGGCTCTCGCGGTCCACGACAACACCGTCGATTTCGCATATCTGGCGGGGCTGGAATCGGACGCCCGCTCCGGCTCCGCGTCGTCCATTGCGAAAGTTGCCGCCGCGCAGTACGCCGCCGCGCAATTTCTTCAGGCGAAGGGCGACACGCAGGGCGCCATCGATCATTATCGCCAGGCGCTCGTCTTTGCGCCGGACAATATCGGCCTGCTGCTGAACCTGGCTGTCCTGTATCTGGACCAAAGCCAATTCACCGCCGCGCTCGACCCGCTTGAGCGCGCGCGCCGCGTCGCTCCCGATTCCGCGGACGTGGCGAAGCTGACGGGCTGGGCGTACTACGGCGCCAACAAGATGGACAAGGCCATTGAGGAATGGCAGCGCGCCCAGCGGCTGCGTCCCGATCCCGAGATCGAAGGGGCGCTCGAAAAGGCCGCGCGCGACAAGGCGGAGGAGGAAAGTTATCGCGAGGGGGAAACAGCTCACTTCGCGCTGAAATACTATGGTGGTGCAGCGCCCGATCTGGCTCGCGGTATTCTTCGTGCGCTCGAAGACGATTTCAGCGATCTCGAATCGCAGCTCGATTACACGCCGCCCGAGCAAATCTCCGTCATTCTCTATACCGAGCAGGCATTCGCCGATATCACGCGCGCGCCGGGATGGGTCGGAGCGCTCAATGACGGGCGACTGCGAATTCCGGTCCAGGGACTTAGTTCCGTATCGCCCGAACTTGCGCGAGTGCTGAAGCACGAGTTGACGCACAGCTTCATAAAACAGAAGTCTCACGACCGCGCGCCGACGTGGCTTCAGGAAGGCACCGCGCAGTGGATGGAGGGGAAGCGGAGCAGTGCGACCGCGGGCGCGCTGGTCGAGGCCGCCGCCCAGGGCGGGGCGCCGCCGCTCGAGTCGCTGGAAGGCTCGTGGATGGGTTTCTCGGGCAATACGGCGTCGTTCGCGTATGCGTGGGCGCTCGCCGTGGTCGAATCCATCATCGATCAGGGCGGGGTGAGCGACATCAGCCGCCTGATCGATCGGATTGCGACAGCGCCCTCAACCGAAGCAGCAGCGAAGGAAGTGCTCCATTCAAACTACGACGACCTCAACCAGCAGACTGTCGCGTACCTAAAGCACGCCTACCTGCGTTAGCAGCGTTACCGGCAACAGTCTAAGAGAATCCCGCGATACGCGAGACTAGAGCGACGCGAGAAGCCCGGCCAACAGGGCCACACGCTCGGGCAGCGCGCGAAAGACGACATGCTCGCGCGGGCTGTGCGCGCCATCGCCCACCGCGCCGAGTCCATCGAGCGTGGGTATGCCGAGCGCGGCGGTGAAATTCCCGTCGGAGCCGCCGCCGGTGGCAGCCTCTTGCAGCGGCAGCCCCATCTCGCGCATCAGAGACTGCGCGCGGCGAAAAAGCCCACGCACGGCGGCGGTGCGTTCGAGGGGCGGGCGATCGATCCCACCGCGCACTTCGATTCGTGCGCCCTGCAAGATCGGTCGCAGGCTGCGCAGCTTGCGATCGAGCTTCGGCGCATCGGCCATCCGCGCGTAGCGAATGTCCACCTCCGCGCGGGCGCGATCGGGGATCACGTTCGAAACGGTTCCTCCTTCGACCACCGTTCCCTGGACAATGATCCCGCGGCGCGCGTCGTTCATCTTTGCGAGACGCGTGATTTGCAGCGCGAGCTCGTGTACCGCATTGACGCCTGCTCCCGGATCGATGCCTGCATGCGCGGCACGGCCGGTCACAATGATCTCGGCAGTGCCCACGCCCTTGCGCGCGGTCTTGAGCCGCCCATCGGGCCCCAAGGATGGCTCGAGAACCAGCACAGCATCGCTGCGCCGCGCCTCGCGCTCGATCTCGCGGCGCGAAGTTTCGCTCCCGATTTCTTCATCCGAAGTCCACAGGAACACGAGCCGTTTGCGAGGCCGGATTCCGGCGGCCCGCAATGCATCGATCGCGGCGAGCGCGATCGCGAGCCCCGCTTTCATATCGAACGTACCCGGTCCCCACGCTCGCCCGCCCGAAATGCGAAAAGGCATCTTCGCCAGCGCGCCGAGTGGATACACGGTATCGAGGTGGCCAAGCACCAGAAGTCGTCCCGCAGGCCGGCCCGCGCCGAGCCATATTTCGGCGCGCACATGATTCCCGCGCTTCGACTGGCGCAGGATGCGGACCCTGGCGCCCCGGCGGCGCCACTCGCCGGCGATCATTCGCCCCATGCGATCGACGGCCGCCTTCTCGTGGCTCGGCGATTCGCATCGAACGAAATTGCCCAGAAGGCGCATGACTTCGCGCCGGCCGGCGCGTGCTTCGCGCAACAGGCGTCGCATCATCGGGCGAGATTCGCTCATCGCGCGGTATCGTAGCAGCCGCATACCGCGGCGGCAACGCGAATTGCCCCGGCGATTCCCACGTGCCGGGGTTTCGTATAGAATTGTTTGAATTCGCGATCGGAAAAATACGAGCCTGCAAAGCATTCGGAGATCAATTCGAACCCAAAGCAGAGGCAAACGATGATCCTCGACATCCAAGGGATCCAGAAGATACTCCCGCACCGCTACCCCTTTCTCTTGATCGACGGCATTGAAGAAATGGAACGATGGAAGCGGATTGTGGGAATAAAGAACGTCACCGCGAACGAGAACTATTTTCAGGGGCATTTCCCGGGCAAGCCGATCATGCCGGGGGTGTTGATCATCGAGTCGATGGCGCAGACGGCGGGTCTTCTGCTGCTCCAGGAAGTGCCGGACCGGGAGAAGAAACTGCTCTATTTCGTCGCGATCGATAACGCGCGCTTTCGACGGCCCGTGGTTCCGGGCGACCAGCTGCGCGTGGAAGTGAAAGTCATTGCCTGGCGTGGGGGCTTCGGCAAGTTCGAGGGGCGCGCGACAGTGAACGGTGATCTGGCGGCCGAAGCCACGCTCATGTGCAAGATGGTCGATCTCGAAACCGAACAGCCGCCGGCGAGCGAGCCCGCCGAGAAGGCGCGATGAGCGGCATCGATCCCCGTGCAGCCGTTTCCCCTTCGGCGCGGCTCGGCAAGGACGTCTGCATCGGGCCGTTCGCCATCGTGGGAGACGAGGTGGAACTCGGCGATGGCTGCGTGCTGGAAGCTCATGCCGTGGTCCGCGGGCCGGCGAAATTCGGCCGCAAGAATCATATCCACTCGTTTGCCATCGTCGGCGGCGATCCGCAGGACCTGACGTACACGGGTCAGCGGACGCACCTCGAAGTGGGCAACGAGAACGAATTCCGCGAGTTCTGCACGGTGCACCGCGGCACGATCAAGGGCGGCGGCGTGACCCGCGTGGGCAGCCACAATTTGATCATGGCCTACGGGCACATCGGCCACGACTGCCAAATCGGCGATCACGTGATCCTGACAAACGGGGCGCAGCTTGCCGGGCACATCGTGGTGGAGGACTACGCCGGGATCAGCGCGTTCTGCCTGTTCCATCAGTTCGTTCGCATCGGCAGCCACTCGTACATCGGCGCGGGAACGATCATCACGCAGGACGTCCCGCCGTTTTCGCTCATCGTCGGACCGCGCGAGACGCGCTGTTACGGCATCAACAAGATCGGCCTCGAGCGCCATGGATTTTCGCCGGAGCGCATCAAGACGCTCGAGCAAGCTTACCGGTACCTTCTCCGCTCCAAGCTCAACACCACGCAGGCCGTCGAAAAGATGCGCGGAACCCTCGCCCACTCCGAGGACGTCCAAACACTTATACGGTTCATCGAGTCGACTGCCGATCGCGGCCTGACGAAATAGGAGCCGCCATGTCCGCGAGTGCAGCAAACATCTCGGGGGATTGGGGGCTCATCGCCGGAAACGGGGATTTTCCCTTTCTCGTGCTCGAGGGAGCGCGCAGCCGCGGGATCGAGATGGCGGTGATCGCCATCCGCGAGGAGGCTTCGCCGGCGCTGGAACGCGCCGCCAAGCGATTCCATTGGATCAGCCTCGGCGAGCTCAGCCGCGGGATCGACCTGCTTCATCAAGAGGGAGTGAAGCGCGCCGTGATGGCCGGGCAGGTGAAACACAACAAGATTTTCAGCTCGATCCGTCCGGACTGGCGGCTCGCGAAGCTGCTTTTTTCGCTTCCGGCCAAGAACACGGACGCGCTGATCGGAGCCGTGGCCCGCGTGCTTCAGGACGAGGGAATCGAATTGGTGGACTCGACGAAATTCCTGGGGCCGCTCTTGCCGGCCGCGGGCATTCTCACGCGGCGCGCGCCCGATGACGCGGAAGCCGCGGACATCGAGTACGGCAGGAAGATCGCGCGGAAAATTGCCGGCCTCGACCTGGGGCAAACGGTGGTGGTGCGCGACCGCGCCTGCGTGGCCATTGAGGCCATGGAGGGTACCGACGAAACGATCGAGCGCGCCGCGCGAATCACAGGCGGGCAGCGGATCGTCGTGGTGAAGGTGAGCAAGCCGGCGCAGGACATGCGATTCGACGTGCCCGTGGTGGGAACGAAGACGATTGAGGTGATGCGGTGTTCGAATGCGACGGCGCTGGGAATCGACGCCGGACGCACTTTGCTGTTGGACCGCGACGGCCTGATCCGCGCCGCGGACGAAGCGGGCATCGCGATTCAAGCGTCGGTGCCCGAGGCGGCGGCGAAAGAAAGATCGTGAGCGAGAAACCCATACGCGTGGCCGTGGTCGGCGTCGGCGAGTTCGGGAAGAACCACGTCCGCGTGTGGCGCGAGATGGAAGGCGCGGAGCTCGCGGGCGTCGTGGATACGAATGCTGAGCGGGCGCGGAAAATCGCCGAGGAATTCGGAACGCGAGTGATTCCCGACCTTGGTTCTCTGGCCGCCGAGCGCGTGCAGGCCGTCAGCCTCGCCGTCCCCACGCGGGAACACGCCAATATCGGATGCCGCCTTCTCGACGCCGGCATCGACGTGCTCGTCGAAAAGCCGATCGCGGCTTCGCTCGAAGAAGCCGACCGGCTGATCGCTTCCGCGGATCGCGGGGGCCGGATCCTGCAAGCGGGTCACGTCGAGCGCTTCAACCCTGCGGTCGCGGCGGCGCAGAAGATCGTTTCGCGCCCAATGTTTTTCGAGGTGCATCGCCTCGGCATTTTCACGCCGCGCAGCCTGGATATTGACGTGGTGTACGACGTCATGATCCACGATCTCGATATTCTGCTTTCGCTGGTGGATTCGCCCGTGGCGGACCTGAAGGCCGTCGGCATCCCCGTGATCACCGACAAAGTTGATATCGCCCACGCGCGCATCGAGTTTGCGACCGGCACCGTTGCCAACGTCACGGCCAGCCGCGTCTCCACCGAGCGCGTGCGCAGGATGCGTTTCTTCCAGGCGCACGAATATATCTCGCTCGATTTCGCCCGCCAGGACGCGCTGCGCATCCGCGTGCAGCCGGGGACGCCTCAGCCGGGAATCGGATTCGAAAAGCTGCCCACGCCGCCTGAGGAGCCGCTCCACGCAGAGCTTCGGGCATTCCTCGATTCGGTCCGCACACGCAAGCCTCCCGTTGTGGATGGCGCGGCCGGGCGCCGCGCGCTCGCGCTGGCCGATCGGGTGATGGCAAGCATCCTCGAGCACGCGAAGCACGTCCAACTGGGTGCCTTCTCTCCGCAGGAAGTTCGATGATTCCGCGTACCCTAGTCCCGGTGAATGTGCGCCCCGTCGATAAGGACGAGGCGAAGAAGGCGCCGCGCCGCCTCTCGACGTATATGGACGACCGGACCGTGGTGCCATCGGAGTTGTCCGAAGCGCCCCCGCTCAACGGCAACACGACTATTCCGTCGCACTTTCCGCTCGGCGTTCTCGTCAATCGCACACTCGTTCCGCGCGGCATGCCGGCAAAGCGCATCGAGCGTTTCGAGCCGATCACGGAACACGTCCCCGTTGCGACTCTCGATTCGCGCGTCGTGGTGCCGGCCTACGTCGAGCCGGCCACGCCGAAAGAGATCGAGGATTACGAGCATGCCCCGGAGATGACGGAAGAGCTCCGCGAAATTATCCAGCCGGACATCTTCACCACCGGCGACGCCAACCTGCTGATCGAGCCGGAAGAAAAGCGGGACGCCAAGTCGGATCTGGTTACTCGGATTCTTTCAATTGCAGTGCACATCGCGCTGATTGCCTTCCTGATTTTTTCGCCGAAGATTTTTCCGGCGCATGTGCCCACGCAAGAAGAAATCGATCTCGCAAAGAAGCAGCTGAACTTCGTCTATCTGCCGCCGGAACTGCCGGTGCCCGCGCCGCCTACACCGAAGGTTCGGGTCACTCCCGAGACACTGAACAAAGTCGCTCCGCCGTTGGCGCAGCCGCAGATTCCCGCGCCGCCGGTGACTCCAGAGCGGCCGCCGGCCGATCTGCCCGAGGCGCCGAAGCCAAGAATTTCTGTTGCTCCCGCTCCCGCGCCTTCCGTGCCGACGACTCCGACACCCTCGCACCTGGAGCCTGTCTTGCCAGCGGCGCCGCAGAACCGGCTGAACCTGCAACTTCCGCAGTCATCGCCGGGAAAGGCGATCAACGATCAACTCACTGACGCAATACGTAGCGCGCGCAAGTCGGGAACTGTCTATGGCGGCGGTCCCGTCGCGCCCGGTGGCGGCGGACCGGGAATGGGCAACGGCGTCCAGATTCTCTCCGACACGCAGGGCGTGGACTTCAATCCATACATCCAGCGGCTGCTGGCGAGCCTGAAGCGCAACTGGGAGTACGTCATGCCGGAATCTGCGCGGATGGGCGACCGGGGCATTGTCTTCACGATGTTTCAAATCAATCCGGACGGCAGCGTTTCCGCTCCCGGCCCGGAGCTCGAAAGAACATCCGGGAAAGAGCCCCTCGACAACGCGGCAATGTCGGCCATTCATGCGTCAAACCCGTTCGAGCCTCTGCCCGCGCAATTTCACGGCCCTTACCTGAAATTGCGAATCGCGTTCATCTACAATATTCCGCCGGATCAAGTTGATCTCCATTGAAACTGAACCGCACGCAAGTCGTCGGGGCCCTGCTGCTGGCTGCGCTGGTGCTGCTGACTCTCTTGCTGCGCCGCTGGATGTTTTCGGGATGACCGGCCTTTCCCCAAAGCCGGGAGCGCGGCTTGTCGTCGTTCTCGGGCCGACTGCTTCCGGCAAATCCGCGCTTGGAATCACGCTCGCAGAAAAGCTCGGCGGCGAAATCCTCGTTTGCGATTCGACCCAGGTTTACCGGCATTTCGACATCGGCACGGCGAAAGTTCCTCCCTCCGGGCAAAGAGGCATTCCGCACCATCTGGTCGATCTCGTCGAACCGCACGAGGTGTTTACGGCCGGGGAGTATCGCCGCCGTGCTTTGGAGGCCCTCGAAGACGTGCGGCGCAGGGGCAAAGTTCCGATCCTCACCGCGGGCACGGGACTATATCTTCGCGCGCTGCTCGAAGGACTCGCCGATGCGCCGGAACGATCCGAAGAGCTTCGCGAGCGGCTACGGCAAAAGGCCAAGCGGCACGGACCGGATTACCTCCATCGCCTCCTCGCCCGCACAGACAAAGAAGCTGCAACTCGAATCGCTCCGCGAGACACGCAGAAGATCATCCGCGCGCTCGAAATTCGCACGCTCGCCGGAAAGCCTGTCGGCGAGGTCCATCGCAGCGGCCGCGAGGGCCTCACCGGCTACGAGGTGAGAAAGATCGGGCTCGCGCCGCCTCGCGCCGAGCTGTACGCCAAAATCGACGGGCGCGTCGAAGCGATGATCCGGGCGGGCTGGACGGACGAAATTCGCAGGCTCGTCGCCGGCGGCGTTCCCGCCGATGCAAAACCGTTTCAGTTCATCGGCTATTCGGAGTTGCGCGCTTGCCTCGAGAACGGCGGAGCGACGAGCGAGGTCATTCGAGGGATTCAGCAGACCACTCGGCGCTTCGCCAAGAGACAGCTCACCTGGTTTCGCAAAGAGCCGGACGTGCACTGGCTCACCGGCTTCGGCGACGATCCAGCTGTCGTGGGCGCTGCCCTCCAGATTGCGCGAACCGGCGAGACTCCTGCGAAATCTTGACGCTGCTTCCGGCTTACGGTAACGTTGGCGCAACATACGGTACCGTATGGCATCTGCCGCTACAACTCGAACTCCCAACCTCGGTCAGCATGATTGGCTCCGAGCCGCTCGAGAGCGCCTGGACCAGCAGGGCGTCGAAGCCGTGCGCGTGGAAGCCCTCGCGCGCGACTTGGGCGTCAGCAAAGGAAGCTTCTACTGGCACTTCCGCGACCGTGGCGATTTGCTCGACAAGCTCCTTGCCCATTGGGAAGACGACGAGCTTTCCTGGCTCCAAGGAGGCGACGGCGCCAGCGCGGCCATTCGGTGGGCGAGGCTGATCGAACGGACCGCGAGCCCCGACCGCATCCGCACCGAGGTGGCCGTCCGGGCCTGGGCGCGCCAGGACGAGCGCGTGGCAGGCCGCGTGGCGGCAATTGAAAGGAAGAAGGTAAGCTTGATCGCCGATGTGTTGCGCGACGTCGGCTTCACGTATTCCGCGGCGGAATCTTGGTCGGAGATGGTCTGGCTCGTCTGCCTCGGCTGGCTCGATCGCGCGACCGGGGACCGGCAATTCCAGATCGCCGGGCGCGCGCTCGGCGAGCTTCTGTCAGACGTTATCCTGGCGGCTTCCGCCCGTAGCCCCGCCGCGAACCGCTGAGTGCCGAATCTGCGTCTTGCTGGCCGGGCGCTGCGAACTGTGGCACACTCGATAGTTTGAAGGACGCGGCAGGCGCGCACCGAGCGCGCGGCGTTTCCGCCGGGCCGCGGTCCGCATGAGAATCCATGGATCCCCAGTACATCCGGAATTTCTGTATCATCGCGCACATCGACCACGGAAAGTCCACCCTGGCCGACCGCCTGCTCGAGCTCACCGGCGCGCTCAGCCAGCGCGAGATGACCGCGCAGGTGCTCGACTCGATGGACCTCGAGCGCGAGCGCGGCATCACGATCAAGGCCAAGAGCATCCGCCTGCACTACACCGCGAAAGACGGACATGAATATCGCCTGAACCTGATCGACACGCCGGGCCACGTGGATTTCTCCTACGAAGTCTCGCGCGCGCTTTCCGCCTGCGAGGGCGCGCTTCTGGTGGTGGACGCGAGCCAGGGCGTGGAGGCGCAGACGGTCGCCAACGCGTTTCTCGCGTCGCGCCACAATCTTGCGATCATTCCGGTGATCAACAAGATCGACTTGCCTGCCGCGCAACCCGAATACGTGAAAGAGCAGATCGAAAACGTGCTGGCGATTCCTGCCGAGGACGCGCTGCTGATCAGCGCGAAGAGCGGGCTGGGCGTGGAGGATGTGCTCGAGGCGATCGTGGCGCGCGTTCCGCCGCCGAAAGGCTCGTCCGATGCGCCACTCCGCGCGCTCATTTTCGATTCGTGGTTCGACATCTACCGCGGCGCCGTGGTGCTGGTGCGCGTGATGGAGGGCCGGATCGCTCCGCGCATGAAGGTTCGCCTCTGCGCAGGCAACGAGGTGTATGAAGTGGAGGCCCTCGGCGCGCTTACGCCCAAGCCTGTGGTGCTCGACGAGCTCGCCGCGGGCGACGTCGGTTTCATCATCGCCAATATCAAGCGCGTGGCCGACGCGCGCATGGGCGACACGGTGGTCGAAGCCGATCGCCCAGCCGCGGCGCTTCCCGGCTTCGAGGCGACCAAGCCGATGGTCTTCGCCGGCCTGTTTCCGGTGAATGCGACCGATTACGAGCTTTTGCGCGATGCGCTCGGAAAATTGCAGCTCAACGACGCCGCCTTTTTCTACGAGCCGGAAAACTCCGTCGCGCTCGGCTTCGGTTTCCGCTGCGGGTTTCTCGGCCTTCTGCACATGGAAATCGTGCAGGAGCGCCTCGAGCGTGAATTCAACATCGACCTGATCACCACGGCGCCGAGCGTCGAATACCGGATTTCCACGACTTCCGGTGAAGTCATGGAAGTCGATAACCCGACGAAATTCCCGCCGCCGACCTCCATTTCGAAAATCGAAGAGCCGATTTTGACGGCGATGATCATCACGTCGGAGGAGTCGGTCGGCGGCGTGCTGGCGCTGTGCGAGGAAAAGCGCGGCGTGCAGAAGAAGTTCGAATATCTCTCGCCAACGCGCATCATGCTCACCTACGAAATGCCGCTGAACGAAATCGTGCTCGATTTCTACGACCGGCTGAAGAGCGTCTCGCGCGGCTACGCCTCGCTCGACTATCACCTCTCAGGCTACCGCGAATCCGACCTCGTCAAACTCGACGTGCTGATCGGCGGCGAACCGGTGGACGCGCTCACGATCATTTGCCATCGCGACCAATCGTACGAACGTGGCCGCGATCTTGTCAGCCGGCTGCGGAAACTGATCCCGCGCCAGATGTTCGAAGTTCCCATACAGGCGGCCATCGGCAGCCGCATCATCGCGCGCGAGACGATCAGCGCGATCCGCAAGAACGTGCTCGCCAAGTGTTACGGCGGCGATATCACGCGGAAGCGCAAACTCCTCGAAAAACAAAAAGAGGGCAAGAAGCGCATGAAGCGCGTCGGCCGCGTGGATATCCCCCAAGAAGCGTTTCTCGCCGTGCTGAAGGTCGCAGGCAGCTCCGACGAAGAATAGCAGTTTGTTATTTCATTACCTTCCGTTTATCGGAAACCACAAACCACTCTCCGGTGTCTATAATACCGTCGGTCTCCTCGGTGAAAGCATCGGCCCCTGCTGTAGAACGGAGGCTGTATGAAGCCGCCATCTGCCCCGCTGTTTGCCCTTCGTTTGCTTTCGTACGCAATCCTGGTTGGCATCGTAACCATTCCATTGTCTGCTCGAGGTAAGCCGCAGCAATCGAACGGCGATCCGAGAGCCGAGGCTCGACGATTCTTGAACGAGGGCGTGGAGGCGTACAGGAACGCGGACTTCGACAAAGCGATCGAGGACTTTAGAAAGGCAAAGGAACTCGACCCATTGCTCGAGAATGCCCGGCTCTACCTCGCGACGGCCTACGCGAGCCAGTACATCCCAGGCGCACCCTCTGAAGAGAATAGGCGGAACGGCGAACGAGCCATTCAAGAGTTCAAAGAAATCCTCGAAAAGAACCAGAACGATTTGTCGGCAATAGACGGTATCGGCTCCGTCCTCTACAACATGGCTGGAACGCCGTTCGATGCCGAGAAGATGCAGGAGTCGAAATCGTATCAACAGAAGCATACCCAGCTCAGACCGGACGATCCGGAGCCTTACTACTGGATCGGCGTGATCGACTGGTCGATCTGCTACCACGCAAACAAGGGTATGCGAGAGGACTACAACAGAAGACCCGGAAATCCTGTCAAGGAAAGTGACGCAATGCCGCCGTCGCTCACGAAGGAGTTCGCCAGCGCCTACGGGGCAACGGCGGATGACGGGATCGCCAGCCTTCAGCGCGCCATCGAATTGCGCTCTGATTACGACGACGCGATGGCTTACTTGAATCTTCTCTATCGTCAGAAGGCGGACATGGAATCTACGGTAGCGGCGCGCGAAGCGGATCTCCGGGCAGCAGATGAGTTAGTCGACAAAGTGAAAGCAGTTAAGCAATGAATGAAGGGTGGACGAAAGCGGGAGACCCTAGGAGTTCCGTTTGCGGCGGACGGTAGCGTCGAGCTGGCCGCGGGCGAGACGCACGGAAATGTCGTCGCCGACGGCCACCTGATCCGGCGACCGCAAAACTTTCCCCGAAGCATCGTACGCAATCGCGTAGCCGCGCTCGAGCAGTTGAAACGGGCTACGCTCTTCAAGCTGAAGTGCCGCGGCCGCGAGCCTCCGGCGTTTTGCAATGAGCGCGCGATCGATGCGCATCCGCAGATCGCTCGAACGCTGATCCAGAGCGCGGCGAAGCCTGCCGACCCGCGCGCGCAAATCGAGCGCGGCAAACCGCACGTGCGCGAACGCAAGATTCCGCTGTTTCCGCGTCATCACGCGTTCGAGCGCCGCCCGCAGCGCCTGCCCCTGCTGGTCGATACGCCGCCGCAGCACGGCCGCCCGCGTCCGCAGGTCGAAGGAAGAGATCTGCGCGCTCGCTTTCGTGGTCCGCTCGCGCGCCAGCGCCAGCCGCAGGCGCGCAGCGGTTCCAAGCGACGCCGAGAGCTCGTCCAATTGCTGGTGGTGCCGCCGCACGAGCACTTCAATCTGGCGAAAGCCGCGATGCGTCTGCAAGTCGCGCACTCGGTGCCGCCGCTCAGAAAGCAGATAGCGCATCTGCTGGACGAGATCGCGATAGTGCGCGGCGATATGGCGCTCGAATTCCTGCCTCGATTGCACGACGATTTCGGCGGCAGCCGAAGGCGTCGGCGCGCGCAGATCCGCCACGAAATCGGCGATCGTGAAATCGGTCTCGTGGCCTATGCCGGTGATCACGGGAATATCGGAGCCGGCGATCGCGCGGGCCACGATCTCCTCGTTGAAGGCCCACAGATCCTCGAGCGACCCGCCGCCGCGCGCCACGATCAGCACGTCCGCCACCTTCGCACGGTTGAAATGCCGCAGCGCAGCAACGACCTCACCCGCCGCGCCCTCGCCCTGCACCTTCACGGGATAGAGCTGCACGCGCACGTTGGCGAATCGCCGCTTGAGCACGCGCAGGATGTCTCGAATCGCCGCGCCGGTGGGAGAGGTGACCACGCCGATGCATCGAGGCAGGATCGGAAGCGGCTTCTTGCGCTCCTCGTCGAAAAGCCCTTCGTCCTGTAGCTTGCGCTTGAGCTGCTCGAACGCGAGCTGAAGCGCGCCGAGACCGACAGGCTCGATGTAGCTGACGTACACCTGATACTCGCCACGCGGCTCGTACACGCCGAGCGATCCGCGCACCGCGACGTGCAAGCCGTCCTCGGGGCGGAACTTCAGCCCGCGCACTTGGTCGCGAAAGCAGACGCAGCGTATTTGCGACCGCGCGTCCTTGAGCGTGAAATAGAGATGGCCCGATTGCGCCGCGTGGTAATTCGAGACCTCGCCTTCGATCCACACGTCGGTGAACGCGCGCTCGAGCAGTTCGCTGATGCGCTCGGTAATCTCGCTGACTTTCCAGATATGGCGCTCGGGAGCGAGATCGAAGAGGGATGTTTGGTTCATGGCTTTAGCGGCGGAAGAGATTCACAACCCAGAAAAGCAACGTGAGAGCAACGCTCACGACAATGCACGTAATGATCGGAAAATAGAACGAGCCGTGACGGCCCTGATAGGCGATGTCGCCCGGCAAGCGGCCGAGACGGAACGGCAGCCGCGCGCCGAACACCAGCAGGGCGCCAACGCCAACGAGAGCGACGCCGGCGACGAGCAGCAGCTTTCCGAGTTCGCGCAAGGGATCCATGACGCCATTCGAGGGCTGATTCTAACTCGATTCCCCGCGCGAAGCGCTAGACCAGCTCCAAACCCGCGAAGAAATAACCGATCTCAAAAGCGGCTGTCGCGGGCGCATCCGAGCCATGCGTGCAGTTGTATTGAATGCTCGTGCCCAGCTCTTTGCGGATTGTGCCGGGCGCGGCTTTGGCCGGATCGGTGGCGCCCATCGTGTCGCGCCATTTTGAGATCGCGCCTTCGGCTTCGAGGACCATCACGACGGCCTTTCCCGAGCTCATGAAGTCGGTCAGCTCGCCGAAGAACGGCCGCTCGCGGTGCACGGCGTAAAATCCTTCGGCTTCGGTCTTCGTCAATCGCAGCGACTTGATCGCCACGATCTGAAACCTCGCGGCGTGAATCCGGCTCAGGATCTCGCCCGTCAGGCCGCGCTTTACCGCGTCGGGTTTGATAATTGCGAAGGTACGTTCGATTGCCAAAAGACTCCTCCTGGAAAAATGCGATCTATTTTCTGCGGCGCTTTGGATTGGCCGCAGATTTCTTTCTTGCACGCGACTTTGCGTGTGTCTTTGTCCTCAGCTTCCTCAGCACATCGGCCATCGTCTGTCCGATTTCCGCCGGGCTTTGCACCGTGTGAATTCCCGCAGCGCGCAGAGCCGCGTACTTTTCCTTGGCCGTGCCCTGCCCGCCGCTGATGATGGCTCCCGCATGACCCATGCGGCGGCCGGGCGGCGCCGTCTGTCCCGCTATGAAACCGACGACCGGCTTCTTGACGTGCTTCTTGATGAAGTCCGCCGCGATCTCCTCGGCGTTGCCGCCGATTTCGCCGATCATCACGATGGCGTGCGTTTCCGGATCGTCGTTAAACATTCGAATGGCATCCAGAAATGACGTGCCGATGATCGGGTCGCCCCCGATGCCAATGCAAGTCGTTTGCCCGATACCGAGCGCGGAGAGCTGGCCCACCGTTTCGTACGTGAGCGTGCCGCTGCGGCTCACCACGCCGATGTGGCCCTGCTTGTGAATGAAGCCGGGCATGATGCCGAGTTTGCATTTCCCCGGGGAAATCACTCCCGGGCAATTCGGACCGACCAGCCGCGTCTTCGAATTCTTCAGCGCCGCGGCGACGCGCACCATGTCGAGCACCGGCACGCCCTCCGCGATGCAAATGACGAGCGGCACTCCGGCATCCACCGCCTCGAGGATCGCGTCCGCGGCGAATGGCGGCGGAACGATCGTGATCGCGGCGTTCGCGCCGGTTTCGCGCACGGCCTCCATCACCGTATCGAACACCGGCACGCCGAGATGCGTCGTCCCGCCCTTGCCGGGCGTCACGCCGGCGACGATCTTCGTGCCGTAGTCCATCATCTGCTGCGCCTGGAAACTTCCTTCGCGGCCGGTGAGGCCTTGCACGAGCACGCGAGTACTTTTGTCGACGAGGACACTCATTGCGCACCGCCGGCCAGGGCGACCACTTTTTCAGCACCGTCTTTCATTCCGTTGGCGACCGTGAAATTCATTCCCGAGTTGCGCAGGATTTCCTGCCCCTGCTTTACGTTGGTGCCTTCCATTCGCACGACCACGGGAGCCTTGAACTTCAGCTCCTTCGCGGATTTGACGATGCCGCTTGCCAGCATGTCGCAACGCAGGATGCCGCCGAACACGTTGATGAACACCGCTTTTACGTTCGGGTCGCTGAGCACGATGCGAAACGCGTTTTTCACGCGCTCCTCCGAAGCGTCGCCGCCAAGGTCGAGAAAGTTCGCAGGGTTGCCGCCGCTCAGCTTGATGATGTCCATCGTGGCCATCGCCAGCCCTGCGCCGTTGACCATGCACGCGATCGTGCCGTCGAGCTTGATGTAGCTGAGCTTGTATTTTGAGGCTTCGACTTCGAGCGGCGTTTCTTCATCCAGGTCGCGCAGGTCCTTGAACTCCGGGTGGCGGTAGAGCGCGTTGTCGTCGAAATTCACCTTCGCGTCGAGCGCGACGAGCCGGCCATCACCGGTCACGACGCACGGATTGATCTCGAGCAGCGACGAGTCCGTCTCAATGAATGCGCGATAAAGCGATTGCAAGAACGGCACGGCCGCATGGACGAGTTCCGCCGAAAGCCCCAGGCCGAACGCGAGCTTGCGCGCGTGATACGCCTGAAAACCCGTCTCGGGCCGAATCGTCTCGCGTAGGATGGCCTCCGGGTGCTCATTCGCGACCTGCTCGATTTCCATCCCGCCCGAAGCGCTGGCCATGAACACCGGCGCGCTCACCGCGCGGTCCACGAGCACGCTCAGGTAAAGCTCCCGCTTGATGTCGAGCCCTTCCTCGATCAGCACGCGCCGGACGATGCGACCCTCGGGACCGGTCTGCGCCGTCACGAGCTTCATGCCCAGCATTCGCTCGGCCGCCGCTGCGGCTTCGTCCGCCGACTTCGCGACTTTCACGCCTCCGGCCTTGCCGCGGCCGCCCGCGTGAATCTGCGCCTTGACGACAACCACCGGCGTCCCGAGCTTCTGCGCCGCAGCCTTCGCGTCCTCCGCTTTGAACACGACTTCTCCGCGCGGCACCGGAACGCCGAATTTCGCGAGAATCGCCTTGGCCTGATATTCGTGGATTTTCATGCTGGCCGCATCGGCCGAACGGAAGCCGGTCCGAGAAGTGCTAGAATTCACTCACCTATAAAAGCGTCTCAGTTTACTTGGAACCCGAAGGCCGGGCAAGGCAGGCTTCGCGATCGAGAACATGATTCACCAAGCGCTCGACAAAATCGTTGCCGGAGAAGACCTCTCGCGGACCGAAGCCGACGCCGCGATGGAGCAGATCCTCGCCGGCAAGGCGACCGACGCGCAGATCGCCGCGCTGCTGACCGGCTTGCGGATGAAGGTCGAAACAGTGGACGAGCTCGTCGGGTTTGCGATGGCGATGCGCCGTCACGCGACGCCTATCTTTCCCCCGGGCCACTCGCACGCGGACGAGGCGCTCGTCGATACGTGCGGCACCGGCGGAGACGCCTCGGGAACGTTCAACGTGTCGACCGCCGCGGCGTTCGTCGTGGCCGGAGCGGGCGTGCGCGTGGCAAAGCACGGCAACCGGTCGATCAGTTCGCGCTGCGGCTCCGCCGACGTGCTCGAGCAGCTCGGCGTCCGCATCGATTTGCCGCCGGAGCGAATCGCGCGCGCCATCGAGGAAGTCGGCATCGGATTTCTGTTCGCCCCGGCGTTTCATACGGCCACGCGCCACGCGATGTCCGCGCGCCGCGAATTGAAGATGCGCACGGTATTCAATCTCCTCGGCCCGCTGACGAATCCGGCCGGGGCTTCGGCGCAGGTGGTCGGCGTATACGATGCGAGCCTCACCGTGCTTCTTGCGCGGGCACTGGGCGAGCTCGGCGTGCGGCGCGCGCTGGTGGTGCACGGCGCGGACGGACTTGATGAGATTTCGATTTCGGGCGAGACCCACGTGGCCGAGTTGCGCGATAAGGAAGTCCGCAGCTTTACCGTGACGCCCGACGATTTCGGCCTACGCCGCGCGCCGCTCGAGGCAATTCGCGGCGGCGACGCCAAGCAAAACGCGGAGATCACCCACAAGGTGCTCGGCCGCTCGATGCTCTATCGCGATCATGGCCCGCACCGCGAAATCGTGATTGCCAACGCTTCTGCGGCCCTCGTTGTCGCCGGCCGCGCCACGGACTTCATCGACGGAGCACGCCTTGCCGCCCACTCGATCGACACAGGTGCGGCGCGCGAGCGGCTCGATGCCCTCGTCGCCTTTTCGCAGGCGGAAAAGGACCAGACTCACGCCGCGTCGTAGGCGTACGCCTAAATACTCAGAAAATTCTTGAGGAGCTTGAATCCGGCGTCGGTGAGGACCGACTCGGGGTGGAACTGCACGCCTTCGACTTTGAACTTCTTGTGGCGCAATCCCATGATCGTGCCGTCGGCGGTCTCTGCGGAGATTTCGAGCACCTCCGGCAGCGATTTCCGCTCGACGATCAGCGAGTGATAGCGGGTGGCCTGGAAATCCTGCGGCAGGCCGCGAAAAATCGTTTTGCCGTCGTGATGGATTGCGCTCGTCTTGCCGTGCATCACCTGCGGAGCGCGGATGACGTGGCCTCCAAACGCCGCCCCGATCGCCTGATGCCCCAGGCAGACGCCGAGGATCGGTATCTTTCCCGCGAAACGCTCGATCAGCGGCACGCTGATGCCCGCCTCGGCCGGGGTGCAGGGCCCCGGCGAAATCACGATGCGCTCCGGCCGCCGCTCCTCGATTTCCTCGAGCGTGATCTGATCGTTGCGGCGCACTTCGAGCTGCTGACCCATCTGGCCGAGATACTGCGCCAGGTTGTAGGTGAACGAGTCGTAGTTGTCGAGAAGCAGAAGCATGGACAATTCAATTGTAGCAGTACGGGCGGGTTTGAAAGCCATTCTGCAAGCCGGCCGACGAGCCGCGCCTAGTCCTCGGCTCCCCCGCGGTGCGCAATCTCGAGCGCCTTCAGCACGGCGCGCGCTTTGTTCGCCGATTCCTCGAATTCCGTCTCCGGAACCGAGTCCGCCACGATCCCGGCGCCCGCCTGCACGTAGGCGCGCCCGCCCTTTGCAACCAGCGTGCGAAGGCCGATGCACGAATCGAGATTGCCGGAGAAATCCAGATACAGGATCGCGCCCCCGTAGATTCCGCGCCTCGTGGGTTCGAGCTCGTCGATGATCTGCATGGCCCGCACCTTAGGAGCGCCCGAAAGCGTTCCCGCGGGGAAACAGGCCATGAGCGCGTCGAAACAATCCACGTCGTCGCGCAATCGCCCGCGCAGGCTCGACGCGAGATGCATCACGTGCGAATAGCGCTCGACGAACATCAGCCGCTCGGGCTTCACGGAACCATACTCGCAGACGCGGCCCAGATCGTTGCGCCCGAGATCCACGAGCATCACGTGCTCGGCGCGCTCCTTGGGATCGGCGAGAAGCTCCGCTTCGAGTTGCTCGTCTTCCTGCTCGTTGCGGCCGCGCCGGCGCGTCCCTGCAAGCGGGCGGTAAGAAGCGTTGCGCCCCTGCACCTTTACGAGCATCTCCGGCGAGCTGCCGACGACCGACAGTTCGCCGAGCTTCAAAAAATAGAGATACGGGGAAGGGTTCACAACGCGCAGCGCCCGATAAATTTCGAAAGGGCTCGCGTTCGTCTTTGCCTCGAACCTCTGGCTCAGCACAATCTGAAAAGCGTCGCCTGCCAAGATGTATTCCTTGGCTTTTTCGACGGCGCCCGTGAATTGAGCCTTCGTCATATTGGAGCGGACGCGCAATGGCGCAGCGCGCCGTGCACGCCGTTCGGCCGGCAAGGGCCGCTCGAGCATCTGCCGGGTGCGCCGGATTTCGCGGACTGCTTCGTCGTATTTCTTCCGCAGGCTGCCGGGCCCCTCGGTGAACACGTTGCGCACCACCCAGACGCGGTGCTGGACGTGATCGAACGCGAGCAGGCCCAAATAGAACATCATCTGGCAGTCGTCGATGCTCAAATCGTCCTTCCCTGTATCCGGAATGCGCTCGACAAGCCGCACCATGTCGTATGCGAAGTAGCCGATCGCGCCGGCGATCAAAGGGGGAAGCCCCGGCACGCGCACCGGCCGGTATCGCCCCGTGAGTTGCCGCAGATGCTCCACGGGGTCCGCTTCAAAGTGGACTTCCTTCTTGCCGGATTCGACGGTGCACTTCCGGCCGCGCGCGCGGAAGACCTCGACGGGATTCGCTCCCGCAAACGTGTATCGCGCGATGTTCTCGCCACCCTCGACGCTTTCGAGCAGGAACGAGTATTTCGCGTCGCGGGCGATGCGCAGGTACGCCCCCACGGGCGTGAGCAGGTCTGCGGTATAGGTCTCGTACACCGGCACGAGATTTCCCTGTTGCGCCAGACCGGAAAACGTTTTGAAGTCAGGTTGAATCATCGCTTGGTCCGAATCTTTCTTCGAGGGCCAGCTGCCTTTTCCTCGCGGGTCAGAGCCTGTACGACGGCCTTTCGCATGGCTTCCACGGGCGCGCGCTCGCCCGTCCAGATTTCCCACTGCGCCGTGCCCTGCGCGACGAACATTTCGATTCCCGAAACCGTCTCGATCCCGCGCCGCGCCGCAAGTTGCAGCAGCCGGGTCTGGCGCGGACGATAAATGGTGTCAAATACGAGCCGGCAATTCAATTCGCGCGCGTCGAGCGGCGAGCGTCCAATCTGCGGATGCATTCCCACCGGCGTCGCATTCACGATCGCGTCGAAGAACTCGCGCCTCACGCGGGACCAAGCGACCGCTTCGCCGCCCACCGCCCGCGCCAAGAGCCGGGCCTTCTCGGGTCGCCGGGCGCAGACACAGACGGATGTTCCGGCCTGCGCGAGCGCGAATGCTACCGCGCGGGCGGCTCCGCCGGCGCCCACGATCAGCACGCGGCTGCCCTGAAGCGGCATGCGCCGCTCGAGCGAGCGCAGCACGCCGACATAGTCCGTGTTGTATCCGTAGAGCTTTCCGCCGCCGCGCACCACCACCGTATTGACCGCCCCGATGCGAGCTGCCAGCGGGTCGCAGCCGTCGAGACGGCTCACGATGCGCTCCTTGTGCGGCAGCGTCACGCTGAAGCCCCGGATGCCCAGCGGGCCGACCGAATCCAGAAAATCCTTCAGATTGTGCACGAGAAACGGCAGATAGACCGCGTTCATCCGCCGCGCCTGGAATCCTGCATTTTGCATCAACGGCGAAAGCGAATGCCCTACGGGATCGCCGATCACGCCATACACTCTCGTGCGCGAATCGAGCGAGTCCGCGCGATAGACGCGCATCGTTTCGTCGAGCGAGACCTGCCCCGGCGCCGTCGCGTTCTCCACCGGCGCGTATGCGAAGCCCTTTTTTTCGCGCAGCGCCAGCAGCCGCGCCGGCAAGGCAACATCGCCCATCGGCACGGCGACGGTGTTCCGTTGCGTCCGCGCGAAGCGGAGCATTTTCCGGCTGTCGGCGATCGAGCCGCACTGCGCCGCAATCTTGATAGCGTCCGGCCGCCTCCGCCTGAGTTCTGCGGCGACTCGCCGCAGATCGGCGGGCATGCCTTGAAAGAAATGCGCCGAGCGAAGCTGGCGACCATCGCCCAGAAGGGCGTCCAGCACTTCCGGCGGACACCGCCGCACGGTCTCGATTTCAATGTCGTACCACGCGCAGCCGGCCCGCACCGCCTCGGACAGATGGACGAGCTGTTTGGCAATCGTCCCGCGGTATCGCCCGCCCGCATCGCGACGCCGGCATGTGGCGATCAGAGTCGCTCGGGGACGCTCAAGTTCCAGCCTGCTGAGGAACCGGTCAATCTCGCGGTCGTCCGCCAACCAGTCAAGCCGGAGCTCCACGGTGCGGGTGTGTCGCAAGGCCGCCCGCAGCTGTGCCCACATGGTTCCAGCGTCGGACGCCGCCGCCACGGCGCAGATTTTGTCTCGCCCTAACATCCTGTGTTTCCAATCTCTTCCAGATCAGCGCCACCACACCCTGAGTTGCCGCATTCGAGGGATTTCTTGCTTCTACCATGCGGTGCACAATGTGTAAAGCCCGGCGGACCATTGTCTTGACGCCCCGGCGGGCGTTTGTTACGGTCGGCTCATGGGCAGGCGTCTGCTCTCAGGTGCCAAGTTTTTCGATAAGGAGCATGTATTATGCGCGGGAAAACCATCCTTGCGGGTCTAGTTCTTGGCCTGTCCGCTATCGCAACTGCGGCACAGGATAAACCGGCTGTACCCCGACCGAGCGATGTCTATTGCTCCGGAACAGTCACGAGCGAGTCGATTCCGCGCGACGCATTCGTGATCACCGGCGAACAGTCCTATTACCGGATCACGTTCGATGAAGGCGACTACGTCTACATCAACAAAGGATCCAGCCAGGGTGTGAAGGTTGGGGACGAATTCTACGTCGTGCGCCCGGTTACGGACACGATCGAGGCCGAATGGACGAAATGGCAGAACGCCATCCTGCGCAAGATGGGAACGATGTGGGAGGATGAGGGCCGAGTCAAAGTTGTCGTTGCCCGTCCGGATGTGTCGATCGCGCAGGTCGAGCACTCATGCGACTACGTGCAGCGTGGCGACATCGTGTTGCCGTTCAGCGAGCGCCCCGCGCCCCCTTTGAAGTCCGAAGCGAATTTCGACCGGTTTGCTCCTCCCAACGGTAAGCCGATGGCGATGGTCATCACGGGCAAGAAGTATCAGCAGCAGGTGGGCAACAACGACGTCGTGTATATCAACCTGGGAAACCAACAGGGTGTAAAGGTCGGCGACTATTTCCGCATCTTCCGGTACCAGGGCACGGAACATGAGCTCGTGTATCAGGTCCACCGGAATGCGTTTGACGTGGAAGGCGTGCTGGGTCCGACCGAAGGTTTTGGGAGCGTCCCAGCGAAGTACAACTGGAGCAACGTGCCGCGAGAAGACCTGGGCGAAGGAATCGTCCTGCGCACCGGGCCTAACTCCTCGACCGTCCTGATCACGTTCAGCCTGCGCGAAATCTTCCCTGGCGATTACGTCGAAGTCGAATAGCCGCGTTTCGTTCCGCCCAGCGGCGCGGGCCGCTGGGCTGTTCGAAATTCCGATTCGCTGAAAATCTCGGTCGTAAATCCATGGATTCGCGTTTCCGGATCCTTCCACGCATCCCGACTGAATCCCGCCTTCACGCAGGTCTCCTCCAGAAAGCGATAGGCCTCCCAGCGGAATTGCGTAGCCACCTGCGGCAGCAGCACGCCCCGTTGCCAGCCTCTGCTCACCACCAGCCCGTGTTTGCCGGCCTCAATGTGTTCGGGGGCAATCTCCACCAGGGCTGACAGGACGGAAAGCTCGATCTCGATTTCGGCAAGCTCGTCCGGCCGAACCGGCTCGAACCGCGGGTCCTCGAGTCCGGCGGCCTTCGCGGAGTGCGCCACGACGCGGATCAGAGGTTCGCCCGAATCGATCTGCCCGACGCAGCCGCGCAGGCGGCCGCGAAGATGCAGCGTCACGAACGCGCCGGTGCGCTCTCCCAGGTTCAAATTGTCGGATGGAATTTCGAGCGATTCGCGGCGCTCAGCCGCGGCAGTCAGTGCGCGCCGCGCCACTTCCAAAAGCAACTGCTTTTCCTGGTTACCGAGTGAGGACATCCTGCGGTTTTTCTTTCGGCTCGACGATGACGACGCTATTGTCGCGCCGCTGCTGCACCCGAAAATTGATCTGGCTCCAGAACATCTGGAAATAGTGGATTGCCGAAAGCACGGCGCTCAGCACCACGAGCCAGAGCAACGTCGTCCCTACCGTCTTCAGCGCGGGATGGTTCGCCGTCAGAATCACGGCGCAACCGGCCAGCACCTGCAAAATCATTTTCGTTTTTCCGAGCGCGGAGGCGGGAATCACCAGTCCCTCCACCGATGCGATCTCGCGCAGCCCCACGACGATGAATTCTCGCCCGATGATGATCACCACCATCCACGCCGGCACGAGATGCATCCAGACGAGGGGAATGAATGCGGCGGAGATCAGCAGCTTGTCCGCGATCGGATCCAGCAGGATTCCCAGAGTGGTAATCTCGCGGCGCTTGCGCGCGATGTAGCCGTCCATCGCATCGGTCGCGGCAGCCACCAGCAAAATCAGGACGCCCCACACCTCGAAATGAATGGGGCCGAAGTTCGGTTGGCGGGTGAGCAGAACGACCACAAGGACAGGAACGAAAAAGATTCGCAGAACCGTGAGGCTATTCGGCAGATTCATTTCGTTCTCGGGAAAATACTTAGCTTCGCCCGTCCCTGGGCCGGACAGTCGGTCACTTGGACTATAGTCCCCACCGTCTGGCGAGTCAACGGTACGCATAATTTGATGCGAGAATCGCGAAGAGCGAGAGCCATGGCGAAGACGACAAATCCCTACGCTAGTAACTCTTAGCTCAAAAGGTGCTGCAAACCTGTGCAAATTCTATGTGGTAGCAATGTGAACCGATTCGGCGGCCAAGTTCGCCCAGTCATTCGCCTTGCCGTCCATAACTCACTTGTTTAGAGAAGATTAGAGGCGTCGGCGTGCGATCAACCCCCTTTCCGGAATGAGATCTCGATTCCCCGGCGACGCTGTTCGCGTCTGCTTTTCCACAAGGATTTCCACAATTTTCTGCGCGGACCGTCTGCCGCATCGACGTCGGACGCTCCCCATTTGGCACTCAATCCAGCACGAACTCTTGCAGCCGCCGCGCGGCCGATTGCGGCAGCTCGGCTTCTAGAAGGAAATGTCCATCGATCACTTCTGAGCGGATCACGCGTCCCCGGGCCCGCACCTGCGAAAGATGGCGTCCGTCGGAGACGGGCATGCGCAACCGCAATCGCACGATCGGATCGACGGGCATGGCCGCATCGATCCGTGCGCGCAAGTCGTCCAGGCCTGCCCCGGTCACCGCCGAAACGAGCACGTTGTCGCGTCCCTGGCCATTCGGACGGCGCAGCGATTCGACATCCTCTTCGCTCAGGCGGTCGATCTTATTGAGCACGTGCAGCCGCGGACGGTCCTCCACGCCCAGTTCGTGCAGCACCTTGAGGACTTCGGCGTCCTGTTCGGCGTGATGCGGATTCGAAATATCGGTCACGAGAAGGATCAGCGCCGCTTCCTGCACCTCCTCGAGCGTGGCGCGGAAGGCGGCGATCAAGTCCGGAGGCAGATCGCGCAGGAATCCCACCGTGTCGGACAGAAGAACGCGGCGGCGTGACGGCAACTGGATCGCGCGGATGGTTGGATCGAGCGTCGCAAACATCTTCGGCGAAGTCAGCACGTCCGCGTGGGTCAGCGCGTTGAACAGCGTCGATTTCCCCGCGTTCGTGTAGCCCACAAACGCGATCATACCGAGCGGCACTGCCTGGCGCGCGCGCCTCCGGGTGGTGCGCTGCCGGCGAACCGTTTCAATGGCGTCCTTTATTTTACGGACTCGTTCGCGGATCCGGCGCCTGTCGGTTTCGAGTTTCTGCTCGCCGGGTCCGCGCGTCCCGATGCCGCCTCCGAGCCGCGAAAGCTCCGCGCCCCGCCCGGTCAATCGCGGGAGCAGATAGTTCAGCTGGGCGAGTTCAACCTGAAGCTGCCCTTCTCGCGTGCGCGCGTGCGTGGCGAAAATGTCGAGGATCAGCTGGGTCCGGTCGATCACGCGGCAGCCGGTCCCCTTTTCCATGTTGCGGAGCTGCACCGGCGTCAAATCGTGATCGACGATCACCAGCGGCACGCGTCGCGATTCCGCTTCGGCCCGGATCTCGTCGAGCTTGCCGCGGCCCACGAGCGTTGCGGGATCGAGCGCATCGCGCACTTGCAGCAGGCTGCCCTCGATCTTTGCTCCGGCGCTCTGCGCCAGCTCTTCGAGCTCGTTCAGTGAGTCCCGGCTGATGATCGAAGGGTCGGCGGGCCTGGCGCGCGAGGGACGCCGCAGAGACACACCCACGAGCAATACTCGCTCGCGACGATCCAGGGATTGCGGGGCTTTCATCCGATTGCGGTGAGGCGGAACATGCGGTGTTTTGGCGAGTGCCCGATCATCCGAAGCCTCATTATACCCCCGTTACCCTTTCGGGCGAACTCCCGCTCGTCCCGGAGACTCGCGGATTGCCTGGCGGAGGCTGATGTCGTAGGCTGTAGCGGGCTTCGGGCTGCCCGCTTCCGCCTTCGGCTGTTTGCCCGGATGGCAACTGAGGGCTTTCGGCGGGCCCGCCTGCTCGAGCCATCGGGCAAATTGAGCGTCATGAAAAGAGAGCGTTCGCTTCGCACGGAACCGTCGATTTGAGCGACCCGATTCAAAGCAAGAGCCCGCAGCGGCCGAGAGCCCTCCTGATTCTGGGGTACGGGCTGGCCACGATCTGCCTGGTCTGGGTCCTGCACGATTTCCATCTCGTGAGGGCGCTGCGAGACTTCGCCAACGTGGACTGGAAGTGGGTTGTCGTGGGGATGGCCTGCGATGTTTTCAGCTACGGCGTTCAGGCGTTGCGCTGGAAATTCCTGCTCAGCCCTTTCGGCAAGGTCCGGCTGAGCCGCTCGATTCGCGCCGTATATTCCGGTCTGTTCGCGAACATCATCCTGCCGCTGCGCCCGGGTGAGTTCCTTCGCAGCTACGTCCTCGCGGACTCGGAAGACATCAAGCTCACGCGCGTGCTGGGGTCGGTCGGCGTCGAGCGCTTCGTGGATCTGGTAGTCGCCACGGCGGCTCTCGCCATCGTTTCGCTGCTGGTCGAATTGCCGAGGCGCTTTCAGCGGGTCGCGGACATACTCGGCATCGTCACGCTCATACTGCTGGCCATCGCCGGGGTGTTGATCCTCTATCTTGAAATCAAGCTCGGGAACACTCCGCAGCCCGAGGCGGGGCGGCGCCACCTACCGGGAAGAGCGATGGCTGTGTTGACCGATCTCCACGCGATGGGCACGGCTCCGAGTTTCTATGCGGCGGTGCTGACCTCCGTGCTGATACCCTTCTTCCAGGTTCTGGGCATCTGGGCCATGATGCGCTCCTACGGCCTCGAGCTTTCCTTCCTGGCAGCGGTGGTGGTGCTTCTGATCATCAATCTCGGCGTTTCGCTGCCGAATGCCCCTGCCAATGTCGGGGCCTATCAGTTCTTTTGCGTCCTGGGACTCAGCGTGTTCCAGATCGAAAAGACGACGGCTACCGGGTTTTCGATATTCGCGTTTCTGGCCCTCACTCTGCCCCTTGTTTTCCTGGGTTTCGCGGCTCTTTTGCGCAGCGGACTGTCGCTTCGCTCGATGCGCGAAAAGGTCAGCGGAATGCCCACGCAGGCCCTCCAGGCGGATTAGCCGGCCTGAATTGCCGATTGCGGGCGCGCCGCAGCCAACTCGGCACATCCCCGTGATTTCGTTTGAAGGGCCGCAAGCCGTCCGTTATATAGTTTAATTCTCAGCCCCCGCGCGCGAAGGGCGCGCGATTTTTCCATGGCTCAGGACATCAACAAACACCTCGAACGAGCACGGCGCAGCCTCGAAAAAAACAAGCTCCGCGAGGCGGTCGCCGAATACCAGGCCGTCGTGGACGAGGTGCCTTCGCACCAGGAGGCCTTGCAGGCCCTCGCCGATATCTATACCCGCCTCAACGAGCCCGCGCAGGCAGCGCAATATTACGGCGCCCAGTTCGATCGCCTTCTTGAAGCGGGCGACAGCGCCAAAGCCTCCGCGATTTTCGGCCGCTTTCTGCGGCCATTCCCCCAGCCGCCGGACCGCCTGATGCGCTACGGCTCCCTGCTCCAGCGGCAGAACCACGCCTCGGAGGCCATCGAACAGTTCGGGGCCGCGGCGGATCTGTTCCTCCAGCAACAGCGGGGGATTGAGGCCATGGCTTGCTACGAGAGCATCGCCATGCTCGATCCGGAGAACGCCGCGCGTCACGTGGAGCTCGGCGAGCTTGCGGAACAGCTTCGTCACGCCGACCTTGCCGCCCGAAGTTTTCTCCGCGCCGGGCAATTGACGCTGGCGGGCGGGGGGCTCGACCAAGCGCTGGAATACTTTGGACGCGCTCACCGGCTGCTGCCCAACGACCGCAGCGGCGCGCTGCTTTTCGCCGAGGCCAAGCTCCGGAAGGGCGACGCGGAAGGCTCGGTGGCGCTCCTTGAACCCTTCGCACCCAATGAAAAGGACGCCACGTTCCTCGCGCTTTTTGGCGAAGGTCTGCTGCGCACGGGACGCCTGGACCAGGCCAAAGGAGTGTTCGAAGCGTACTACCGACAAAAGCCGGACAGCTTCGAGAAGCTTTTCGAGCTCGCGGGCGCCTACGTCCGCGCTGGCCAGGACGCGAAGGCCGCCTCGCTGCTCGGGCAGACCAAGGACTGGATGCGCGCGGGACGAAAGGAGGCCGAGCTTGCCTCGCAGATGGACCGTCTCGCGGCGGCGCATCCGGCTTCGCTGGCCGTAGCCGAGACAGTCGCGCGCGCTTACGAGGAGATGAACCGCGAAACGAAATACTTCGACGCGCTCGTGCGGCTCTTCGATCTCTATCACGGCGCCGGGCGCATGAAGGAGGCCTGCGACGCGCTCGACCGGCTCGTCGACATCGACCCCTACGACTACCGCAATCAGGAGCGAATCGCGAAGCTGGAGGGGAAAGTCGATCCGGCGTTTCTACAAAATGTTCTTTCCCGGGCGGCCAAGGCCGCGACCGTTTCCACTCGCACTGACGGCTTTGCGGGAGCGGGTTCCGAGGCGGCCTCGACCGCGGGCCCCGTCTCCGAGGAAGCCCGCGCTCAGCAGGCTCTCGAGGACCTCGTCGTGCAGGTGGAAATCTTCCTCCAATATTCGCTCCAGACGAAAGCCGTCGAGCGGCTCGAGCGAATCGCCGAACTTTTCCCCGGCGAGGAAGAGAAAAACGAACGCCTGCGCGCGCTCTACGAGCGCGCCAACTGGTGGCCCAAGGGCGTGCCGCGCAAACCCGCGCCTGCCGCGCCGCCTCCGCGGCCTTCCGCCGTCGAGACGCCGGCGCCGCCCCCGGCGGCCGCGCCCACGCCGGCCGAGACGCACCGCGATCTCGCCGCCATCGCGGAGATCAATCGCTTGATGTACAGGCAACAAACGCCGCGCGAACTCCTGGCGACGACAGCGGCGGAAATCGGAAAATATTTGGGCGTAACGCGATGTCTGGTCGCGGTGGGGGCGTCAGGAGAGGCGCCGCAATTGACGGCCGAATACTTCGCGCCGGGCACGGTTGCGGCGGGTTCGTCGCGCATCCCCTCGATCATTTCCATGGTGTCAAAGGCGTCGCCCGATCCGCTCGGCGGGATCGAGCTTCAAGCATCGAACGCGCCGGGCCTGCGCGACCTGGGCCTCGAGACCGCTTTGGCGGTCGGGCTCACGGACAAAGAAACGCAGGCTCCCGCGGGCGCTTTGCTCGTTGGAGACGCCGCTGCCAGAAAATGGAAGCCCAACGAGAGCTTCTTTCTGCAAGCCGTTGGCGATCAGCTCGTGCTTTCGGTAAGTCACACGCGCCTCCGGTCGCTGGTTCGTTCGCTGGCCGTGGCCGACGAAAAGACGGGCTTGCTGAGCCGCGGCGCGTACGTCGATTGCCTGCTCGTCGAATCGAATCGATCGCGCTCGCAGGGCACGCCCCTTTCGCTCGTCGTCCTGCACATCGACCGCGGCGGAGACCTTCTGCGACAGCACGGCGACGCGGCCGTGGACCAGTACGTCGAGCAGTTGGCGCGCGCCCTCTCTTCGGCCGTCCGCCAGACCGATATCGCCGTAAAATACACGGCATGGTCGCTCGTATTCGTCCTGCCCAACACGTCACTCGAGAACGCACGCGCGCTCGCGGAAAAGCTGCGCCAGGTTGCTGCCACCGTGCATCCTGCCTGGGACGGCCAAAGTCTTACGACGAGCGCCATCGTGGCCGAAGCGTCGTCGCGTCCGGGCGATGAGACCGAGGATCGCGTCACCGAATGGATCAACCGCGCCGAAGCGGGGATCGACGACGCACGCCAGCGCGGTGGCGACATGCTGGTGCAGCTCGCAACTCCATAACAATCATGGGTGCTGACTGATGGCGGGAAATCAAATACCGAAAGCTCGCCCCGGCGAGCGTGGCGGGCTCAGCGCGGCCGGGCTGCGCTTCGGCATCGTGGTCAGCGAATTCAACAGCTTCATTACGGACCGGCTGCTCGCGGGCTCGCTCGACGCGCTGCGCGGCGCCGGAGCCGCCGACAATCAGATCGAGATCATCCGCGTTCCCGGATCGTTCGAAATTCCGCTGGCGGCAAAGAAGCTCGCGTCCACCGGCCGCTTCGATTCCATCGTCTGCATCGGATGCGTGCTCCGCGGCGAGACGTCGCACTACGATTACGTCGCTTCGGAGACGGCCCGCGGCATTCAGCTCGCTCAGCTCGATACCGGCGTGCCGATGGGATTCTGCGTGCTCACCTGCGATACGCTCGAACAAGCTATCGACCGCGCGGGGCTGAAAAGCGGCAACAAGGGTTACGAAGTCGGGCTCGGTGCGGTCGAGATCGCCCGCCTGTCGCGCAAGCTCTCCGGAAACTCCACCGCCTCGAAGCCCGGGGGCAGCCGTCGCGCGCGGCGTCGTTGATGACACTCCGCCGCAAGTCGCGCGAATTCGCTCTCCAGATGCTCTTCGAATGGGATATGACTCGCCAGGAGCCCGCGCGTGTGGAAAAGCTTTTCTGGAAATCGGCGCGCGCCACCGAATCGACTCGCAAATTCGCGGACGAGCTGTTTGAGGGCGCCATCGACCAGGCGGCCGCCACCGACCAACTCGTCGAGAGGCTGGCCGAAAACTGGCGGCTCGAGCGCCTCGCAGCCATCGACCGGAGCATCCTCCGCCTGGCGATCTACGAGCTCCGCTTCGGCACCGCTCCGCCGAAAGTGGTGATCGACGAAGCGCTCGAGCTCGCCAAGAAATTCTCTTCTGCGGAAGCGCCCGCGTTTCTGAACGGCATTCTCGACGCGGCCTACAAAGGCCTCACGACGTGATCTCGCGCCATTTCGATTCGATCCGGCAGGTGGCTAGAGTTTCCTGACAAGCGTGGTGACTTCGTCGAGCACGCGTCGCGTGGTATCCGCGCGATTTGTTTCGGAATACACGCGCAGCATGGGTTCCGTGCCGGAGCCGCGCACCATCACCCATCCGATATCGCCGAGATAAACCTTCACGCCGTCGAGATCCTCACGGCGCACGATCGGCCAGTCGAGAAAACGGCCCAGTTTCTTGGCCGCGAAATATTCGATCGCCTTTTCCTTCTGCCCGTCCTTGAGCGTAAGGTCCACCCGGCCGTAATGATGTTCGCCGAACTCCTTTTGCAGCATGGCGACCAGCTCGCCCAAACTCTTCCCGTGCCACGCCATCACTTCGGCGAGCAACAGGGCATTCACCGTGGCGTCGCGCTCCGGCAAATGCAGCTTCGTTCCGATGCCACCGCTCTCCTCGCCGCCCAGCAGAATGTCGTTCTCGAGCATTAGGTCGCAGATGTACTTGAATCCGATCGGCGTCTCCCACACTTTGCGGCCGAATTTCTGCGCTATCTTGTCGATCATCTTGGTGGTCGAAAACGTCTTCGCGACGTCGCCCGTGAGCTTTCGCGTTCCCGCCATGTGCCACAGGAGAATCGAGAAAATCTGGTGCGGCGTGATGAAGATACCGTCGCGATCGACCGCTCCGATGCGGTCCGCGTCTCCGTCGCACGCCAGGCCGGCGTCGTAGCCGCCTTCGGGCACGGCCCGGCGAAGGGCGTCGATGTGAGGCTCGATCGGCTCCGGGTTCACGCCTCCGAACAGGGGATCGCGCGTTCCGCGAATCTCGCCCGCTTCAATTCCCTGGCGGCGGAAAAGCTCGCGCAGCAGACCGCGGCCCGATCCGTGCATCGGGTCGATCAGGAAGCGCAGTTTCGAGGCGCGCAGGCGCTCCCAATCGACCAGCCCGGCGAGGGTGTCGAGATACGGCGTGCGCACATCGAGCGGGTGAATCAGGTCCTCGCGCGGCGGGAGCGCGGGCACTCCGTCGCGCAGCACTTTCGCAAGCTCCGTCTCCACCTGTGCGACGATCGCGGGCGAAGCCGAGCTGCCGTAGCTCGCCTTGAACTTGATTCCATTCCATCGATAAGGATTGTGGCTCGCGGTGATTTGAATTCCGCCGGCCGCGCCGCGCTGCCGCACGAGCAGCGAAACCGCCGGCGTGGGGCAAGCGTCCGCCGCCAGCCATACGGGCGTGCCCGTGGCGGCCACCGTCTCGGCGGCGATGCGCGCAAAACGCTCCGAGCCGAAGCGCGTGTCGTAGCCTATCACCAAGCCGCTGCCCGGTTTTTCGGCGCGCACCACGTAGCGCGCGATCGCGTGCGCCACCTTGCGCACGTTCTCATACGTGAAGTCCTCGGCGATCACGCCGCGCCAGCCGTCGGTCCCAAACTTGATCTCGGTCACAGCTCAGAAGTATATGCGATGCAATTTCGAGGGAGAAGTCATCGTTCGAGGAAGGTGTGCTTGGAATACGCGCGCTAAAGCAGCTTCGACAGCTTCTGGTCCTCAAGCCATTTGACGATCTTGCCGACGTCCTGCGAGCGCTCGCGGGAGCAAAGCAGCAGCGCGTCGTCGGTTTCGACGAGCACGAGATCGCGGACTCCGATGGCGGCGACCAGCTTCTTCGGGCTCCAGAAATAGTTGCCGTCCGCATCGAGCGCGAAAGACGGGCCCGCGGAAACATTCGCGCCGGGCTTGGCCGCCAGCAATTCGTGCACGGCCGCCCAAGAGCCGATGTCGCTCCATCCAACCTTCGCCGGGATCACGGAAACGCGCGGCTGGCCTGAGACGCGTGTGGCCGGCTCCATCACCGCGTAGTCCACCGAAATGTTTTCGAGGCGCGGATAGATGCGCCGCAGCGCGGACGCGTACCTCCGCGTGCCGATCGTCCTGCCGAGCTCAAGGAGCGCGTCATGCGTTTCGGGCAGGAAGCGCCGCAGATTGTCCAGAAATGTCGAGACGCGCCAGAAAAACATTCCTGCATTCCACAAATACTTTCCGGAGGCGACGTACTTGCGCGCAAGCGGCAGCGCCGGCTTCTCCGTGAAGCGGCGGACAGCGTACGCCGCCACGCCGCGCGGCCTCCCTGAAATGCCCGCGCGCTCCACGTAGCCGTAGCCCGTCTCGGGCCGCGACGGCGGAATGCCAAGGACGACGAGGTTTCCCTCCGTGCGAGCCAGATCGAGCGCCGCGCGGACTAAGCCGCGATATTTCGCTGCGTCGCGGATGTATGCGTCCGAAGGCAGCACGGCCATCAGCGCGTCGCCGTGCTCGTGCGCGAGATGCACAGCGGCAAGACCGATCGCTGCTGCAGTATTGCGCCCCACAGGTTCGGCGACCACATGCGACGCAGGAACGCCGCGTAGCTCGCGCCGCACGGCCGCCGCCTGCTCGACGTTGGTCACGGCCCAAATATTCCGCGGCTGCACGAGTGGCGCGAGACGAGCCATCGTTTCCCGCAGCATTGTGTCGCTGCCCACGATGTTCAGGAGCTGCTTCGGCGTGCGCATGCGGCTGCGCGGCCAGAAGCGCGTGCCGCGCCCCCCGGCAAGCAGCACGGCGCAGGCCGGCAAGGACCGGTGCGTCTCCGAACCTTTTGCGGGCGCTTTCATCGATGAACCAATCGCTTCCATTCCGCCTCGCCCACTCCTCGCTCGGCGAGACTCCGGCCGAGCGCATTCAAGTCGCCGGGGACATAGGCCCGCAGAAGCGAAGTGCGCGTATCCGGCGCGAGCCTGTAATCACCGAGCGCAGCGGGAATGAGCCAGACCTGCGCAGTCGCGTACGCTGCGCGCTCCGCGCCCCATTGGATGCGACCGCCGCCCTCGAGAAAAATCAGCAGATCGAAATGCTCGCGTGAGGTGGCCGCACTGACCGGCTCCGCAAAATCCCACTGCTCGGCGGCGAAGTAACGGCACGCAGCATAATGAGTTTCGGTCACGGGGCCCCGTCGGATGCGCACCGGCTCGACCTTCCCCCCAATTTGCTTCCCGAAGCGCATAACATCGAGCGCCTTCTCGACGTGCAATTCGCGCGCGCGGTCATGCGCATCGCGCCGATTGTAATCATAGACGCGATACGTGAGGTCGGAATTCTGTTGCACCTCGCAGAGCACCAGGCCCGGCCCAATCGTGTGCGCCGTGCCGGCGGGAACAAACACAGCGTCTCCGGTCCGCAGCGGAATGTGCTCCAGGCAATCTTCTGCGGTGCCGTCCGAGATCGCGCGCTGGAATTGCTCGCGCGTCACGCTCGGCTTCAATCCCACGAGCACCTCGGCGCCCGGCCGCGCCTGCATCGCGTACCACATTTCCGTCTTGCCGCGGCCGCCTGCGGCCTGCTCGTGGCGCGAGGCGTAGTCGTCATCCGGATGGACCTGCACGGAGAGCTTTTCTTCCGGGAAGATGAACTTCACGAGAATGGGAAACGCGCCGCTGCGATCCACGGCGGTTCCGACCCACTCGGGCGGCATATCGCACCAGACTTCCCCAAGCGTTTGTCCGGCGAACGGCCCGTCGGCAAACCGGCAGTCGTTGCCGGTCAGCCAGGCCTCGCCGAAAGGCTCGGCGAGGCCGGATTTTTCGGGAAACAGCGGCGCGAGAGAGCGCGAACCCCACGGGCGCGGACTGAAGGTGGGCTCCAGACGCGCTGGGCGAACAATCACTTCGCTCGGCCGAAGAAGCGGCTCATGCGCCGCAGTCCCTCGTCGATGCGGTCCATCGACGTGGCGTAGGAGATGCGGAGATGCCCCGGCGCGCCAAACGCCTCGCCGGGCACGACGGCGACGTGCTCGCGCTCCAGCAGCAGCTTCGCCACGGCCGTGTCGTTGGGCATTTCGGAGTTGAGATGCGCCGAAATATTCGGGAACACGTAGAACGCTCCCTGCGGCGCCGTGCACGTGACTCCTGGAATCGCGCGCAGGCCCGCGACGATCCGTTCGCGCCGGCGGGCGTATTCCGCCAGCATCGTCGCCACCGAATCCATCGGCCCGCGCATGGCCGCGAGCCCCGCGTATTGCGTGATCGAGGTCGGGTTCGACGTGGACTGGCTCTGCAATTTCGTGATCGTTGCGACGAGTGGCTGCGGCGCGAGCACGTACCCGAGCCGCCATCCGGTCATCGCAAACGTCTTCGAAAAGGACCCGACGACGATCAGCGCGTTTTTCGACCCCGGCACGCTGGCGGCCGAGTAGGGCTTCGCGTCTCCGTACGTGAAGTGCGAATAGCACTCGTCCGCGAGCAGCCACACGCCTTTGCGCTGGCAGAGAGCCAGCACTTTGGCGTACTCGTCCGGCGGAATCACGGCTCCCGATGGATTGCTCGGCGAGTCCGCGATCACCATGCGCGTCCGCGGTGTGATGAGTTTTTCGAGCGCGGCCGCGCGCATCACGAAATTGTCGTCCGCGTGCGTCTCGAGAATCACCGGCTTCCCGCTCGCGTACTTCACGATGTCGGGGTAGCTGACCCAGTAAGGCGCGGCCATCACCACTTCGTCGCCCGAGTTGATCAGCGAGCAGACGGCGTTGAAGATCGAATGCTTGCCGCCCACGTTGATCACGCATTCCGCGGGCTGATACGACGAGCCAAGCTCCCGCGCGTGCCAGTCGCAGATCGCCTGGCGCAGCGCCGGGATGCCCGGCACGGGCGTGTACTTGGTGCGATTTTCCTCGAGCGCCTGAATCGCGGCGCGCTTGATGTGCTCGGGCGTCGGGAAATCGGGCTCGCCGGCGCCGAAGTCCGCGACGTCAACGCCCTTCGATTTCAGCTGGTCCGCCGCCTGTAGAACCACCATCGTGGGAGACGCGCCGATGCGGTTCACGCGGTCCGAAAATCGTATCGCTTCTTCTGTCTTCACTCCTGTCGCTGGTTCCATTTGCTCTTCCCCGTACGCGTTTTATCGACACCCCATTTTAACCGACTTTTGCCCGCAGGCGCTCTTCCACGAGCGGCGGCACCAGGCCCTTCACCGGCCCGCCCAGCCGCGCCAGCTCTTTTACCAGCCGCGAGCTGATGTAGCTGTACGCCTCTCCCGGCAGCATGAAGACGGTTTCGATCTCCGGCTCGATCTTGCGGTTCATCATGGCCATCTGGAGCTCGTACTCGTAGTCGGAGACGGCGCGGATGCCGCGCAGGATTACCGTCCCGCCATTCGAGCGCGCGAAATCGACGAGCAGCCCATCGAAGCTGTCCACTTCCACATTCTTCCACTCAAACGTCGCGGCTTCGAGCATCTCGATCCGCTCCTTCACATCGAAAAGTGCGTCCTTCTCCAGATTGCGCGCCACGGCCACGATCAGCTTGTCGAAGATCACTGCGGCCCGCCCGATCAAATCCAGGTGGCCGTTCGTCACCGGATCGAACGAACCCGGATAGATTGCCGTGACCGCCTTATTCTCTTGGGATGGCATGTGTGGCTCGATTCTAACCCAGAACGGCGGGTACCGCGCCGGCTCGAGGTTCTCTAGTTTTTAGGAGCAGCCTGCTCCTTGTTATACGCGTCCCACGAGATCGAGATCAGGTACGCGTGGATGGCGTCCGCGTCCTCGGGGCTGAGAATTCCGTCCCACGGCGGCATCCCGGCGCTCTTGAGAATTCCGCCGAGCACGATCTGCTGGAACGCCGCGTGCGTTTCGGGAGTCATCCGGCGAAGATCGGGCGCCTCCGAACGCGGCTGATTCACGTGGCAACCGGCGCAGCGTGCGGCGAATAGTGCGCCGCCCTGCTTTACCACGTCAGCCGAAGCTGTGAGTGGCGGAGGCTGCGGGATCGGCTGGATCGGCGGGAGGAGCGGAGGAATCGGCGTCGCGCCTCCGCCCAGCTTGAAGACGATGATCCGCCCTTCGTTGCCCCGCTGGTATGCCGCGTTTTCCGGATGCACGTAGCTCCAGCCGCCGCCGCCCCAGGCCGCCATCACCGCGACGTATTGCACGCCGCCTACTTCATAGCTCATCGGCGCGGCCATGATCGTCGAACCCACGTCGATATCCTTCAGCTTCTTTCCCGTGGCCGCGTCGTACGCGATGAAATGCCCGGGACCGTTGCCTTGAAACACCAGCCCGCCGGCGGTCGACAAAACGCCGGCATGATCCCACCAGCCGCCGAACGGCGCTTCCCATATCGTCTTGCTGCCGAGCGGATCCCAGGCGCGCAGGTACGTCTTGCCGGTGAAGAGCCCTGCGTCGCTATTCTCGATTTCCGGGATATAGACCAGCCCGGTCCTGGGATCGTAGGACATCGGATTCCAGTTATGTCCTCCCATCGATGCGGGGTGGAGATAATTCTTGCCGTTGAATAAGAACTTGTAATCGCGCGCGCCCGGGGCTTCGACGGGGCGGCCGGTTTTCAGATCGACGCGCTCGGCCCACGTGACCGGCACGAATTTTTCGGCGGAAAGCACCTGGCCGGTCTTGCGATCGATGATGTAGAAGAAGCCGTCCTTCGACGCCTGCATCAGAATTTTGCGCGGCCGGCCGCCGATTTTCAGATCGGTGAGGATGATGGGCTGAAGAGTGTCGTAATCCCACTGATCGCCGGGCACTTCCTGGTAGTGCCACGCGAGACGCCCGGTATCGGGATTGATAGCCAGAATCGAGGCAATGTACAGGTTGTCCCCACCCGATGGACTGCGGCGCGACCGGTCGAGGAACGTGCCGTTGCTCGTCCCGAAATAGAGAAGGTTCAGCTCGGGATCGTAAACCATCGAGTCCCAGACCGTGCCGCCTCCGCCCATGTCCCAGCGGCTCTTCGGGTCCCAGGTTTTCATCGCGAGTTCGAGCTCGGGGGACTCCTGTGGTTTCGACGGATCCCCGGGAACGGTGTAGAACCGCCAGGCGAGCTTTCCGGTGTCGAGGTCGTAGGCACTGACGTAGCCGCGCGCGTCGTATTCAGCGCCGGCATTGCCGATCACGACAACGTGGCCGGCCACTTCCGGCGCGCCCGTCACCGTGTAGCCCACCTTTTTGTCCGTGATCGAATCGGCCACCCACAGGACGGCGCCCGTTGCGGCGTCGAGCGCGAACAACCGGCCGTCGAACGCCGCGACGTAGACTTTGCCGTGCCAAACGGCCACGCCGCGGCTCACTTCGTCGCAACAGGACTCGCGATTGCCGCGCAGATCGGCGTGCGGATCGAAGGTCCACAGTTCCTTGCCGGTTGCCGCATCGAGCGCGTAGGCCTTGCCGGTCGAGCCGGACGTGTACATCACGCCATCGACGACGATCGGCGTGGCCTCGAGGCCGCGATTCGTCTGCGTGTCGTAGCCCCACGCGAAGCCGAGCCGGTCCACCGTCTGCGTGTTGATTTGAGTGAGCGGCGAAAAGTGGCCCTTGCCGAAATCGCGGCCCGTGGTGAGCCACTCTTCCGGGTGCTTGTCCGCCGCCAGCAGGCGCTTCCGGTCGATCTGCCCGTGCGCCGCAGGCCTCGCTTGATCTGCCAGCGCGCTCGGCCCGCGGGAGCCGACGAGCGCAGCTCCCGCGGCTGCAAGCACCATGGAGCACACAACGGCGAGTCTCGCGGACATTGGGCTATCGCTCCTTTGATCCGAGGCGGTGATTCCGTTTAGTACTGAATCCAGGGAGACGGCATGTTGTATGGAACGCCGATGAAAACGGCTTCGATCTGCTGAATCTTGCCGTCCCGTATCTTGAAGAGCTCGAGCAAACACAGCGTGCTCGGGATTTTCATCGGCGAGTTAACCACCCTGCCGTCCGTCAGCGTATACGAACCGAGCCGCCCGGCGTGATCGATGAAGCCGGCGGCCATCACAAGGCCTCGCTCCTCGTCCACCAGCGGGTAGCGGCGGTCGCGAACGCGGTCATCGTAGCGGTAATTCCCCAGCTTGAACTGCTCCGCGCATCCCATGATGGAAACGGGGATGCTCTTGACGAGATCGGGATTGTGAGTCGTCTGAAGTCCGTTTTCAACGCGATTACAGTTGTCGTCGAACTGCGTGAAGAGCGCGCCGTCGTTCAGTTGCAGCGTGCTGAAATATCCGTCCACAAGAGCGATCATGCGTTCCCGGGGCCGCCTGTTTTCAGGCGGCACGATCTCGTTCAACACGGGCTTATCGACCAGATTGGGCTTGCTTGGAAACGGGCCGCCGCCCTCGGTGCGGCGTATCAGCGTCTCCGCCTCCGAGATTTTGCCGTCTTCGACCTTCAGGCGAAGAGCGAAGGTCGACGTGGCGTTCGTTTCCTGAACCACGCCGTAAAAGCCAACCTGACCGTTCGTGGTGTCCGCCATTCGGAGGTTGTAGTCGCCCAGGCCGGTGACGGTGCCCCACACGCCGTCGCCGATCTTCATCGCCACGTTGTTTTCGGTGTACTTGAACCCCTTCGTCAGCGGCAGGCGCGACGGGTCCTTCGCCTTCAGCGCAGCGAGGTACTGATCGAGGAATCCGTACAGGCAGGCGCGGTCGCAGGCGCCCGAAGCGGCGGCGTCCCGCTCGCCGTTCGATCCGCGGGCGCGGCTCGGCGCAGCCAGCATGCCGCTGAGCGCAATGGCCGCGAGGAAAAGTGCCGCTCCGAAAGCTTTCTTCTGCATGGGTCCCCCCAAATAGGCCGTCAACCGGCGCGAAGATACTACAACGGAGGAAAACTACAAAGTAGTTCGGGGCTTGGCCCGCGGACGCTCTAGTTCGATCTCGCCGCGTTGATCCAGTCGACGGTCTTGTTGAAGCCGCCGAAAACGAAGAAGTGCAGACCGAGGACGCCGAGCGGAAGTTCGGGTCCGCCTCCCGGTCCAATGCCCGCGGCTACCTCGCGAATGATCGGCTCGGGGCCCTTGTCGATGAGGAGCTTGGCGAATGCAGGCTTCTCGGTGAGCACTTTGATCGAGTTACCCACGCCGCAGCGGACCGCGTAGCGCGTGAGCGCGATCAGTCCGGCCGGGCCGGCAAGGCCCACGCGAATGGGCACGTTGATGCCCTGGCTGCGGACGCGGCGAAGCCATCCGACGATCGGCGCGGCGTCAAAGCAGAACTGCGTGACGATGGTGAGTTCCAGCCCCGCGCTGCGCGCGAAATTCACCTTGGCGGGGAGGGCCTCCTCGAGGACGGGATCGGGAATGTTGGGATTGCCCTCCGGAAATCCGCCGATGGCCGTTTTGACGATTCCCGCCTTCTGGAGCAGGCCCGATTGCATGACCGCCAGGCTCGAGTCGTAGGGCCCGGCAGGCTTGTCGCGGTCGCCCGCAATAATCAGTACGCGATCGACACCTGCATCAACGAACCGCGCCGCCAGATCCGAAAGCTGTGCCGCGCTCTCGACGTGGCGGGCGCCAATATGAGGGCGCGGAAAAAGACCGCCACGGCGCAGCTTCGCCGCCGCAGGGACGATCGCCATCGGATCCGACCCAGGTATCCACGTGAGGAACACATCCGTGCCCTTGTCGAGGCGATCCGAGGCCGCGTCGATGATCTTGGATTCACCTGGATTCACTTCGATCGAATAACCGCGAAGCATTTCGGCGACGCTGGGAGAACTTGTGGAAGTGTCTGTCATGGCGGACATTATGACACGAGAGGCGCCCGCAGCGAGGCGGAAACTGGCCCGGGAAAAGATTGCCCCGGCTCGTCAGCGGCGATCGAGCGCGGGATGGCGGACGTCGCGCCCGGCTACGAAATAGATGACGTCCTCGGCGATATTCGTGGCGTGGTCGCCGATGCGCTCGAGGTTCTTGGCCACCAGAATCAACTCGAACGCGGAGAAGACCACGGAGGAATTCTCCATCATGTAGGTGAGCAGCTCGCGGAAGAGCTGGTCGCGCAGGCGGTCCACCTGATCGTCGCGCTGGAGGACACTCTGAGCGAGCTCCATATCCCCTCTGACGACGGCGTTGAGGCTGTCGCGAACCATGGTTTCGGCCAGTTCGCTCATCCTCGGCAGATCGACGTAGGGCTTCACCTGCGGGTGGCGCAGCACGCGCATCGCGGACTGCGCGATGTTCACCGCCTGATCGCCGATTCGCTCCAGGTCGCCGTTAATGCGCGAAACGGCCAGCAAGAACCTTAAATCGACGGCCATGGGCGCCTGCAAGGCGAGCAGGCGCTGTACGCGCTCGTCGATCTCGATCTGCATCTCGTTGATCGCGTCTTCCTCGGACAGCACGGCTTCGGCCAGGTGCTCCTCGGCGTCGAGCACGGCGTGCACGGCCTGATGGACCGCGCGCTCGGCGAGGCTCCCCATCCACAGCAGCCGCTGCTTCAATTCCTCGAGATCGTGTTCGAAATGGCGTTCCATGGATGCTCAGTCCCTTCCATACCGTACGCTTGGACGAATCCTTCCGATCATCCGAAACGCCCCGTGATGTACGCCTCAGTGCGTGGATCCTTGGGCGTGGTGAAGAGCTTCGATGTCTCGCTGTGCTCGATCAGCTTTCCATCGAGCATGAACGCCGTGAAATCGCTGGCGCGCGCGGCCTGTTGCATGTTGTGAGTCACGATCGCCATCGTGCAGCTGTCCTTCAGATGGAACATCAGCTCTTCGATCTTCGCGGTGGTCACCGGATCGAGCGCCGAGCAAGGTTCGTCGAGGAGCAGCACTTCCGGGTCAACCGCCAGGGCCCGCGCGATGCACAGCCGCTGCTGCTGGCCGCCCGAAAGGGCGAACGCCGACTTCTGGAGGTAATCCTTCACTTCGTCCCACAATGCCGCGCGCCGCAAGCTATGCTCGACGAGATCGTTCAGGCGGCCCTTGTACCCATTGATCCTCAGGCCGTACGCCACGTTGTCGTAGATCGATTTCGGAAACGGGTTGGGCCTCTGAAACACCATTCCGACGCGGCGACGAAGTTTCACCACGTCCATGGTGAGAATGTCCTGCCCGTCGAGCAGAATATCTCCCTCCGCGCGGCTGTGCCGGATCGTGTCGTTCATGCGGTTCAGCGTCCGGAGGAACGTCGATTTCCCGCAGCCCGACGGGCCGATGAGCGCGGTGACCTTGTTCGTCGGAATCTTCAGGTTCAGATCGAACACGGCTTGCTTCGCGCCGTAGAAGAAGTTGAGGCCGGAGATCGAGAAGCGGACCGGCGCCTCCTTGTGTGTAACCGCGGGTGTCGTCTCCATCAGTCGCACCTCCGGTGCGAGTCTTGCGGCGGCGTCGTTTCCTTGTGCTGGAGAAGCCATCTTATACGCTCCGAGAGAAACCGCGACGATGCAATACGTAGCGGCAACCCAGATTCGCAAGCAGGACCAGACCGAGCAGCACCAACCCCGCAGCCCACGCCTGCCGGTTCCAGTCTTCATAGGGCGCTATCGCGTACCTGTAAATCATTTCCGGAAGCGCGGCCGTGGGCTGGCTCCAACCCGGGCTCCAGAAGCGATTCCCGAACGCCGTGAATAACAGAGGCGCCGTCTCACCCGCGACGCGAGCGAGCGAAAGCAACATGCCCGTGATGATCCCGCCGCTCGCCGCGGGCAGCACCACGGTCGCGATCGTGCGCCACTTGCTTGCGCCGAGCGCCATCGCTCCTTCGCGCAGGCTTCCGGGTACCGCGTGCAGGAACTCTTCGGTGGCCCGCACGGTGATCGGAATCACCATGATTCCCAGCGCAAACCCGCCGGCGACCGTCGAAAAGTGCTTCACCGGCAAAACCGCGATCGAATACGCGAAAAGTCCGATCACGATCGAGGGCACGCCGTTGAGCAGGTCCGTGGTGTAGCGAATCACGAATGAGAACGTCTTCCCGCCGAATTCGGCCAGGTACACTCCCGCCATCAAGCCGACCGGCAAACCCATGAGCGCCGCCAGCAGCAGCAACTTCAGACTGCCGAGGATCGCATTGGCCATCCCGCCGCCGGTTTCGCCGACCGGCTTGGGCAGTTTCGTGAAGAAATCCCAGTTGAGCGAGCTTCCGCCGTGAATCACGAAATAGCCGAGGATCAGGAAGAGCACCGAAACAACGGCAAAGGCGCACACGCCGGTCAGCGTCAGCATCACCACGTTCAACGACTTTCGCCAGATCAGGTGGAGGCGCCTCATGTCGGGCGGCCTCCTCCGCGCTCGGTGGCGACGATGAGGATGCGCGCCAGCCCATTCAGGATGAACGTCATCAGGAAGAGCACGAGGCCGAGCTCGATCAGCGCGCTGAGATACAGGTCGCCGGTGGCCTCGGTGAACTCATTGGCGATCACGGCGGCGATGGTGTAGCCCGAGGCAAAAAGCGATTCGCGGATCTTGGGATCGTTGCCGATCACCATTGTCACGGCCATCGTTTCGCCCAGCGCGCGCGCCAGCGCCAGGAAGATCGAGCCCATGATGCCGGTCCGCGCCCAGGGAACCACGACCTTCCAGGTGGCTTCCCAGCGCGTCGCACCCAGGCCGAGCGCGGCTTCGCGCTGCTCGCGAGGGACCGTCAGCAGCACTTCGCGGGACACGGAGATGATGAACGGGACGATCATGATCGCAAGCACGATGCTTGCCGTCAAAAAGCCCACGCCGTAGTTCGGTCCCTTGAAGAATCTCCCGATAACGGGAACATTGCCGACGGTGTTGATCAGGATCGGCCCGATCGTGGTGCGGACGGCGGGCACGACTACGAAAATTCCCAGCAGGCCGTAAATGACACTCGGCACCGCCGCCAGCAAGTCGATCAGAAAGGCGATCGAGTCGCTCAGATTCCGCGGAGCAAGCTCCGCCAAGTACACCGCGGCCGCGAGTCCCAGCGGCACGGCGATAATCAGCGAAACGATCGAGGTGACCAGCGTGCCGTAGATGAACGGCGCCGCCCCGTAATGCTCGAAGATCGGATCCCACGTCTGCGTCCAGAAGAAGTTCCAGCCGAACTGCGCCCGCGATAGATGCGAGTTCACCCAAAGCTCATACACCAGCATCGACGTGATGAGGAGAATCAGCGCGGCGAAGGTCAGCGTGACCACGTGCGCGATCTCATCGCCGTCGCGCAAGCGTTCAACAAATGAACGCGGCCCCCCGGCGTGCCGGGGAGCCGCGTGATCCATAGTGGTGGCCGTTGTCGACATCTATTCGTTGGACTATTGAACGAGCGAAATAGCCTTCTTTTCCTTCTCGATCACCGGCTTCGGAAGCTTCGCGTAAGACAAGCTCTCGTTGAAGCCTTGCCCGTCCGCGAGCATCCACTTCAGGAAGTCCTTGATCGCATCGCGCTTCGTTGCGTCCGAAATCTGCGCGGGGATCAAAAGCCAGGTGAAGCTGGAGATCGGATAGGCTGTTGCGCCCGGAGCGTTCGTGATCGAAACCCGGAAATCCTCCGGCATGTCCTTTGCCGCGCCGGCCGCGGCGGCCGTCACGCCGGCGAGATCCGCCTTCAGGAACTTACCGGCGGCGTTCTGGACCTTGCCGTACGGAATGTTGTTCGAGAGGGCGTAGATCAACTCCACGTAACCGATTGATCCGGGCGTCTGCTTCACAAGTCCGGTGACGCCCTCATTGCCCTTTCCACCGAGGCCCACCGGCCAGTTGACCGACGTGCCGTTTCCGACTTTGCTCTTCCAATCCGCGCTCGCCTTCGAAAGAAAATCGGTCCAGATGTACGAGGTGCCGCTGCCATCCGACCGGTGAACCACAACGATGTCGGCGTTGGGCAGGCTGACCCCGGGATTCGCCTTGGCGATCTCAGGATCGTTCCACTTCGTGATCGTTCCCAGGTAGATGCCGGCAAGCGCCTTCTGCGTGAAGTTCAGGTCGCCGGTGATGCCCGCGACGTTGTACGTGGGCACAACCGCTCCCAGCACGGTCGGGAAATGCAGGATCTTGAACTTCGCTTGGCCGAGCTGCTCGTCGCTCATCGGGCCGTCCGACGCTCCAAAATCGACCGTGCCGGCAAGTAGCTGGCGGATACCGCCGCCCGAGCCGATCGACTGGTAGTTAATTTGAACGTTCGGGTGGGCTGTGTGGTACACGTCAAACCACTTCGAATAGATGGGATAGGGAAACGTGGCGCCGGCGGCGTTCAATAGCACGGTGCCCGACTGCGCGCCTGCGGTGGCTGCCAGGCCGAGGATCAGGAACGCAACAAGTAAACTTTTTCGCATGTTCTGGAGATTCTCCTTCTTGAGTATCGTTTCTGAACTGTTACAACCGTGTTACATCGCCGAGAATTCGGCGTGAAATCGCCCCTGGTGCTTTTCAGGAGGTGAAGAGGCGCGGTCTCGGGGGGAGGGAGATCGCGCCTCCATGGTGGGCGAACCGAGGGTGCCCTGCTTCCGGCGCAGCGTGATGAATCGCCAGAACTTTTCGATGTCGTTCCTCGAATTCCGCCCCATCCAGACGTGCCCAACACCGATCCGGCTGCATTCACACGCCCCTGCGTACACAACTCGCCGGATCGAAGGCCTATTGCCTGGGTGCCACGGCGCGGCAGCATGGCCTCGCTGGTTGAACCTGCGATGAGTGAAGTATTAAAAATCCGTGACTACGCGCCTGTCACCGCGGCGCTTTCCGACCGGGTCTCCATCTGCTTCGCCCGGCCGTGGCGCACCTCGAGCCCGCGCACCCAGAAGAGGATGTCTTCGGCGATATTCGTCGCGTGGTCGGCGATCCGCTCGAGATGCCGCGACGCCAGAACGAATTGAAGGTTCGGCGCGGCCTTCGCGGGGTCTTCCGCTATGCCGCTCAACAACGCTTCAAACACGCGGTCGCGGTACTGATCCACCGCTTCATCGCTTTCCAGCACCTGCGTCGCCAGGTCCACGTTTGCGTAAATCAGCGCGCCGAGGCATTTCGACACCATCGCCCGCACCGCGACCGTCATCGGCTCGAGTTCCGCCGGAACCCGCACCTCCCCCATGCTCGAAAGCGAGAGGGCGCGCTCGGCGACGTTCACGGCAAGGTCGCCCATGCGCTCGAGATCGTTGTTGATCTTGAGCGTCGCGACGATCAGCCGGACGTCCTGGTCGATCAGGTTTCCCTGGTGCAGCACGCGGATCGCATGCTCGTCGATGATGATTTCCATTTCATTGATGCGCGGCTCGGTGAGGAACACTTCGCTGGCCAGCCGTTCGTCCCTGCCGAGCAGCGCTCCCAGCGCCCGGTTCACCGATGCTTCTACAGTTCGCGCCTGCGAAACCAGGTAGTTCATCAGCACCGTCTGAAAAACTTCCTCGCTGGTCGTTTTCATCGCCGCCATAATCGCCTTCCCCCGGGCGCTCGGACCCGAGATGACCCTTTATCACCGCATGCACAATCGCTCGCGGGGATTGCAAGGAGGTAACGGAGGCGTGAATCTTTCAAGACAGGATTCGGCGCTAACTGGCGAGGGCGATCGAGAAGGAAAACTTCGATCCGTGGCCCACTTCGCTTTCCACCCACAGCCGGCCGCCGTGGGCTTCCACAATGTGTTTCGCGATCGAGAGGCCGAGGCCCGTGCCGCCCTCCTCGCGCGAGCGCGCCGCGTCCACCCGGTAGAAGCGCTCGAATATTCTCTCCTGATCCGCGAGGGGAATGCCGATTCCGGTGTCGGCCACGCTGACGACCGCTTCCCGCGGCCCGGCCGCGGCCTTCACTTCGATGCGGCCTCCCGGCGACGTGTACTGGATCGCGTTGTCGAGCAGATTTTGCAGCACCTCGCGCAACAGCCCTGCATCGCCGCGCACCACCGGCAGGCCCGGCGCCACGTCGATTTCGAGCGTGATCTGCTTGCGCGTGGATTTCAGCAGCGTCGTTTCGGCGCATCGCTCGATCAGCTCTGCCAGACGGACCGGAACGAATTCGACCTCCAGCTTTCCTGCTTCGATCCGCGCGAGCTTCAGAAGATCGTCGGTGAGCCGCGCGAGCCGCACGGCGTGGTCTCGAATGATTCCGAGGAACCGCCGGTTGCTGCCCGCGTCCTCCAGTGCCCCGCCGAGCAAAGTCTCCGCGAATCCCTGAATCGCTGTCAGCGGCGTCTTGAACTCGTGCGAGACGTTCGCGACGAAATCCTGCCGCACGCGCTCCAGCCGGCGCAGCTCGCTCACATCGTGCAGCACGACGACGGCCCCGGAGGACTTCTCCCCGGTCGCGAGGCCCGCGCCCGGCTCGAGCGCCTGCACCGGAGCGGCCGTCACGGAAAAGCTCCTCTGCTGTACGATTCCCATCGTGATGTCGCTCCGGAGCCCTTCCTCCCCGCGCAACGCACGCCGGATCAGGCTCACCAGATCGGAATTGCGAAGCACCTCGATGATCGGTCGCCCCTCCACGACCGCGGCGTCCAGATTCAAAATCTCCGAAAAAGCGCGGTTGCAGAAGACCAGCTTCTCCTGCGCATCGATTACGGCCACGCCTTCCACCATGCTTCGCAGGATCGCGCTCGATCGGTTGCGTTCGCCGCTCAGCGAATGGATCGTCCGGTCCATCCACGCCGCCGTTTCGTTCAAGGCGTCGGCGAGATCGGCAAGTTCGTCGCGAGGCCGCTCGACCGGCAGCGGGCGAAAATCGCCTTCCGCAACGCGGCGCGAAAACTTCTTGAGCCGCTCAATGCGCGCGGCAAACACACGGAAGTAGATCAGCGAGAACAGCCCGCCCACCAGCAGGATGACGAGATAGACGGCCAGAAGTCTTCGCCGAAGTTCCGCGAGAGAGGAGTCGACTTGAGCGAGCGGCAGCGCCACGCGGATCACGATGGGAAGGCCGCCGGCGCGATCGTATCTCACAGCGCGATAGATGAGGTCGCGGCCGAGCGTGGCACTGTGGCGGACGGACTCCCCTTCGCCCGTGGCAAACGCCTGCTGGATTTCCGGCCGCGTGGAATGATTCTCCATGGTCTCGGGATCGTGGTCGGAATCGGCCAGCACTTTTCCGGCATTGTCTATCACGGTCACGCGCGCGCCACTCTTCGCCAGCCATTCGGTCCAGGCGCGAAGTTCGGCCGCATCGTCCAGGCGCGGCGGCCGCGCTTGCGCCACATTCGTGAGAGACGCGAGCTTGTCGTCAGCGGAGCGGATGTAATCGCGCCGGAAGATGCGCGACGAGTAGAAATCCACGGCGAGGAGGATGCCGAGCAGCAGGGCAAGGTAGGTGAGCCCTACCTTCCAGAAGAGCCTAGCTCGCACGGGTTTCGAAGAGGTACCCGGCTCCGCGTATCGTCTTCATGTAAGCCGGATGCTGCGGATCGGCTTCGATCTTTTCGCGCAGGCGGCGCACGTACACATCCACGCTGCGCGGCGTGACGAAGCGCTCTGTGCCCCAAACGCCGTCGAGCAACTGATCGCGCGTGAACACGCGGTTGGGACGCGCCGCGAGAAAATAGAGCAGGCGAAACTCGAGCGTGCTCATCGGCACCGGTTTTCCTCCGCGCGTCACTCGATAGGCCGCGGGATCGATGCGCAGCACCCCGATTTCAATCGGCTTCTCCGAAAGGCTTGCGGGCTCCGTGCGCCGCAGCAGCGCTTTGACGCGCGCCACAAGCTCCCGCGGGCTGAAGGGTTTCGTGACGTAGTCGTCCGCGCCCAGTTCGAGCCCCACCACGCGGTCCGCCTCCTCGCCCTTCGCCGTCAAGATCAGGACCGGCAGGCGATTCAAGCTCACGTCCTTGCGGACCTCCTTGCAAATCTCCAGGCCTGAAAGTTTCGGCAGCATCAGGTCGAGGATCAGAAGATCCGGAGGCGCTTTCCGGATTTGCGCGAGCCCCGTGGAGCCATCTCCCGTGGCGGCCACGTGAAATCCGTCTTTCTCCAGGTTGTACCTCACCAACTCGACGATATCCTTGTCGTCTTCGATTAACTGAATTCGTTTCATCGATTCTCGGATTCTCTTTCGGGCGATCGCCCACACCATACGGGAATTGACGCCTTGCATGCAAGCGTGGGATGGTCCGGAGGCGCGGTTTTAACCCTGCATTAACAGTTTCATTACGGTCCGCCACGCCGCGCATGAAACGCTCCCCCGGCTTTCCCCCTTCTCGCACCCTCCCGACCCTTGCCGCAGCACGATGAATACACAGGGCTTGACGAAACCTCCGGCCGCCGGGCTTTGGCTACGTGTCTGCTTCGCACCATGCGTCACAGGCGGGCCGATGAATCCGGCCCCCGGTGCCGATTGGTTTGAAAGGGGGGTAGTCCGATGGAGGCGTTTCGTGCGAGAGAGCTCGATCCCGGTCGGCGCAGCGTGGAGTCGCGGGATTTTGAGGGAGGGCTGCGGCGGAAGATCGTGGGGCAGGACGAGGCGGTGCAGGCCGTCGTCGATTTGTACCAGGTGTTTCGCGCC
>Ga0335077_10000070_pt1 | contig 99516 bp, 71 predicted proteins | sample Lox_Sample_31_FD_207151 | JGI IMG/M metagenome (GOLD analysis project Ga0335077, IMG submission 207151) | Soil microbial communities from Loxahatchee National Wildlife Refuge, Florida, United States - Lox_Sample_3.1 | ecosystem: Environmental > Terrestrial > Soil > Wetlands | place: USA... | reverse complement strand
CAATCGTGACCCACACTTATATCAAAACCGCTGGGCAATCACTGCTCCGCTCGCTGATGCGTAGCGTCCGCCGCCGGGCGGCTACGTCCAAACGGGCGATTCGGAGAAATGCGGCCTAGGCCAGAAAATTCAGGGAATCTCTCTAATTTGCGCGTCCACCGAGGGACTGCCTCCAATCAGATCGATTGCGTTTGCGGACGACGCAACCCGGGACTAGAATAGCGACCTACCTACAGGGCACGTCTTTCCGCCTGGGTGGGCCCGTGTCCTTTTGAGGGTGCATCATGACGTCTGCGCCTCCCTATCCAGGGATACGGATCACTGCCAACGGGAATCAACTCGTCTCGTATCACACCGAAGCGCGAATCGCCGACGCGGGAGTCTTCTACCCGATCACGCCGTCGACGGAGGGCGGCGAACTCTACCAGCAGTCCTTTGCTGAAGGGCGCTTAAATGTGTTTGGGCGGAGTTGCCTGGCCGTGGAGGCTGAAGGGGAACATGCGGCCCAGGGCGGTGCGATTGCGCACTCTGTCTGTGGGAAGCGAGTAGTAAATTTTACCTCCGGCCAGGGCATCGTCTATGGGGTTGAGCAGTACTATCATGCCCCCGGCAAGTGCTCCACAATGGTCTTGGAGGTAGTGGCGCGTGCGCTGACGAAGCACGCTCTCAACGTCCACTGTGGCCATGATGATGTCTACGGGGCGCTTGATACCGGCTGGATCATCCTGTTCGCGAAGGATGCGCAGCAAGCCGCCGACCAGGCGCTGATCTTACGCCGGATTACGGAGCTGAGCCTGACGCCCGGAATGAATGTGCAGGACGGCTTTCTCACTTCGCACCTGGAGCGCACGTTTTATAAGCACGAAGCGGAACTGATTCGCCTGTTTCTCGGTGCACCCGACGACATCATCGATTGCCCGACGCAGAGCCAGCGGATCCTTTTCGGGCCCAAACGCCGCCGCGTCCCTTCGATGATTGACCTAACAAATCCGGTGTTGCTGGGACCGGTGCAAAATCAGGAACATTACATGCAAGGTGTTGCCGCGCGCCGGAATCATTTCACCGAACCGATTCTGTCTTTCCTGGAAGAGGCACACAAGGAATTCGGCAAACTCACCGGGCGGTACTATGGATTGGTCTCGCAATACAAGATCGCGGACGCCGACACGGTGTTTGTCTCGTTAGGTTCGGCCGCAGAAAATATCGAAGCCGGGGTGGATTACCTCCGCAAGCGCGGAAACGCGAAGGTGGGCTCCATCCACTTGAACGTCATTCGCCCATTTCCCGATGCGGCTGTGGTTCAAGCGCTCAAGGGAAAGAAGAATGTCATTGTCCTCGAGCGCACCGACGAGCCCATGGCCGGCGACAATCCCATGGGGCGCGATATCCGTACCGCTCTCAACAAATCTATGCAGCTCCGCGGCCTCCCTGTGGCCAATGGCCTGCCCGCCATTTCTGCCGATCAGATGCCTCGTCTATTCTCTGGTATCTACGGTTTGGGTTCTCGGGATTTTCGACCGGAACACATTCTAGGAGCATACGAATTTGCAGTTGGTGAGCGTTCGAGGAAAGATGGCAAACGCGCCGACGACGGAACTGCCTATTTTGTTCTGGGCGTTGATCACCCATATGAAGTCAAATCCGACGACGCCCCCTCCCTACTTCCTGAAGGCGCGATCGCCGTTCGCTTTCACTCCATCGGCGGTTGGGGTGCGATCACCACGGGTAAGAACCTCGGAGCAATTCTTGGGGACCTCAACGATCTTCTCTACGAACGCGACAGACTGCTCGACGATTTTGGCAACCCGAAGGAAGTCATTCACGTCAGTGCCAACCCCAAGTACGGTTCGGAAAAGAAAGGCGCTCCTACGGCGTACTTCATGGTTGCAGCACCGGAACGCATCCGCGTCAACTGTGATCTCCGGCATGTCACCGTCGTGCTTTGCTGCGACCCCAAGGCGTTCACTCACACCAATCCTCTCGATGGTATGTCCGAAGGAGGATGTTTGGTTTGGGAATCCGAGGAGGAAGGCGAACAGGCGTGGGAACGCCTTCCGATGTGGGCGCGCAATCAAATCCTGGAGAAACATATCCGGATGTTCACGCTGCCGGGATTCCAAATTGCTCGAAAAGCTACCGATCGCGCCGACTTGCAACTGCGCATGCAGGGCAATGCATTCCTGGGAGCGTTTTTCACGGTTTCCCCTTTGCTCGCTGATTTCCGCATCACCAAAGAGCAGTTTCACGACGTCGTCCACAAGCAGTACGTCAAGAAGTTCGGACGGTTGGGCGAGGCCGTGGTGAACTCGAACATGGAGGTGATGATCCAAGGCTTCGAGCGCGTCCGCGAAATTCAAGTAGGTGAGCTCCGAGCTCCGGATCGATCTACGCTCCGCGGTGAGGCACTGCTGCCTCTGGTCCTCGATCAGAGCGATGAGAGTTGCCGCTCAGGGTGCCGGTCCATTCCAGTTCCCACCATACAACACGAACGCACCCCGGTAACTCAAGTGGCGACCTTCAATGCTGAGTTCCGCTCGGGCTTCGGTTACAACCAGCCATCCTCAGCTTATGCCTCAGTGGGCGTAATTGCCGCCGCCAGTGGTGACACGGCGTCAAAATACGTGGCGCGGCGCGAGACGCCCCTGTTTATTCCCGAAAACTGCACACAGTGTATGGAGTGCATAACCGTTTGCCCGGACACCGCTTTGCCTAACTGCTCGCAGGAACTGACGACCATCCTCCGTACGGCGATCACGCAATACGTCAGGGACCCCCAAGAACGCGGGAAGTTGCTGCGATCCCTGCCAGAGATCGAAAAACGAACTCGCGAGCGGATGCGCGATGCAGTAGCAACGAACTCGCACGCGCCTTTGCCCCAGATTCTTCACCAGGTCACCGAGGAAGTCGACGGGTTTGCCCAAGAGACCAAGCGACAGTTTTTCGCCATTCTCGAAAAAGTTCCGATGGCGTTCCAAAAGACCCACGCGATCTTCTCGACTCCGGAGCGAAAACATGCCGGGGACGGCGGAATCTTTTCCATTTTTGTTTCCGATTTGTGTAAAGGCTGCGCTGCGTGCGTGACAGCCTGCGGTGATCACGCGGCGCTGAAGATGGTACAGGAAACAGAGGCGGTCAACGCGGAGCATGAGACGGGCAGTGCTTTCCTGAATCTCCTCCCAGACACACCGCAGAAATACCTGGGACTCTATAGTGATGTGCGGCCGCAGGATTCCAAGACGGCGACTCTACGCAATATGCTGATGGTGCGGCGTAACTACGACGCGCTGGTCTCTGGCGATGGGGCCTGCGCCGGCTGTGGCGAGAAAAGCATCTTGCGGGCGGTTGCAGCGGTCACTGAGGCGTACATGCGTCCGATCTATCACGCCAAGGCGGACCGCTTGCAGTCGAAGGCTGCCGAACTCGAGAGACTGGGCGCGCAAAAGATCGCGGCCATCAAAGAGCGGAATCCTGCAGAATACGATCTGTTTCGGCAGGCCGTAGCCGACCTACTGATGGGACTAGGTGGTGAGAACGACCAGGATACCAAGGCGCGCATCGCCGCCCATACACCGATTTCCGATGTCGAGATCATCGACGCGATAGCAAAGGTCTTGCTGACCGAGGCTTTTAATCATAAAGCGTTACAGGCTGTCGATGGCCGTGCCGCCAACGGAATGGCAGTGATGGCGATGGCTGCGCATACGGGATGCAACACCGTCTACGGCTCCACTCCTCCTAACAACCCGCATCCCTATCCGTGGATGAACTCGCTTTTCCAGGACGGCATCACCGTTGCGTGGCTCTTGGGTGAGAGCTTCATTGTTGATCATGGCCGACGGTCGGTGATCCCCGAACGGCTCGCGGACGCTCTGCTTCAGCGTGAGAAGGACGTTATCAGTCCGCGCGAGTATTACGAGTTTGCGCACTTCAGTGATGCTCTGATGACCGATCAGGAAATTCTGGAGCTGCCCAAGGTTTGGGCTGTGGGCGGCGATGGCGGGATGGGTGATATCGGGTATCAAAACACCTCCAAGGTCGTCCTTCAGAATCGCCCCAACGTCAAAGCTCTGATGCTGGACACGCAGGTCTATTCCAACACCGGCGGACAGAACTCCGACTCCACCCCCATGCTCGGCGGCAGCGACATGAATGTTTTTGGGGCAGCGACGCAGGGGAAGAGCGTCGAAAAGAAAACCGTAGCGGAAACTTTCCTTGCTGGACACGGCTCCCCGTTCATCGCGCAAGTTTCGATCGCGAATCCGCCCAAGCTCTACCGTGCCATCCTTGATAGCCTCGAGTATCGGGGCACAGCCTTTCTGCAATGCTTCACCACCTGTCAGCCGGAGCATGGTGTCGGCGATGACATGTCCCTTACGCAGGCCCAGCGCGTTCGCGACTCAAGGGGCGCGCCGGAATTTGTCTTTAATCCACGGCTGGGCGAGACCTACCACGAGACTCTCGATCTCAAGGGCAATCCGTCACTTGAACTGGACTGGTATGAGACCAAGCTCAAATCTACGGGAGAGCCGTATCGCTTCACGGTCGCGCACTGGTGCGCTACCGAGGCCCGCTTCCGCAACCACCTCAAGAAGATCAAGGAAAGCGACGCCGCCAAACTGATCCCTCTGGAGAATATGCTGGTTAGAATCACACAGCAGGATGTAGTTTATCGGCGCTATTTGGCACCCGAACATCGAGCTTACGTTCCCGACTTTGGTGTCTATCTTAAGACCCAAGGGCCCAACGGAGACGCCGAGTATCGGGTGATCTCGCGTCAGCTGGTGTTGTTCTGTGTGGAGCGGCGTAAGGCGTGGCGTATGTTGCAGAGCAAGGCCGGGATTGAAAATCGCGAGTACAAGGCTCAACGAGCGATACTCGCTGGCGTTGATTCCGGGAAAATCTCGAAGGAAGAATTGTTCGAGAAGGGCACTCAACTACTGAAAGAGCGCATGCAATCGCTGCAATCGGCAGTTCGGCCGCACTCCGCTGCCACCAAGCCACCGATGGAAGCGGCAACTTGACACTCCCGCGACGAGGCGGTTCTTTGCAAAATGGCCTTGGCGCAACGCGACGCGCTAAAGTGGTTCACGAATCAGCGTGGGTAAGTTCCCGCGATGTAGTGTTGTAGCTGGTCGATGGTTTCCGCCTGAGCGGAAACCACCCACTTTACGAGATCCCCGATTGACACGACGCCTAATACCTTTTGGTTTTCCACGACCGGGAGATGCCGGATACGATTGTCGGTCATGAATCTCATGCAATCTTCGACCGTATGGTCGGGCCTGACGACAACGACAGGACTCGTCATGATTTCCTTCACTAGCGTCTGTTTCGAAGATCGTTCCTGGAGTACGACTTTGCGCGCGTAGTCCCGCTCCGAAATGATGCCCACGAGCTTCCCATCAGAAATTACCAACAGCGCCCCGACATGCTTGTTGGCCATCATTTCGACGGCGTCGTACACCCTGGCGTCAGGGCCAAGGGACCAGACATTTTGCCCCTTTCCTTTCAAAACCATTCCGATAGTATCGCTCAGATTCATAGGTTCCCTCCGTGCCATGTACGCTATTCGAGGTCGCCGGGCCCGAAACTACCGCTGACCCCTATTTCTGTCAAGGTCTGGGGTCGGTCTGGGGTCAATAGAGCGCAACTAACAGTGCGGAGATGCACGAGTCTCGCAGGATTGCCGAGCCAATCGCCGCCAGGACCAACTCAAACAGAACATCGGTGCCTACCACCTGAGCGTGAGACATGTAGGAATAGGTCTGACGATGACTGCGTTCCCAATTTCTTGGTGCAACTGCCGCGAAAGTCGATCATCTCGGGGAATTTGTAGCTCGTTTCGATATGCAGGAGAGGGAATAGAATTCTCCCCGGGTAGAACGCCTTTGGGGGCCAGACGCAACATCACCGACGAGTCTTTGCCGATGGAATACAGCATGACGGGCCGCTCGAACTCGGCCGCCGCTTCACGCAGGATGTAGATGCTCTCGGCTTCCATCGCTTGGAGGTGGTTCAGGCGCCGCTGGGAAGGAAGAAGCGTGGCTCCGCGAACCTGCGTTTGCGTTGTCTCGACTGTCTCTGCCGCAATTTGCGTCATAGATGCTTCTCCCTTTGCGAAGGCGCCCAAAAACAGAAAACCCACCAGCCAGAGAGTCTGACGGTGGGTCGAAATACGGCTCGATTGGTTAAAGTCTCAGGTCACGAGCCTCCACACGCCAGAACGCGCTGATTGACAACACGTACAACAACGGGCCAGTGACTTGCAGTTCGGCGTGAGATTGCGTGCCATGAGGTATGAACTATACCGGCCATTAGGGGGCATAGCAATAGGCCAGGCAATCACTTTTTTGGATACGGTCCAACGTTTTTTCATATGAGACATGCTGCGGAGTATGCGCGCAGCCTTCTCTGGGATGGTTCGCTTTGAGATAACTGTAGCGGATTTCGGATTCTGAGGGCAAAACGGCAGCGCAGTTCGCGCGAATGTGGCCAGACCAGTTAGATTTATCGAGAAACCCATATTTCAGGTTCCACGACAGTTCCGCTTTCTTGCGCCGCAAACAACCGCGCTGCGACAAATGCGACAATCACCGAAAGCGGAACCACCAAGACAATCATCACCACTAAACGCGGATCTGGATTGGAGATAGCTGTGAGCACCGCAAAGACCGCCGCGATATTGCGTGTTCCCAGGCCCAACGCCATCACGCTTCGTTGTTTTTGTTTCAGGCCGAAGGCGATGAAGTATGCCAGCAGGGCCATGCCGCACAGGAAGAGAAGCTGCGCGCCGATGGCAAGGTCACCCATGGAGTCGAACATCCTTTTACCGTAGAGCCATAAGACAAGGACGAGTGTAATTACGGTGAAGAGGCCGGCGATGCGTTTAACGACTGGAAACAATTTGTCCGCGATAAGCGGAATATAAACCCGAATGGCGATGCCGACCACGAGTGGCACCAGCACAAGGGTGAGCAGTGGTTTTGCAATCGCCCAAGCACTAACAGTCAGACCCTTGATCATCAGCGGCAACATTATAGGCATCAGCACGACTGTGCCAACTGCCGTGAGCAGAAGAAGTGCGCCCGCGAATGCCATATCGCCACGGGCCTTCCGCACGACCAGCGGATAAAAGGGTGCGCAAGGTGCAGGGCTGGCAAGGAGCAATCCGATAGCGTAAGGCTCCGCCAGCGGAAGGACTTTGGTGATGAGATAGGCGAAAGCCGGTCCGACCACCCAACTCCACACAAAGATCAGCGTGACGAACTTCGTGTTGCGAAACGCGCTGAGGGCTCCGCGGGCGTTGAGTTCCAAACCCATGGCCGCCAGATTCCCCACGGTGAAAATCAGAACGACGAAGTTGAAAAAGGTCTGCAACGTCATAGGGTGATTCCTCTCAGGTTCAGACAGCGAAGTCATCGTAGCCGCGTCCCGGTATCGACAAAGACTGAACGGGTGATGCCCCATCTATCGTCAAGTAAGCACGAGGTCGAACCCCAGCGAATATCCAGCTTAATCGTATATTATGGATGTGCTGATCACTGAAGTCGCTCCGTTGCTTTCAGACGGACCAGGAAACGACGTGGATCTTCCATGGTAATGCCAGACCTGAAGACTGGCCCTGATGCTGCTCGCCGCCGATTCTGGTTGGCGATGGCGGGGTTTGTCATGGCGCTGGCGCTGCTGCCGTTTTCCTACAAGGTCGAACGCCGCCTGGAGATCGCCGCTCATATCAAGGGCGGAGAATCCGAAAAAGTTGACCTGGAACTGGCGAAGCGCTTCGAGTCTCCGTACGCTCACCGCTTGGTTCTGGTGATCAGCGGTATTCCCGATCCGGATTCGGCAAAAAGCGCAGATGCATTGGGCTTCTTAACCAGTTCATTGCGTAGTGTGCCCGGAGTGTCGGGTGCGGCCTCGAGTGTGGATTGGCCAGATCCTCTGTTCACCGGGACCAATGGCGGGGCCTTAATCATCGTCGGGTTGGACCCGCACGCTGAAAACGTCGAAGCGTTGGTCCCCAAACTGAGAGCAAAAGCAGACTGGATGGAAGGTCAGCTCAGGTCGCAATACCCCAATATAAACTTGGAGATTACGGGTGAGACGCCACTGACTTTCGATCTTCGCAAGGTCAGCGCAGATGACGTCAAGCATGCCGAGGAACGAGCGATGCCGGTGACTCTCTTGCTGCTGTTGCTGGCTTTCGGCAGTCTTGTGGCCGCGCTATTGCCGCTGGGAATTGGAGTGCTCTCCATCTCAATGGCGATGGGCGCGGTTGCGCTACTCGCGCATTATTTGCACCTGTCGATTCTGGTGCAGAATCTGGCGACGATGCTCGGCCTCGGCTTGGGCATCGATTATGCATTGCTGATGGTGAGCCGATTTCGCGAAGCATTGGCCGAGGGATACGATAACGGCCGAGCTGCCGATATTGCTGCCGGCCAAGCGGGGCGGACACTGATCATCTCGGCCACGACAGTGGCCATCGGATTTTCAGCGCTGCTGATTGTTCCCATCAGCGAGCTGCGCTCCATCGGGATAGCTGGCCTGCTGGTAACCGTTTTGAGTGTCATACTATGCACATTCATTCTGCCTTGGGTGCTTGGTCTGCTAGGTCATCGTATCAATGCCGCGAGAGTGCGTCTTCCAGGCAGACGATTTAAAACGCGGCACAACCCAGGCGCGGCGAGTGAGCGGTGGGTACGGTGGGGCAGCGTCATCACCGGGCGCCCTTGGACAGCTTTGCTGGTTGCCGGGGTTCCGCTATTGATCCTGGCATTCCAAGCACGGAAAATCTCTCCTGGGATTCCTGACCATGACTCGTTCCCGGCCGCAGCCGAGTCGGTGCGAGCATTGCACACGCTTCAAGGCATGGGGCGGTCAGGTATTGTGCAGTCGCTTCGAGTGATCCTAGAGTTGCCGCCGCAGTCTCCGCCGCTCTCGCCGGCTGGCTGGCTTGCCGTCAGTCGCTTGACAAGACGCTTCCAGAACGATCCTAGAGCGGAAGAGGTCTTGTCTCTTCCGACCCTCACGGGAATGTCTGACCTTTCGGATGCTGTCAAAGATGTGCCCGAGTCAATCCGCAAGAGTTTTCTCCGCAGCGATGGCCAAGCGACGTTGATTGAGTTGCTGCCCACCGCCACCCTTACGCCCAACGAGCAGATAAGATGGGTGAGAGAGGTGCGATCCTCCGATGTCGCGGAGATAACCGGGGTGCCCGGAGCGGTGCTGCGCGTCGGGGGCGTTTCCGCACTCGACGCAGATTATGACGCGGTCGTGAAAGAGCAGTTGCCGAGAGTAGCCCTTGGCGTCGTATTGGGGAGCTTGCTGGCGCTGCTGCTCGGATTACGTTCCTTGTTTGCGGCTGTAAAAGCAATCCTGCTCAATCTGCTCTCCGTGGGCGCTGCCTTTGGTGCATTAGTCGTCGTTTTTCAGGAAGGCCACGGCAGCAGACTCTTCGGGCTCAATGGACCGACCGGCAACGTATACCCGATCGTGCCGATTCTCTCGTTTGCGATCGTCTTCGGATTGAGCATGGACTATGAGGTCTTCCTGGTCGCCCGAGTCCTCGAAGAACGGCGGGGCGGGCTATCGGAAAGATCAGCAGTGGTCGAAGGCCTGGCGCGGACGGCCGGGCTCATCACGAGCGCCGCAGCAATTATGATCGCCGTTTTCACCGCATTCACCGTCGGGAGTTTTCTGGTCGTCCAAATGCTAGGTTTTGCGCTGGCCGTGGCGGTGTTCGTTGACGCTACAGTGGTGCGGATGGTTGTCGGGCCGGCCCTATTGCAACTTGCCGGCGACTGGAATTGGTGGCCCTTTGGCTTATATGGGGCCACGACAACGTCGGAAAAAGAACTTATGCCACGACGGCGGGCACCGTGGATGCTGCAGTGACACGGCAGGGCCTTGCAATAGCCGTATCGGGCGATTCGATTTATTTTGCTTTCTCTTCTTGAGCGCTGAACTGGCTAATCTCAAAGTCCTTGCGCCCGAGATTTGCCTTTCCCGAGCCCGCTTCGATGACGAGAAGCGAGGAGCCGGGCTTACCCGACAACTGTGCCTCCACTTGCGACGCGTACCAAGCGCCGCCGGACTGCTTCAGCCCATAGTAAATGAATTCCTTTTGCTGTCCGGTGCCGCGAAGCGTCTTCACCACATGCACAGGGTACAAAATGCCGCGATCAATCCACGATGTTACGGAATCATAGTAAGTGCGGTCCTGAGAGCCGGACTTGCTCTTAAGGACAAAGCAATCCCGCGCGCCGTATTTCTCGGGCACCAGGAGTTCCTGATTCTTCCAGAAGAACTGGTTCTCTACCATATCTTCAAAGGAGAAATCTGTTCCCACGAGCGGGTCGTTCCAATGTTCGAAGGGCAACACGCTAGCAGCCTTCTGGCCCGGAAGAACCGCCTCGATAGTGACGTGCCCACTCACGCTCATATGTAAAAGAAGGCTGGTCTTCTCTGAGGCAGGCCCCGAGATCTCGCATAGCAGCCGCAGACCATCGGGAAACCAGTGGGCCTTGGCGACAAACTTGTAGTTGGTGCGCTTGCCATTGCCTTCCACGCGTGTGAGTCGCCCGGTCAAGCGGTAATCCAATTTCTCGATACGCTGGCGCGAGCCAGTCAGCACAGCGTCCAAGTCAGGATTCACCGCGGAGGCTCGCGACGAATGTACCAGTGACAACAGCACCAGCAAAGCGATGGGCGCTTGAATCGCCGCAAAGGCACGATTGGCGCATCCGGCCTGTGGATACCGGCCAAACTTGCGGCTGCGAAAGAGCATTGGGAAGCGATGCAGGAAGATCATCCCTAATGTATACATCCAAAGTTCATATAGCGCCATCCGAGAGAGACGAGTTCCGATTTTGGAGCTGGTACCGCAAGTTTCACGCTTTGCTGGCATGAATGCCCTCTTTGCGGTAAGAACTGGTTTCATCAAATACCCGATTCTACGCACCCTTCCCTCGACCGCTGTATATCGAAGTGTCCGTCCTGCGCCTGAGAGCCGTTGTTGCGCGCATCAATTCCTTGACGCTGGCTCCCTAATTGCCGGAAGATTTTCACCGTATCTGGGCCGTGGCATCGACTCTTGAGATTCTTCTCGGCAAGGCTCCCTGCTTATAAAACGTCAAGGACGGCTGTAAAGGTGAAGTTGTCCGTCCGCAACGACGCCGATATACCGACCGCTTTCCAAGAACTGCATCACCTTCTTGCCACTGCGAGCAAGAGTAGCCCAACGGGATTTGGTGTCGGGATTCTGCTCCAGTCCTCGCAGATCGCGGCCATCGAAGCGAAAGTCTACTTGTTTGAGTTTGCGCTTGGCAGTGGTGCGAACAGGGAAGCTATCAGATTCGAGCACAACGCTGCGCTTGTTCTCGATAAGCGAGTGACGCCACACGGTCAGAAGAGCGTCTTCCAGCGAGATTCCCATTGGCTTTATTTTCCGATTCCGTTCTGTGTCGTTTCCCTTTCCGCCCGTATAAACGGCTCAATCGCGAGTGGCGCCGCCGGTGAGAAATGGCCCGGCGATAATGGCGTCCGGGAGCATCACATCAAAACATTGCTCGCACTTCACGCACTTAACTTTTTGGTGTGCCGTTGACCAGGTTCCGGTTTGTGCTTTGATATGGACAATCTGTTCTTGGTTGCAAAGAGTGCACGAAATCGTCAGGGGGATGTAAGACCGCTTTGTTTGGGCTTGAGGCATAAGCGACCTCCCGCCTCATCCTGCATCTTTGAGTTGCACCCGTCAATCTGCGCGGTCTCTCACGTGTGCACCGTCCCTGGGCTGCGGCGGCTACTCTCTACGGGAAGGCTCATAATCGGCACCAGTGGGGCCGAACAGGTTACCGGTCACGAAGAAAGCTCCACGGAGCGCTCGAACGGAACTCACTCAGCTTGTTGAAAGATTTGTCTTGTCGGCCCAGCGCTGTCGCACATCGGCTATGACGCCGAGCTTATTCTTCTGCAACTCGCGCACAAGGGCTTGATTCCCGGTCTGTTCGTGGCGGGCAGCCCAGAGCACCATTTCGGCGAGCACCGGAGCAAGATCGATGCCTTTCGCGGTCAACATATAGGTGAGCTTTCGTCCATCCCTAGCATCAGGCTGCGTGGCGATGATGCCATGGGCTTCCAGCTTGCGCAGCCGGTCCGCCAATATATTTGTGGCGATGCCTTCGTCGGATTGCAGAAATTGATTGTAGGTGTGAAATCCGCGGAGCATCATGTCGCGGATGACCAACAAGGACCAGCGATCACCTAGCATCTCCACGGAAGCATTCAGTGGACACCCCGAGCGCCGCTTTTGTTGCCCCGCCGTTTTCGATGGCATTCTCTGACACTAACATATTATCGCTTGCATTTCACAAGTAATCGCCGGTAATATGGCGGCCACTGATTTTCGGCCGGGAAGCGGTTCCCCCTTGGGAGATGCCAATGGCGATGAATGAACTTTTGACGACTCTCAAACCAGAGCTGTTCCTCAATGATTTGAAGATTGCGGCGCGCTCCCTGGCACGCAGCAAGGGTCTGGCCATCACTGTGGTGCTCACACTCGCGCTCGGCATCGGTGCCAACGCCGCGATATTTGCGTTGGTGCGAGGCGTGCTGCTGCGGCCGCTCGTCAATCGTGATGAAAGCCGCCTTATTTATATTCGACAAAGCGCGCCCGGCATCGGCACCGAGAATGTGACCTTCTCAGTCCCGGAAATCCAAGACCTCCGCGCGGGAGTCAAGACGCTTACGGCCTTCGGCGATTTCTCCACCATCGGCTTTACGATGATCGGCCTGGGCGAGCCCCGCGAAGTTCGCGCCGGTGTCGTCGGTGGGTCATATTTTGAAGTGATGGGCCTGCATCCAGTGCTCGGGCGCCTTCTGGATATGCGCGACGACGGCCCCAACGCCTCCGGCGCCGCCGTGCTGACCTATCGCTTCTGGAAGACGGCGATGAATAGCGATCCGTCTGTGATCGGCAAAACGGTGCGGCTTGGAACCCGGTCTGCCACCATCGTCGGCGTATTGGAGCCTTCGGTGCCGTACCCTGCGGAAACCGAAATCATCGCCAACGTCGTGACCAGCCCCCATCACCTCTCCGCCACCATGGTGACAGGCCGCGTACATCGTATGACTGAGTTGTTCGGCCGGCTAGCCCCCGGTGTCAGTCTCGAGCAAGCGCGTGCCGAGTTGCGCACGGTCTACGGCGCGATGATTCGGGAGCATCCGGACGTCTATTCCCCGAAGGCCGATTTCCGCATCGACGCGGTGCTCCTTCGCGACCAGATCACCGCCGGCGCGCGCACGGTACTTCTTGTGCTCCTCGCGGCGTCCGGACTCGTCTTCATCATTGCTTGTTCGAACGTCGCCAACTTGATTCTTGCGCGCAGCGTTCGCCGCGAGGGTGAGCTGGCCATGCGCGCCGCGCTCGGAGCCAACACCGGCGCACTGCGTCGCACGCTGCTTGCCGAGAGTCTCCTGCTTTGCGGAGTCGGCGCGTTGCTCGGTGTGCTGAGCGCCCGCCCGATGGTTGCCGTGTTGGCGCGCTACGCGTCGCGTTTCTCGGTTCGCGCCCTCGATCTCACCGTCGACGCCAGCATGCTGTGGGTCGGCGCACTTCTGGCGGTCCTCGCCGCCGTACTGTTGGCATTTGTCCCGGGCATGCCGTTGTCCAGCGGGTCGGACGGCATCAGCATCTCAAATACCAGCTTGCGGATCACGGGCAGCACCAGCCGCCGGCTACGCCTTTTCGCCATCACACAAATTGCCGCGTCTTTCATGCTGCTGGCCGGTGCAAGCATGCTGATCAAGACGCTCCTTTCAATGCAAGCGGCGCAGACCGGCCTCGACACGCATCACGTGCTCGCGTTGAACGTGCCGGCGATTTCCTACGGAAAGACACCGGATCAAGTTGTGGAGTTTTATAAGGAATCGATGCGGCGGATCAACGCTCTGCCGGGCGTGGATCGCGTCGCCTTCGGCATCGTGGTTCCTTGGCGAGACGCCGGCAACTTCGGCCCGGGTTTCCAGTTTTCCGCCGACGGGCATGTTCGCGAGCCTGGTGAAGAAGATCCGCGCGCGCAATTGCGCTCGATCTCGCCGGGATTTTTTGCGGCTCTCGGGGTGCCCATTCTGGCCGGACGCGACTTCGACGAATCCGATCGACGCGGCGGCGAGCCAGTCGTCATCATCAGCCAGAGCATCGCCCAACGCATGTTCCCGGGCCAGGACGCGATCAACCGGCACGTCATGTGGACGGACCCAGTGATGAAGTTCATCGACATCAGTACCGCGCCGCGCCGCATCGTCGGGGTGGTAGCCGATCTCGATGACGAGCACGTCGTCCCCGGCGCGGCACTCACCGTGTATCATCCGTTCGAGCAGCAGGAAATCTGGGGTGGGCGTTTGTTCGTACACACCAGCGCGAATCCGTACACGTTGGTTACGCCTGTGACGCGCATTATTCGCGACCTGTCGCAGGACCAGCCGATTGAGCGCGCTGCGACTCTGGAAGACATCCGCGCCGAAGTTCTCACTCCGGATCGGCTAAACACTCTGGTATTCGGTGGCTTTGCGGCGGTCGCGCTACTGATAGCCATTGTCGGTGTCGCGGGCGTGCTGGCGTTCTCTGTCAGCGGACGTACGCGTGAGTTCGGAATCCGCTTAGCCGTCGGCTGTCAGCCGCGCCAGTTGCTCGCGGGTGTGATCGCAGAAGGAGTTGTCATGGCCGCCGTTGGCGTACTCGCCGGTGCCGCGGGCGGATATGCACTTGCCCGGTTGGCCGGCGGCTATTTCACGGGCATGAAGATCCCCGGCGCCCTGCCGGTGGTTGCCTCGGCGATGATTTTACTCGCTGCGGCAGTCATCGCCTCGGTGCTGCCGGCGGCACGCGCCGCACGTGTCGACGTGATGCAAGCGCTCCGATCAGATTGAGCGCCTTCGCGACGGAGGTTAGCGACGCTGGCAATTCTTCGAGGGGAAGGCCGGGGAACCTCGAATGGATTTATTTCTTGGGCTTCGCGAGTCCTCGCACGGCGACGAGCGACACCTGTTCCAACGTTGGGTAATGCCCTTCTTCGTCGGCCGTTCGGTCGCCGGGCGGCAGTTGCTGGACGATGGTCTGCGCGGGCAGAGTGTCTGCGAAGTATTTCTTGTAGACGTTTGCAAAGCTGGCGGTGTCGGCCAAAGCATCGAGGTAAATCGTCGTCGAAACCACCTGGTCGAAGTTCATCCCTGCTTCCTCCAAATTGTCGAGCAGGTTGCGCATGGTCTGGCGGGTCTGGTCGGCCGGCGAAGCAGCGTAGACGCCACCGTTTGGCCCAGGGATGAATCCGCTCTTCGCCGAGCAGTACAAGATGTCGCCGGCAAACACGCAGGGGCTGGCGGTGGGACTTGGCGGCATATTTTTCGGCCGAACTGCAAGGCGGCGGCTGAGGTCGCGAACAGCGATACCGGTATAAGCAATGTGCGCGCCATCTGGAAGGCTCGACACTTCGATGGTGGCACGGCCCGGAGTATTTCCGAATTCGAAGCGCTTGGCATACTGCTCGTTCATGACGCGCGTTGGAATTTCGGTCGTCAGGTAGGGATTCACAAAAACCATATGCGCCATGGTGAGGCCTGCCGCTTGAACAACGGATTTGACTCCATCGAGCGCCAGGTTCACTTGCTGTGCCGGGTCTTGGGGAATCGTGCCAGTGGCAGGATCGCGGCCCTGCATCGTGGAAACAAAGAGTTGATCGTGGGTTAGCATTCCCGCGGAGAACGCTTTGTTGGCGTTCAGGCCAGGCACAGACACCGCTTGCTTCCCCTGGAGATCGCGAACGGCGATGGCATTGATCTGGACGGGTCCGTCGGGGACCTTCGCCACACCTAACACCGCACGAGCTGGGGGATCTTTCACAAAGTAGCTGGCAAAGATCTCATCCAATTTGTGAATTCGCTGGACGTCTTCGAGATACACCTGCATGTACACGACATGGTCCGTGGTAAGTCCGGAGGACTGCAAAGCGCTTTTCACATTCTCAAGGGACTGACGAACTTGATCGGAGAAGTTGGCCGGCACGCTGCCATCCGCGCGGTTTGGGCCCTGGCCGGAGACGAACACGTATCCTGCGGCTTCAACAGCGTAACGCGCGGACTTAACGGTGGATGGCGGTACAGTTTGGGACGGAGCGGTCGCCTGAGAGGCAAAAATGAAAATTGCCAACGCGGCCGCTCTGAATACGCGCGTGGTGCCGCGGCTCATGCGGCCTTCCCCTTTCGCGCGTCATTCAGGATTTCTCGCAAGCGTTGCCCGACGACCATCTCTTCGCCGGGCTGGATGGTCATCGAAACCAATTCGATGTGATTCTGTTCCTTCAGTTCCTTGGGATTCGGCTTGGGCTTTTCGACGCCTTCGTGCACGGCGGAAACGAGGCTTGGATTATCGATGCCAAGGACTTCAATGACCGGATCGCTATCACGGAGTTTCTTCACGCAATCGGTGATTGTGAATCCCCACGCTGCCTGGTCCCAGGACACGCGCAAGCTCGGATAGCGGTTGCCGTCGTCGGGAATGTAAATTTCGGTTTTTACGCCCGGAACGGTTTCGACAAGCTTGGCAATGCGATCCGCGCGCTCGTTCCATTCCGCATAAAGCTTCTTAGAGTCGATTGTCAACCAGGTCTCGATAGCAGTAAGCAGGCCGATGACTTCTTCCTTGCCTACCTTCATGGGACGGCACACTGAACCTTCATAGGGACATGAATTGCGCATCGCCGCGTCGATCAAATCTTTCCGGCCCAACAGAACGCCGCTGCATTGCGGCCCGCGCAATCCCTTTCCGCCGGAAAACGTGTACATATCGAGCTTCATCTTGGCGTACAGCTTGATGTTGTCGATGGGGGGAATGCCGGCCGCATCGTCCAACAGCATCGGCACCTTGTGTTGCTTGGCGATGGAGTCTTCGCGCTCGAGCTTTTCGCCCAGATGCGTGGTGTAAATCATCGCAGTGTTGCTGTTGATCGCGTTGGCGATATCGTCGGGCTTTTCGACCAAAACCAACTTAGCACCCGCGAGCCGGATGGCGCTGTCAAACGCGCTGCGACCACCAACCATAATCACTTCGTGCTTAAGTCCGATGGTGTCGGGAAGCTGCCAGATTTTTTTGGGATCGCTGCCGGCCATGCAAGCCGCCGTCGCTGCCGCCATGGCGCCGGCCGCGCCCGAGGTAATTAAACCCGATTCGGCGCCGGTCAATTCAGCGAGCTTGCGCCCGACGGCCTGGTGCAGCTCGACCATATTAACGAAGTAGTGGCCTGCCTCTTCCTGGGCCTGGCGCGCTTCCGGCAGTTGCAGCGATCCGCTCAGGTACGTCCAGGTTCCGCGGCAGTTGATGACGGTTTTGACGCCAAGCCGGCTGTACACATTCGCGCGCGTGTCAATGCCGAAGGCCGCGGCGGATCTAGCGTAGAGATTCTGCGCGGTAATCTGCGCAAGAAGAGGTGACGCCACCAACAACTTCATGAAACCACGACGACTCGATCCTTGTTCGACGGGCATAGGCAGCCTCCTCAGCGACTATTTAGAAAAAATCAAGGTTCCGAAATGTTCCGGCACGTGGTTGGGGTCGCGGTTGACGACGCAGGTCGGTTGCCAACACATGAAATGTCGCTGCGGATCGGCTCCTAAACCATCGATCCGATATAAGTTCGCGCGCCACTTCATGCCTTCTTTCACCTTTGTGTCGCTCACCGAACTGAGCGGCACGCGAGCCGCGGCATACCAGACGTGATTCTTTTCATCGATTCGGCCTTGGCGCTGCCAGCCGGAATTCCAGTCGGCGCCGTAGGAATCGTGATCCAGATCGATCGCCAAATCGACCCAATCGCCGGTCGGAGCGATTTCAAATTCGCGATAGTGGCGGATGTTGATCCAGTCATCGCCAAGAAAGAATTCGACAACATCGCGGTCCCAGAGCTTCAGCCGGTCTTTGCTGTTATCGGGAGGCAGCCACAGATTCAGCTCGGTGTAGGGGCAGATGAAGAGGATGTAGAGGTCGGAATCCGTCCAGAAGGCGCGGACTTCGGTTTTCAGTTTCGGGTAGTCAAACTGTTTCGAACAGTCCTTCGCGATCGAGGTCGCGGCGGAATGTGCCCAGGCCGGCGAACTTGGATCCGTGTTCAACTCTGGCGCGTGGGCAACGTACGGGATCGAGAAAGAAGCGCCGGGTGGCTGGAACTCGCAGGATTTGGCCACAGAATCATTTTGCGGCGAAGCGGCGCGCGGGTGAGCCGATGCTGGCAACCACGACGGCGACGCATTCGAGAGCACGGCGACAAGAACGATCAGGCACAGCAAGAAGAGGCGAGTCCTCATATCAAGGGTGAGGCGCGTTTCGCAATTCCGGCGAAATTTCGAAAGCTTTCTCAAACTCCGCGCGCGACTCCGCCTCCTTTCCCTGTTTTTTGAGAGCCAAGGCCAAATTGAAATGAGCTTCGGCGTAGCGCGGCTTCAGGCGAATCGCCACGCTGAATTCGGCTCCGGCCTTAGTGACCTCTCCCATTTGCAGAAGAACCAATCCCAAGTTGTTGTGCGCTTCGGCGAAGTCGGGCTCGCGGCGAACCAGTTCACGAAACACGCTGGCCGCGCCGGCCAGGTCGTCCTTCTGGCTTAAGACGAGGCCCAGTTGGACGCGCGCATCCGCAAACTTCGGGTCGAGACTGATCGCTTCGTTCAACTCGTGGACCGCCGCGTCGAATTGTCCCGATTGAGCCAGCGCCAGGCCGTAGTTGTAGTGCGCCTCTGGCAGATCGGAGTCCGACATGACCGCGGCGTGCAATTCGTCGAGCGCGTGTTGCTGATCCTTCATGCGCCAATACAGGAGCCCGAGGCTGGTGTGCGCCTGCGCGTAATCGGGCTTCAGTTCGAGCGCCTTCTCATACTGTTGCTTGGCGTTTGCAAAGTCCTGTTTCCGTTCGAATGTAACACCCAGGTAGTAATAGCCGGTGGGAAGCTCGGGGCTGCGCTCGATGGCCTGCTGGAAGAGGTCCTGGGCCTGGTCCAGCTGCCCCTGTTTCAGCGCGTCGACTCCCTGGAGAGTCAGCAGCTTCGCCTGCGCCAGGCGCGAGCGGAATTTCTTCAAATCGCTCAGCTCATTCAGCTCTTTGTGAGCGGCTTCCGTGTCGCCTTGGGCCCGCAACGCGATCCCCAGATTGTAGTGGGCCTGCTCGAAATCCGGCTTGAGCTCAATGGCTTTCTGGAATGCGGCAATTGCTCCCGCGTTGTCGCCGTCGGCTTTCAATTCTTTACCGAGATTGAACTGCGCGTTGGGATCGTTAGGATCGAGTGCGACGGCTTCGCGGAATTCCGCCAGCGCGCCCTTGTGATTCCCCTGGCGCCGCAAGACAATTCCCAGCATAACGTGCGCGCGCGCCAGCTTTGGATCGAGACGCAGAGCTTTGCGGTATTGGATGGCGGCGTCATCCAGCTTGCCGAGCTGGCCCTCAACCTGGCCGAGCTCGAAAAAGAGTTCGGCCGAAGGCTTTGCCGCGACCGCATGGTTCAGCTCCGCCAGAGCAGACGAAAAATCATTTTGATCGACGTAGACGTGAGCGAGCAGCTGGTGCGCTTCGGCATTCGATGGTGCAAGTTGAAGGGCCTTGCGCAGCTCCTTCAGGGCGGAAGGCAGCTCGTGGAGCTGGTAGTAGGTAGCGCCCAGAGCGTAATGAGCCTGCGCCCACCCCGGCTTGAGTCGCACCGCAGCTTCAAATTCTTCCATGGCCTGCCGGGCCGCGCCTCTGGTTGTCAGTGCGAGCCCCAACTCGTAATGCGTCTCTGGGTCGTTGGGAGCGAGCTGCAAAGCTTTGCGGTAAGCGGCGATGGCTTGGTCCCAGGATTTGGAACGCGCGAACTCGCCGCCTTGTTGGCGGTAAGTTTGCACCGTTTGGGCAAGAGCGGGCACAAGAGAAGCAAAACTCAAGACAAGCGCAGAGGCCATGGGCAGAAGCCTATCGAAGAGAATGAGCGAATCCCGACCGCCGTGCTTCATCGAACCCAGCCTAACATAGCGGGCCGAACTCAACCGCGACGAGTAGCGGCGGGGCTTTCCCGCCGCCACTCCACGGTCCAAGGCAACTACCAGTAGAATTTCGCGCTGACCTGCCCAATTCGCGGATCGCGCGCCTGCGTCACAACTCCGAAGCTCCCGGAGTCGCTGATGTTCCCACCGGGATTGATAAATTGTGCATGGTTGAAAATGTTGAAAAATTCGAAGCGAATATCGAACGCGTAGTTCTCCTTGATTTGCGTGCGCTTCAAGATACCGAAATCCGTGTTATTGAATCCGGGACCATGGAAAAATCTCCGATTTGCGGTTCCAAAGCTTGCCGGTGTCATACTCACCTCGAATGCGCTCGGCAGGAAATAACATCCCGAGCCGGAGCCGGGGATAGTCGGGTCATATGTGGGACAAGATGTATTCACCTTGCGCGGATCGACAATCTGCACGGGGCCCACGCGGTTCGGCATGTCTGTCCCGCCACTGCCGTAGAGGGAATAATCAACGTCGCTCTGGTTCATCTGAACGGGGAAACCTGTCGCGAATCGCGTGATTCCCTGAATCTGCCACCCTTGTGTCAAGCGCTTAGGCCCATTCGGGAAAAGCCGGTCAAATGGCATGGCCCAAATGTAACTGGCGATGAAGTTGTGCGTGATGTCCGTAGACGAGAGCCCTCGACTCAATTTCGGATTTATGAAATTCACCGAGTCGCCGAACGCCGAAGAATCGTCCAGGGCCTTCGCGAAGGTGTATGCCACCAAAAATGTAAAATCGCTGGCTTTACGTTCCACTGTGATTTGCCCAGCGTTGTAGATGGAATTGGTGTTGAGAACCGTATTTCCGTTGCCGTAGCCAATACACACAAGCGTCGGCGTGCCGGGGCAGTAATTGGAGGTTTGGATCGCATAGGGAAACGTGTTGCTGCGGAGCCGGGTGCTGTAAACGCATCCCGGAAGCGGCGTCGGACTTGCTGTGCTACAAGGGACGGTTGCTGAGGGAAGCTGGAACACATCATTCTCCGCACCAGGGCCGCAGCCGGGAGTGTTTTGGGTTATGTCGATCACGCCTGGGGTGGCGTTGAGTTGCTGGCACAGAGCGGGGTTACCAGCGTTGGCTTCCTGGGAGGCGATGAGACGGTGCCCCGCGGTCCCGACATACGCCAGCGTCAGCACCGTAGACTGGGTCAATTCGCGCTGGATCGACAAATTGAAGTGCTCCGCGTAGGGCAATCTGTTGTGAATGTAGTAGCCCGGAAAATAGTTGAGCGGCTCGTAGACGGAGAAGTCGAGTGTCTTGTTCGAGGGGGCGCCCGGAATTGGCGGGGTGAAAGGGAAACGTTGTCCCAGTGATTGCCCACTGGAGCGAATGACGAATGGTTGGTCAAACATCACCGACGCGGGAGACTGCCAATATAGACCGAACGGCGCGTCGGCGACCTCATAGAACAAGTTCAGGTCCTCGACGGACGTATAATACAAGCCGAACGCTGCGCGGATGCTGCTTTTCCCCGGCCCGCCGAAGATCTTGCCCAGAATTCCATCCGAAAAGCCCGGGGAATACGCCAGACCGATTCGAGGTCCAAAATTGTCGTAGGTCGTCGGCGCCAGCGTTTTGGGAATGCCTTTGTCCCCCGGGAACACTAGCCCTATCGGGGCCAGCGGGAACACCGTAGATTGTTGTCCTGGGTTCCAGGTCTGAATTTTTCCTTGTGTGTCGTACCACGGTGTGCTCACTTCCCAACGCAAACCGAGGTTCAGTGTGAGATTCGGACTCACCTTCCAGGTGTCCTGCACAAATGCCCCGCCATACTTCGTTCGGGAATCCAGCAACTGTTGGGCAGCCTGGACGTAAGCAGCGCCACAAGAGACGCAGGTTGCGCCCAGGAGGAAATCCGCCACGTCAGATCCGGTCACTGAACCGTCAAAGGTGAATTGCCCGTTGGGGCTGGCGTAGTTCCTTTCGTTTACCTGGAGGTATCGGAATTCACCTCCAGCCTTCCACGTGTGTTTCCCGGCGGTCTTCGAAAATACATCACTCACCGTGTAGGTAGTGTTGGGTTGGTACGTATTGAGCGTCGGCACGCCGAGATTTAGGCCAATCTGGTTAAAACTGATCTGCGGAACATATTGCTGATATCCTGGCTGCGGGACAATGCCCAAGGTGCCTTCACCCGTCACAAAACCGAGCGAGGACAGGTCGACGAAACTTCCCGCAGGGTTGTCCTTGTGGAGCACATTGCGGAACACGGTGGCACGCGCTTCGTTCACCGCCGTAGTTCCTATCGTCTTCGTGTTGCTCACCACAAACTGCTGCGCCCGCGAAGGCGTATCCGTCGGAAAGCCCGGCACACTCGGAAACCCCCCGGGGGGAAGCGCGCTGTCAACAGTCGCGCTGTCGAAACTGTAGTAGAACGACCAGTTTCCGGTCCGCTTATTGTTGAAGTCCACCCGTTCCCCAATTTTGTCGTCGTTGGCGATGTTTCTTTCGCTGTTATTTGAATAGTTGCTCTGGCCTCCAGGAAGGGTCGGCGTAGGAATATATGGCAGGTAATTAGCGGATGGTGGTGCCCAGGCGGCTTGCGGGATTACCCCACCAGGAAATACGCATTGCGCCGTGGAAGTACAGGTCGGAGTTGAGTAGGGCTCGCCAACCGTGACGGTCTGGCCTGTGGTCGGCTGCAGGCGGGACGTCAACACCTGGGCCCAGTAGGGACCGTCGACCGCACCCGTCAGAGTCGACGGATCAAAATTGCCTGCCCGCTCATCGGTGGTGGGCACGGTAACCAAACCGGTTTCGGCACCTTGCACTTGCCGCGTGCCTTGGTAATCCGAAAAGAAGAATATATGGTCTTTCCAGATCGGCCCGCCCGCCGCGTAACCGAACTGATTCCGTCGCAGCTCGGATTTTGAGGGCGCAAAATAGTTCTTGGCATCGAATTTGTCGTTTCGCAGGAACTCGAATACATCCCCGTGGAACTGGTTTGTCCCGGACTTCGTGATGGCGTTCATCACTGCGCCGCTGAACTTCCCGTATTCCGCGTCGAAGCTGTTGGTAATCAAGCGAAATTCTTCCACCGAGTCCAGGTTCGGTACCGAACCTGCGCCCAGGTTGCGCCCCTCACTCACATCGCCACCGTTCACTAGAAATGCGTTGGCCGTTTCGCGCTGGCCATTTACCGAGATGTTGCCCGCGTTCAAAATCCCTGAGACTGGCCGAGTCCCACCGCCTTCGATGGTTCCAGCCGACGCGGGTGCCACACCTGCCTGCAGGCCCAAAAGATCGATGTAGCTGCGCCCGTTCAACGGCAACGCCAACATCTTCTTCGAGTCGATCACGTCGCCCAATTGTGTGTTTTCCGTCTGGACCTGAACGGCGTTCGCCTGAACCTGCACCTCTTCTGTGATTGCGCCAACATCAAGCGTCACGTCGTATTTCAACTGGTCGTTTACTTTTACGACGATTCCCGTCTCCGTGAATGGACGGAATCCTTTCGCCGTGACACCAAGCTTGTACGTGCCCACGGATAACGCCAGAATGCGAAATGAGCCGTCGGCGCCCGTTGCCGTTTCGGTCCCCAGATTCGTGTCCACATTTGTAGCCACAACTTTTGCGCCGACCACCGCTGCGTCGGACCGGTCCTTTACCGTCCCGGAGATCGATCCGGTAACGTCGGCATATAAAACGTTTGCACTTGCCAGAATTGTTAAAACGATTAAAAGCAGGCGAACGCATCGAGTCCACATAATCCCCCCCCAACTTGGTGGCGGAGTTTAGGACAAAGAAAGGATTTCGTCAAGAAAGGAAACGAAGATAAAGAAAACAAAAAGGAACTAAAGGTTTTTTGCATGCTTACCCATTACGGGCGTAACGGTATCACTAAGGCAACGCGAAGGTGAAAACGTCGCTTCCCGCGGCAATCGCGACGTATTGTTTCGTTCCCACGGCGTAGCTCATGGGAGATGCGGCAATATTTTGGCCGGTGTTGAAATGCCATAGAGGCTTGCCGGTTCGCGCCTCCACGGCTTCCAAAGACCGCGTGTCATCGCCAAAGAATACCAGTCCGGCGGCGGTTGTCATGGTGCCCGCGGAGGAGTGGCCCTGTCCAGCCTGTACGTAACGCCATTCCGGCTTCTGGCCTTCAAGCGCGTAGGCCAGCAGGATTTTTTGATTGTGATCGCCTGGGCTACGGCGGACGCCAGTCGAATAGTAGGTTTTGCCGGGCTGGAATTTTTCCGCCTTCTTCAAATAAACATCGCAACTTTCAAGCGCCAGAAAGTACAGCATGGAAGTGTCGGGGTTGAACGACGGGGAAAACCAGTTGGTGGCGCCGACCATGCCAGGACAAACGCGGCTGCCCTTTTCTGTGGGTTGGACTTCGGTGCGAACCGGCCGGCCTTTTTCGTCGATTCCGGTGGCCCAGTTGAGCTTCTCGGCAAAGCGAGTGGCGGAGAGAAATTTCCCGTCGGTACGATCCAGAACGTAGATGAAACCGTTGCGGTTTGCTTCGACCACAAGCTTCCGCTGTTGCCCGCGAAACACGGCATCCACGAGCATCGGAGTTTCCGTGGCGTCGTAGTCGAACAAATCGTGTGGCGTGAACTGGAAATACCATTTCAATTTGCCGGAATCCGCATCGAGCGCGAGGAGGCAATCGGTATACAGGTCGTCGCCCGGGCGTGGATCGCCATCGAAATCAGGAGCCGGGTTACTGGTGCCCCAGTAGATGGTGTTCAACTCAGGATCATAGGTGCCGGGCATCCAGGTGGTGCCACCACCAAGCTTCCACGCGTCCCCTGGCCAGCTGGAAGAACCAAACTCGCCGGGGGCCGGAATGGTCCAGAAACGCCATGCTTCTTTTCCGGTCTCAGCATCATAGGCTGCGACGAAACCGCGCACGCCGTCGTCGCCACCCGATGTGCCGACCAGTACTTTGTCCTTCACGACGAGGGGTGCGCTGGTTGCTCCGTAATTTGGATTCCCGTCGGTGTAGGCCACGTCCCACAGGAGATGACCGGACCTAGCATCCAGGCAAAGAAGGTGCGCGTTATCGGTCTCCATGTAGATTCGCGAATGCCAAATACCGACGCCACGATTGTGGTGTTGCGAAGCATCGTCGATGAGTCCCTCGGTGATGGGGCGTGCGTGATGCCAGAGAATCTGCCCGGTCTGCGCATCGAGAGCGTAGGCGTCATTGGCGGACGTGACGAACATGATCCCGTCGGCAACCACCGGGGTCACCTCAAGCCGGTCAGAGTTTGGCGCGTGAAAGACCCATTGCGCGTGAAGCTGCGCCACGTTGTTTGGATTGATCTCGCTGAGCGCGCTGTAACGCCGCCCCGTGTAGTCGCCGTTGTAAGAAAGCCAATTCGCCGAGACCGGTGCGGATATCAGCTGCGATGGTTGCACGTCGATCTGCGTCGAGATCGAACCGGCTTTCCCGGCCTGCGCCGCTAGCGGTGCGACCAGCAGGATCGATACGCAGAAACCGCCGAGCCATCTCCACTGAATCATCGCTGTCCCTTTAATCCGGATGAACCCGCTGCACGGCGCGGGGACAAAACGGATTCCATATACTACAGGCCGACGTCGCTGAAACAAAAACGTTTCGACTTAGAACAAGTCCACATGTAGCTACACAACGGGAGGCCGGCAGCCCTTGAACCCTCGAACCGATTGCTGCCGCAAGCTGATTGGTTGACATCACAAGAAATCACAGTGTATCCATGGAGCCATGCGCCAACAGATGACGAAGCGATCCGCGAGTTTGGTCCTCCCCGTTTTGTTGAGCGCCGCGTTTTGCCTCGCAGCCGTTTTGTCTTGGGCGCAGGAAAAGACCGCGAAGCACTCGACCGAGCCGGATGCGGCGGCGCTGGCGGATGCCAAACAAACGTATGAGAGTGTTTGCGCGGCGTGTCACGGGCTCGATGCGCGCGGCAGCGAACGGGGACCCGATATCGCCGCAAAGCCCGAAGTCGTGGAGAAAACAGACACGGAACTTATCCAGATTGTGGCGAATGGAAAGCCAACTGGCGGAATGCCGTCGTTCTCTTCGTTTGGCGGCGCGAAGCTGTCGGCGATGGTGGCGTACCTGAGGACGCTGCAGGGAAGAGGCAAGGGCTTTGCGATGCCGGGGGATCCGGAAAGGGGCAAGGTACTTTTCTTTGGGGAAGCAAAGTGTTCGCACTGCCACGGCCTCGCAGGCCAAGGCGGATTTCTTGCGTCGGATCTCATGACCTATGGTGGGAAGCTGGATGCTGATGAATTGCGAGCCAGAATTCTGAACCCGGACGCAGATCTTGATCCGCGGCGCGGACTGGTTCGCGTCGTGCTGTCGGATGGGACGGAATTGACGGGCGCGGCACGAAACGAGAACAACTTCTCGATACAACTCCAGTCGGAGGACGGCACTTTTCACCTTTTGAACAAGGCCGACATCCGCTCTCAGACCTACCTGGGAGCATCGGGCATGCCTAAAGATTACGGCTCCACGCTAACAGCCACGCAATTAAACGATGTGATCAGCTTTGTACTTCGATCTGTTTCGGACAACGCGCAGCAAACTTCCAGTAAACACGACGGCGGGGACGACAATTAGAGAAGTGCGGTTCGTGTCAGCCGAAAGCTGCGGCGTCAAATTCTGCGGACGAGACCGCGCTCAGTAGCCTGCGTATTTCGAACCAACAGCAGAACAAGAATCATCCCCGCAAAAGGGATCAAGCCTGCCAGGATCATCAGCGGATCGAACAGATGGGTGCCGGTAGCGATTCTCGCGTCGGAGAGCCGGCCCGCCAATTCAAACACGACGACGGTGCCGAGCGCCGCTCCAGTCCCGCTCAAACCACTGACGGAGGCAACGGAACCGCTATCAAAAAGATCTGCGGGAAGCACGTTGGCAATCGTGGTAAAGCAGGCATAGGAAAAAGTGGCCAAGGCGAAAAGAAGAGTGAGCAGCGACAGATTGACCGTAAAAATGGTGGGAATCAGCAGCATGACACCGATGCCGCCGAATACCACAAGGGCCTTCCGTGCATTCCCAACGGACCAGCCACGCTTGATGAGGTAGCCGGAGGCCGCCCCACTGAAGAAATTACCCAAGTCGGCCGCAATGAACGGAACCCAAACGGCAATCAGGCCACTTCTTAAGGAGATTCCCTTGGCGACGAGGTAGATGGGAAACCAATCGGCAATAAAGAAGAAGACGGGATCGGTGAACGTCCGGGCGACGATGGTGCCCCATGTTTGCGGAAGTTTGAGAAGGTCTCGCCACCTGGATTGAACCGGTTGTTCCGTCTGAGCGTCGTGAGTGTCGGCAAGGATCATTTGAAGCTCGGCATCACTGATCCGAGGGTGCTCCTGCGGCTTGTAGTAAAGGCGGCGCCAGACGAAGAGCCAGAGAAACCCGAGCAGACCAGGCACAATGAATGCCCACCTTGCTCCCCAGCGGAAATAAAGCCAAAGGACAATGAAGGGGGCGACAGCCCCGCCGATCGAGGAGCCGCTGTCGAAAAGCGCGGTCGCCAAACCGCGCTCGTGTTTCGGAAACCACTCGGAGACGGCCTTGGCCGCACCGGGCCAGTTGCCGGACTCACCCGCGCCCAGCAAAAATCGAAAACTCAGGAAGCTGTAAAATCCCCGGGCGAGGGGCGTGAGAATCGCAACAATCGAGTAGGAGAGAACGGTAATCGTCAAACCGCGCTTTGTACCGAGGCGATCCATCAATCTGCCGCACACGGTCTGACCGATGGCGTAAGCCACCCGGAAAGCGACCACGATATTGGCATAATCGGTATTGCTCCAATGATGTTCGAGTTTGAGATAGGGCGCGAGAAGGGAGAGAGTCTGGCGGTCAACGTAGTTGATAACTGTGGAAGCGAAGAGAATTCCGCCGATCCACCATCGCAACCTTGAGATCGGGCGTCGCGTTAAGGAATCTTGCTCCATCTTTCACGTGGAAGCGGCGAACGCGGAAAGAGTATCAGGCCCGAGCAAATGCGCCGAATGCCGATCCAAGTAGACAATAGCGTTAGAATGGGTCCGCAATATTGAAGCGGGCGCCATGGGGCTAATCCCTGCACCGAAGCACGCGTGAATGGCGCACGCTTTTCGGGCATCCGGCACGATGCAGACGATTTCTCTGGACTTCAGAATCTGGCGCACGGACATAGAGATTGCTTGCCGGGGAACATCAGAAAGCTTCTCGAACCATCCTTCACCGACCTGCTGTTGCCGACAGGCTTCGTCTAGCTGAACGATGATATAGGGCTCCTCCGTCTGGAAATCGGCAGGCGGATCATTGAAAGCCAGATGCCCATTCTCGCCGATTCCCACAAAGGCGACATCAACGGGAGCAAGAGCGATAGCCTCGCTCACAAGACGGACGATTTCGATGGGATCCGAATTGCCGGTGAGTAGGTGATGGATGCTCATAGCAGTTTTGTCAATGAGCCGTTCTTGAAGAAATTTGCAGAAACTAGCAGGATGGCTTACGGGAAGGCCGATATATTCGTCCAAATGAAAGAGCTCCACCTTTTGCCAATCAATTCCTGGAGTTGTGGTCAGAGTTTCGAGGAACTCGAACTGAGCTGCTCCGGTAGCAGCGATGATTCTGGCTTGTCCGCGCAAAGTAATCGCCGAGCGGATTGCCACGGTGGCTTGGGCGGCTGCGGCTCGTGCCAGTGAATTCTTGTCTTCAAATACCCTGAGAATCATCTGTTATGCTTCCAGCCTAACGTGTCGGCGCCTTGCGGGGCGCCAAGGCTCAATGCCGTGACATCATACCAGCCGCGGGAATATTATGTGCGACTCGTGGAATGTCGACGGACGGCGATTCGAACGCGATGGAGCGGGAGGAAGAAATGAGCGACCTGAAAACTAAAATGGACCGCAAGACCTTCTTGACGAAATCCGCGACGTTGCTGGCGGGTACTGCGGCAACTGCCAGTAACGCGCTGTCCTACAGCCGGATTGCAGGAGCCAACGAACGCATTTCCTTGTGCCATATCGGCTACGGAAGCCGAGGAGAAGAACTGGCCCAGCTCGCATCGCAACTGAAATCCAGTCAAAACGTCGAGATGACCGCCGTCTGCGACCTATGGCGACTAAACCGCGAAAAAGCAGTTGCAGCAAATGCGAAATATTACGGACGCCCTCCTCGTGATTATCAATACCTGGAAGAGGTGCTGGTTCTCAAAGATGTCGACGCGGTGATTATCTCTACCCCCGAGCACGCCCACTCGCAAATTCTGAAGATGGCCGTCGAGGCGGGCAAGGACGTTTACGTCGAAAAGCCAATGGGCAACGTGCTGACGGATGTGAAAGCCGCGCGCGACGCGGTGGTGAAAAGTAATCGCATCGTTCAGGTCGGCACCCAGCATCGCAGTGAGCCCTATCCGAAAGCCGCCCACGCTTTAATTCAGTCGGGCGTTCTTGGCCAGGTCAGCAAGATCGAGATTGTGTGGAATTACAACGGCCCCCGGTGGCGCGGGCGGCCGGAAACGAAACTGATCCGTGAACAGGATACGGATTGGCGGAAATGGCTAATGAATAAGCCCTATCGGCCGTTTGATCCCCGGCTGTACTGCGAATTTCGTTTGTACAAAGAATTTTCCGGCGGCATTCCGGATCAGTGGATGACGCATGGCATCGATCTAGTTCACTGGTACATGGACGACAGCTTTCCGCGCTCCGTAGTTGCCACGGGTGGCGTATTCGCCTGGCACGATGGACGCGAGAACGCCGATACGTTCGAAGCATTGTTGGAATATCCCAAGGGTTTCCTAGTCAGCTATTCGACCAGCTTCGGCAACGACTCGCCGAGTTTCACCCGCTACATGGGGAAAAAAGCAACGCTCGTCAACATCGGCGGAGAGGGCAGCCCGCGCTATCAGTTGGTCGAAGAAAAAGGAAATCACGAAGACGACGCTGACATTGATCAGCAGCGTGCCTCGAAATACATTCTATTGCCCGGCCAAACGGCTCCTCCACCCATGGCGATTGACGATATGACGACCGAACATATGGAGAATTGGTTCGAATGTATTCGTTCTCGACAGCAGCCGCACTGCACAGTCCGGGATGGATTCGCGCACTCGGTGGCGAACATTATGGCCACGCAGTCGTACTGGTCAGGCAAAAAACAATATTGGGACGTCGCTACGGAGACGATCCTGGATCACGCGTAGGCGCGTTCGTCTCCGATAGGTTTAGTCGGGAGGCCCGCGGTATGGCGTATATCGCTGTGGCTCCCAGCATTCCCGCGGTGCCGATGATCTTCCACGCCATCGCGTAGCCGTGTTGCACGTCAAAGATTCTTCCGACCATCCAGGGAGCCGCCCATTGTCCGATGGAATATCCCATGATGATGAGCGCCAACAATTTTCCGAGCGAAGCGGTTCCGAAACATTCCGCAGTCACCAGCGGGATCAGCATATAGTCTGCGCCCATGGAGAACCCAAACACGACCGCGAAAATCCATAGCACGACGGCTGAATGGGGATTTGCGAGCAAAAATACCGAAGCTCCAATCAGAAAATAGAAAAACGCCATAATGTGTGACTTTCGGAAACGGTCGGCAAGATAACCGACAATTACGCGGCCTGCCAGGCTCGCCGACAGCAAAATCGTTGAGAAACGGGCCGCGGACGTCGCGGAATGACCCGCATCCTTCAAGAACAGGATGAAGTGCTGTACTACGGCTCCAATAGCACCTACCACGAAGGTCGATCCCGCCAACAACAGCCAAAAGGCAAGAGAGCGGACGGCTTGCGCAACCCCGACGGACTGTTGGACTGTTGACCTTTCGGAAGCCGCCTCCGTCTCCGTCGCGCCATCAGAAACGAGGCCAAGTTCTTCCGGCGACGAGCGCGTGACCCAGATCCCCACCGGGAAGAGCGCCATGAGGATCACCGCTCCTACCAGTTCCATCGCGTGGCGCCACCCTAAACTTCCGGCGAGTCTATTGACCAACAGTGGCGAAACGACTCCTCCTAAGCCCAGACCAAGGTAGGCATAACCCATGGCCCGGCCGCGACGCTGCTGGAACCAGCGTGAAATCAGAACCTGGTTGGCGATCGGTCCCGCGAGGACAAAGCCGATTACTTCGACGATGCAGAGGATCTCGAATTGCCAGAAGCGAGTCATCAAACCCATCAGCAAGAGCGGAACTCCGACTAGTGCGACTCCCACGAGGATCACAACTCGCGCTCCGATCCTATCGATGATGGTTCCAGCGAGAATTCCAAATGGCAGTCCCGCAAACAGGAATCCAAGGAAAAACCCTTGTGTCACCTGCGCCCGGGTGAAGCCAAGGGACTCGACGAAGTAGGGATAAAAAACAGGAAAGCCGTAAAAAATAATCCCAACCACAAAAAAGAGGTTCAGAAATGCCGCGACAACGATCCACCAGCCGTAAAAGATGGACTCCGATGGATTATCTGGCGGAGGAAGAGTCATCAATCTCCTGATTTTTCAATCGAGAATTCGGATGCGAAGCATACCTTGAGTTACACGGCGAATTCATCCGAATTCTGGTCCCAAAATCGCGCAGAGAGAGTCTGGCTTGCCGGGAAAGGCGTTTGGGCCGCGGTACATCCGGGTAAGAGTGCGAGACGGAGAGAACCCGCGAGCACACAACAGTTCCGTCGCAAATGGATTGGCAGTCAGGCAATCCACGAGCAGAGTGTCGCGCGAAGAGCGCCGCAGAAATTCGTCGATCAGCGTTTTCGCCGCCGACCGGCTCTCAGCCATCCATGGACCGAGATGATCGGCGAAGGACCCTCGACGCCCGAGTGCATATCCCCGCAATGCGCCTTGTTCGAAAACTCCCATCGCGAATTCGGGGGTTTCAGAATGAAGTGAGCGAAGCAACTGGCTCCGGTCGGCATCGAAAACATGTTGATCCTTATCCTGGATCGTCGACAGTTGCGCTTCTGTCAGGGGCGCAATATTCGATGTCGCTAGCTTTACGATTTGATCGGGCAGCCTCTTCAGAATCCATCTTTCTATCTGGTATTCCGTTACGAATCCCATTTTTTCGTAGATCGGCTGCCCCTGTGGCGTCGCATCCAGCTTCATCGTCGGGATCCCACACTGATCGAGATATTCGACGGTCCTTCGCAAGAGCTGCGTGCCGATTCCGCGCTTACGGTACTGAGGGTCCACCAATACCATTCCAATCCACGCGAATCGCTCCTGATACGATATCGTCGTGGCGGTGCCGCACACTTGCTCATCGATTTCCGCCACAAAACATCCTTCCGGACTCGCGTCGAGAAAACGGTGCCAGTCGGTTGCTGTCTGATTCCACCCGGCAAGGGTATTTAACCGCAAGCCTGCGACAACATCGCGGTTTGTCATCGTACGAAGGCGCATGTTTGAGTAGCCAATGAGAATTACGAACCGCAGGGGGAGCTTACAGGAAACCACAAGACGCTTGGTAATAAATTCGGGTAGAATCGCGCGGCAATCTGGCTCATCATAACGGCGAATCAAAGGCATTCGACATCATGCTCAGCGATCACGGCTCCATTCGGGATGTGGTCCAACTGGAAGAAGCGCTAAGCGAACCGACAGATGGCGCAGTCCGCGCGATGAAGGAGCTGGAAGGGGACATTCTGGTCCTGGGTGTCGGCGGCAAGATGGGACCAAGCCTTGCGCGAATGGCGAAAAGGGCGTCGGAGATCGCAGGAGTAAATCGACGCGTGATTGGGGTATCCCGATTTTCGTCTCCGAGCTTGGAGCGACAATTGCGCGCCTGGGAAATCGAAACCGTGCGTTGCGATCTCCTCGACCCGCAATCGCTGGCCAAATTGCCCGCTACCCCCAATGTTGTGTTTATGGCGGGAATGAAGTTTGGATCCACAGGTCAGGAGTGGCTGACTTGGGCCATCAACGCACATTTGCCGGGGCTTGTGGCCAATCAATTTCGGTACAGCCGCATCGCCGCTTTTTCGACGGGGAATGTGTATGGGCTTTCGCCAGTGTCCCGCGGAGGATCACGTGAAAGCGACCCGCTGAATCCCGCCGGAGAATACGCGATGAGTTGCGTCGGGCGCGAGCGGATGTTTGAGCACTTCAGCCGTGCCAACTCGACGAAGATTTCCATTTTGCGCCTGAACTACGCCGTCGAACTGCGCTACGGCGTCCTGCTCGACACCGCGCTCCGCGTACACTCCGGCCAGTCCGTGCCACTGTCAATGGGGTATTTGAATGCCATCTGGCAAGGCGACGCATCCGCCATGAGCCTGCAATCGCTCACTTGTGCCGAGAGCCCGCCAAACGTGATCAACATTACCGGGCCTGAATTGCTTAGTGTGCGCTGGATCGCCGAGGAGTTCGGAAAGCGCTTTGGAAGGGAAGTTCGCTTTGGAGGAGAGGAAGCAAGTGACGCGCTCTTGAGCAACGCGCAAAAGTCCCATCAACTGTTCGGGCACCCGCGCATCAGCGTTCGCCAACTGATGGATTGGATCGCGGACTGGATCAGCAAGGGAGGCACCACTCTGGCCAAACCCACTCATTTTGAAGAGCGCGCCGGCCGCTTCTGAATCAGGGCATTTCTGGGGGTTGTGAGAGAAGAAATGGGGCAAGCGTTGAACAAAGGAGTTGGGCAAGTACTGCGGAAAGGAACGGTTATTCCGGCGCATCCGCTTGCCTTGAATGCAGAGCGCAAGTTGGATGAGCGCCGCCAAAGGGCGTTGACCCGCTACTACATTGGGGCGGGCGCAGGTGGACTGGCCATCGGCGTACACACCACGCAGTTTGCCATTCGTGATGCGCGGATTGGCTTGTTCGAGCCCGTGTTGAGATTAGCCGCGGAAGAGATGGATCGCGCCGATCGAACCCGGGCGCAAGCGCTCGTCCGGGTCGGTGGGATTTGTGGAGAAACGGGGCAAGCGCTTCGCGAGGCGCAACTGCTCAGAGATTTAAGATACAACGCCGGTCTTTTGAGTTTGGCGGCTTTGCGCGATCTCAGCGATCAGTCGCTGATCGTTCATTGTCAGCGCGTCGCGGAAGTCCTGCCGATCATTGGTTTTTATCTGCAGCCAGCCGTCGGTGGCCGGGTTCTTTCCTACAGATTCTGGCGGCAATTCGCTGAGATAGAGAATGTCGCTGCCATCAAGATTGCGCCGTTCAATCGCTATCAAACGCTCGACGTGGTCAGGGCCGTTGGGGAATCGGGCCGCGATATCGCCTTGTACACAGGCAACGACGACAACATTGTTGGGGATCTGGTCACGCCGTATGTGTTTACGATCAATGGAGAGGTTCGTGAGACACGGATCGTGGGAGGCCTGCTCGGCCACTGGGCTGTCTGGACGAAGCGCGCTGTCGAACTACTGGACGAGTGCCACGCGCTGGCGTCTTCAGCAAACCCAATTCCCAAAAGTCTCCTCCAAAAAAATGTAGAAGTGACTGATTGTAACGCCGCGTTTTTCGACGCGGCGAATCGTTTCGCCGGCTGTATCGCCGGGCTGCATGAAGTCTTGCGCAGACAGGGCTTGCTGGAAGGTATCTGGTGCCTCGACCCCGATGAAGCTCTCAGCCCTGGTCAATGTGAAGAGATTGACCGCGTATATCAAGCCTATCCGCATCTGAATGATGATCACTATGTGCGCGAACGACGGGACGTCTGGCTCAAGCCTTAGCAACGAGCAGAGTTCGTTTCGGAATTCTAGGATGTGCGACCTACTCGGCGGGCACTGAGCTGAAGCACGGGCCACCGAATCCTTCGGGATTCAAGGGTCTCTTTCTTTGTAAACCGCCATGAAACTCGGGTATATAGGTTGCGGACAGTAACTCGCGGGGAAGTGCAGTCCTGAAAGGCTCTCGTCGTTAAACCAGTTCGCTAAGGGATACTAATGTGAACCTGTCGCACGCGATTTTTCTGCTTTTCGCTGGCGCACTCGGCGGTGCCATGAATGCGGTGGCTGGGGGTGGGAGTTTTGTAGCCTTTCCTGCTCTATTGTTTACTGGCGTTGCCGCCATTCCCGCGAATGCCACAAATACACTTTCTCTCTGGGTTGGCACTGCAGCTAGTGGGGGAGCTTATCGCGATCGGCTCGTTACCCCACGGCGGATTCTGATTCCTCTGTTAATCGCGAGCGGGGTTGGAGGGCTGGCTGGGGCGCTGTTGCTCATCAAAACTCCCGCTCATACGTTTCTGCGGCTGATTCCCTGGCTGATGCTGGCAGCGACGCTTCTCTTCACATTCGGCAAATACTTGACTCGATACATTTCAGCAAATTTGAGCCATAGTGCGAGTAACTCTGCGATTGGAGGAGCGTCCGCCGCCGAACTGCTCATCGCAACCTATGGCGGCTATTTTGGTGGTGGAATCGGGATCATGAACCTTGCGTTGTTCTCGGCATTGGGGATGACGGACATTCACGCGATGAACGCGCTGAAGGTAGTGTTGGTGACGGTGATTAATGGAATTGCCGCGTTAACATTTGTCGTGAACGGCGCTGTGAGATGGCCGCAAGCGATTGTGATGATTGTCGGCGCGGCGACAGGAGGATATTGTGCGGCGCATTACGCGCAGAAGGTTCCGCCAGTGTACGTCCGGGCGCTCGTCATTGCGATTGGATTTGGCATGACGGCTTATTTCTTCGCAAAAGGGCTTCGCTAGTGGCTTCGCACGTTCACCAACAATGAGTAGCGTCGGCGGTGGAACTGCGGTCAGCCGCGATGGCTTGCAATTCCTTCGAAAAGAACCTTCCTAATGAATCACAAGTTTTGTGAACGGGTAGACGTAAGCCTGCAGAAAAACCAGCACACCAACGAGGCAAGCCAACGCAACGCTGTGAAAAAAGACGTAACGCAAAATCTTGCCTTCGTGCCCATACCACTCGGTAGCCGTGCTAGCAACGACGATGCTCTGCGCATCGATCATCTTGCCCATCACGCCACCGCAGCTATTCGCTGCCGCCATCAAAATCGGTGACACACCGACCTGGGTCGCAGAGATCTTTTGCAGGCTGCCGAACAGAACGTTGGAGGATGTGTCGGACCCTGTTAGCGCGACGCCCAGCCAGCCAAGGAGTGTGCCAAAGAACGGATAGAACATACCGGTACGGGCGAAAGCCAGTCCCATGGTGGCGTCCAAGCCGCCGTAACGGGTCATAAAGCCAATCGCCATCATCGCGGAAATGGTGATCAATGAAAACCGTACTTTGTAGAGCGTTTTGCCGTATTGCCTGATCATCTGCTTGGGCCCGTAGCCCATCACGAATCCGGCGATAATCGCTGCAATGAAAATTCCCGTGCCGGTCGCTGACAACCAATTGAAATTGAAGGTCGCACCTTCGGGAGTGGGTTTTGCCACGACGGGCGGCACGCGAAGGATCAAGTTGTGGAGACCCGCGACGGGGATTTTGATGATGGAAATCTTGTCGACTTTTGCTTTCACACTTGGCAGGCCCCACAAAAATACGAGCACGCTCAAGATTACCCAGGGAACCCACGCCCGAATGACTTCCGCTTTCGAGTGCCCGTGCTCTCCGCGGGCCTGGCGGTCCGGTTCATGTCCTTCGAATCCCCAGATACGCTTGGGATGCCAGACATATAGAAGAGCGCCGACCGCGGCCATAGAACAGACGGCGGCAACCACGTCGACCAGCCACGGTCCGTGATAGTTGGACATCAGAAATTGTGGAACGGCAAAAAACACTCCGCCGACGAGAAGGGCCGGCCAAATTTCGATCATTCCGTTGAATCCGCAAAAGGCCCACAGCAGCCAGAACGGCACAAGAATCGAAAAGAACGGAAGAATGCGGCCCGCCATCCCGCTCAGCTGCAACAAGTCCAAACCAGTCACAGTCTGGAGCGCCACCAATGGTGTACCCAGCGCGCCGTAGGCTACCGGCGCAGTGTTTGCAATCAGTGAAAGCCCCGATGCCTGGAGCGGCTTGAAGCCGAGACCGATCAGAATTGCGGCGGTCACCGCTACGGGCGTTCCGAATCCCGCGGCACCCTCGAAGAACGCTCCGAAAGAAAAGGCGATAAGGAGAAGCTGCAGACGCCGGTCCTGCGTGATCCCCATTAAGCTGTTCTGCAACACCCGGAATCGGCCCGTCGCACAGTTCATGTCATACATGAAGATGACGTTCAGAATGATCCAGCCAATGGGGAATGCGCCGTACGCTAGACCGAACACCGCGGTGCGCAATCCCATGCCGACGGGCATCTTGAACACAGCGAGCGCAACGGCCAACGCACTCGCCAGCCCCAGCAACGCGGCCCAGTGCGCCTTCACCCGCAGCCACGCCAATGCTCCCAACAGAACGATGACAGGCAATGCGGCGATGATTGTCGACAACCACCAATGGCCGAGCGGATCGTACACTTGGGTCCAAGTCATGGGACTACTCCTGCCTAGCCGTGCGGTACCCCCCGACACGACGCGAAGGATTGCTGATTTCGAGCCGAACCTAACCAGGTGGGTCTTTCCTCGCGCATGAAATACCTTCTTCGCAAACGAAAGTCAAGAAATCCGTGACGTTATGCGCGCAGCTGATGTTACAGAATTGAAACATGTGTGCAAGCCCGCGGCGCGAGGTTAGTTTTGCGCACTCGCGCAAGAGCAGCGCATTGATCCGCCTCTCTTTTATTCACGGCAAGTGATGTAACTCCGATCTCCTGTCAGATACGCGCCACATGCGCGACTCGGAAGGGGCCATTGCGCTGTCCCGGCGGTTCTTCAAGATCGGAAAGTTGAAATCGCGAGCCCGGTGGATTGCAAGATGATCATCAGCACATTGAAATTGGCGCGCGCGCCCGGAAACAGGTTAAGCAGGCAGACGCGGCTACCGAGCACTGTTAAGCTCAAAAATTGAATTTGAGGCTGAATTGAATGATTCGCGGGCTAGAGTCCGCACCCAGAATGCGGCCGAAATTTCCGGGATCGACGATGACGCCTGTAGCTGGGTCAAGATTGGCCGCACTGATGTCCGAAATTGGATTGCTTTTGCTTGCGTGGTTTGTCGCATTGAAAAAGTCGGCTCGAAAATCCAAGCTTTTGCTTTCCCGCAGACGAAAGCTTTTCAGAACAGACAAATCGATATTGCTCTGGGACGGGCCCCGCAGAACGTTTCTGCCCACGTTTCCATAGTCAGTACCAAAATCGGAAGCGAGAGCAGTCGCGTCGTGGGCGCTTGGGATGGCCCCTCCGGGTTGGACAAGCGCCTCGGTAAAGGCGAGAGGATTGAAGTAGTATCCGGCTGGAGGCGAACTCGCTGTCGAGCGACTGGCTCCCGCTGCCCAGTTCGGACGTGCACCGTAGACCTGGCCATACAGAGAGCCTCCGGCGGGATCATAAATGTCGATCGGCAGACCCGACATGACGGTTACGAATCCCGAGACTTGCCAGCCTTGAAACAAAATACCGTGGGATCGAGAAGACGTCCACGATTGAGGAACCCGCAGATCCCAGACGAAGTTGAACGTAAAGCGATGTGTGCGATCGAAATCGGAGATACCACGATTCGCGCGTGGGTCCAACTGATTGCCGATTGCGACAGAACTGTCGAGTCCATTCCCTTTGTCCAGCGATCCGTCCGACGCAGCGCCGCCGCCTGCAGCCGAAGTGTTGTCGATGGATTTCGAATACGTATAGGCTCCGGCGAACTGCAGACCACGAGCGAAGCGGCGGTTGAGTGTCAGTTGAAGGGAATGGAATGTCGATTGACCTGAGGATTCATTAAGAAAGAAATTCCCGGGATCAACACCCTGAAACGGGGCCCGTAAAGCTGCATTATCGTTTGTATTTGAGGTGATCACTTCTCCCGTGACGGAATTCACGATGGGATGATTCGCGCTGGCGATCACTGCCTGATCGAGATTGACCTGACGGTACAGTCGCAGTCCCCGCGAACCCACATAAGCAATCTGCGCCATCATATCCCGAGCGATTTCGTATTGTAGGCTGGCGTTGAATTGCTGAAAATAGGGATTTCGGTTATTGCGGTCGAGAAAAGCCCAGGGCGAACCCAAGGGAATACCCATTTGGACACGCGGAAAACTGCTGCTCGGAGGAGCATCGGGAAATGGGTTCGCGAAGGGTTCACCAAAGAAGGTCGACGCCTGATAGAACGGCGGGGACGCAAAGTTGAGTCCCATATAAAGGAAGGACGGCCGGGAATAAAAAATCCCGTAGCCCGCGCGAACCGCGACGTGGCCCGAGCTCAAGGGGGACCACGCCAGTCCCACACGAGGCCCGAAGTCACATGGATCCACACTATTGAAGATTCGTTTCCCTACGCGAGTAACTCCCTCCGCCTGAAGTTGCGAAGAAGTGTTCCCAGCCATGATGATGCCTTGCGCAGGAGGTCCGACAGGAAATCCGTTTTCATCAACGTCCGTTCGGGGCTGGTACAATGTGGGATCGAATCCTCCTACGCGTCCCTGGATTTCGTACGGCGGCAAATCCAGTTCATAACGAACCCCAAGGTTTAGCGTGAGTTTTGGCGAGATTTTCCAGTCGTCCTGAACAAAGAGATGAAAATCCGTGGTACGAAAGTCGGCCTGGGACTGACCGGTACCCAGATACGAGAACTCCGTGGTGCCGGTCAGGAAGTCCTGAAAGGTAGCGAAATCAATCTCACCAAAGGAGGCTGCGTTCACGGAATCGACCTGCCAAGCAGATCGTCGAACTTCTCCCCCGACGCGGAGATTGTGATGCCCGCGCTGCAGCGAAAGCAGATCGATAAACGAGATAGATGGACTGCTATTTCGCAGCGTGATCTCGTTGGTGCCAATGGAGGCTGAACTCTGGTTCCGCGCCAGGAAAATCATCGGCAATCCCGGAAACTGATCCGCATTGACGCGGTAAATGCCTAGATCTGCGTCGTGGACGGGTTCGTCGGGAAGCTCACTGCGATAGATGTAGTTGAATCCGAACCGGGCTTCATTGACGGTAGAAGAACCAAAGGAATGCGTCTCTCTTACGGACAACAGATAGTTCGAAACATTGATATGTGTGCCAAAACCGGGAAAAGCAGCCGGCCCGCTAAACGCCGAATAGCCAAGAGCACTGAACAACGGGGCATCAGCGAAAAAGCTCTTTGCAGTCAGCAGATCGTTTGAGCCGATCCGCATGTCGAGGTTGGCGTTGAATTGCTCTTCATGAAACCTCGATTCGGAAGTACCCGACACCAGGCCATCTTTTTGTGGAGTGGGGATAAGGAATGTTCCATTTGGGAATTTGTAATTCAACAATGCCAACGACACGGGATCAATCGAAGGCGGTGCCGCGCCATTAGCTGTGGGCCCGAAGCAGTTGGCAGCCAGAACGGCGGCGCTGCGGTCATTCGTAAGACAGGGGTCGATCATGACGTTGTTATAAAGGCTATCGCTGGTTGCCCCGCTGACCGTTCGCATTCCCTGGTATGAACCAAAATAAAAGACTCTATCCTTACGAATCGGCCCACCAATGGCCGCTCCGTAGGTGTTCTGGCGATCAACAGGGCGAGAAATGCCCGCAGCCTTCAGATTCGGGTCGTTTGCATTAAAGGCTTCGTTTCGGAGGTATTCGTAAACAGTTCCGTGCACGGAATTCGATCCGCTCTTGGTGATTAGTTCGATACTGCTGCCACCCGCGCCGGAAACCGATGCGTCGTACAGAGAAGACTGCACTCTGATTTCGGTGACGCTCTCGGGTGCCGGAACAGCAACGTCGCCGAGATCGTGCATGGAAATATTGTTCGCGTCCACACCATTGATTTGATAGCTGTTTTGGTTGACACGAGCCCCGTTGACGGACACCTGAGGGGAGTTCCTGCCTAGCGCACTATTGTTGGTGAGCGCGGTGTTGGCACCGGGGGTGGCTGCGATCAACTGGAGGGAGTTGCGGGAGGCGAGGGGCAAGGAATCGAGGGCGGCCGAATTCAGGGTTGATCCCAATTCACTGCTGTCCGTGCGAACCAAGGGTGGCGCATCGTTGACGGTGATCTCCGTGGTGCTCCGCGCAATCTGAAGGACGGCGTTCAGGGTGACAGTGTCGCCGACGCCAACAACGAGTGCATGGAACGCACTGGGGGCGAATCCGGAAGAACTAATGGTCAGGTCGTAGGTTCCGGGCGAGAGAGCGATCAGCACGAAGTCGCCCGAATCATCGGTTTCAGCGGTCCGGCTTTCGCCAGTGGCGCTCGCCGCGCAAAGGATTTTCGCTTGTGGTATGGCGTGTCCCGAAGGGTCACGCACGCTTCCAGTCACCCGGCCCGAAGTTGTGGATTGCGCCACGCAGTGCGATTTGAAGAGCACGGACGATAGAATGATCAGCGCGAGTTTTCCACGGAGCGACATGAATTGATCCCAATGCGTAGTATCTGACCTCTAGCGATCTTTTTCGTATTTCGGCCCTTTCGATACCGTCTACGACTTTCGGGTTTCGTCCCGAAGAACTTACTTGGGCAAGCCCACTCGCTGATAAATTTCCTGAAAGCGCGGATCGGAGCGATACGGGTCCCAGCGACTATCCGCCTTCAACTGCAAGATGACTTCATCGCGATTGTTGTATGCGCGCTTTAACCATGTCAGAAGTTTCTCTTTATCTGCGGCATAAAACTGGGCGTCAATGATCACATCGGGCGCAATCCATCGGTTCTGGCCGATCTCGTCGAGTATTTTGGCCATCTCCTTTACACCTGCCTCGTGACCGCGAGTTGCGTAGGCGTGTGCAACCAAATCGGCTTCTTCCTCCCAGTTAAAATCGCGAAACGCCCGTTGCCAATCCTTGAACGCCTCCGAATACTCCCCAACTTCGTACTCAGCGTTGGCACGCCACCAGTAATGGTAAGCGTCTTCCGGTTCAAACTGACGCTTTATCCTTAGTCGCTCTTGTCCCGACAACAGGGGAGAACTGCTCATGTGGTCAGAATGGGGATCAAGCGTTTGCGCTTTCTCGTGCTCCTCAAAGCCCTTCGAAAAGCTGCCGATATTGTCGAGGTATTCGGCATACGAGTCGTGGAACTCGGCCGATTCTGGCTTTAGTTCCAACGCTCGTTGGAAATGCTTCGCGGCCGCATCCCATTGCCCTTCATAAAGCGTCAAGTACCTCCCCATCAGTTCATGCGCCCTCGCGTTCGACTCATCAATCGACAGCACTTTTTCCAGCGCCGCCTTAGCCTTAGGTCCAAATTCAGGGCGAGGCATTTCGGTAACGACTAGTTCCGCCCACTTAATATAGGCGGGTACACAATTCGGGTCGGCCCGCACCAACTGCGTGAAAGTGTCCTCGACTTTCATATACTCTGTATCACTTTCCTTCTTACCCCGTGTTTTTCGCCAGGCGGCATCCCAAGCCTGGTCCATGTGATATTGCATTTCCCAGTACCGTTCCAAGGATTTGGGATCGACCGGCTCTTTGACACCCAGACTTGCCCTTTCCTCCAAAGTGACCTTCACGCGGATCTCATCGACAATGGCACTGGCAATCTGACTTTCGAGTGCCAGCGCGTCACTGAAGTTCTGCTCATAACTTTTCGCCCAAAGATTCTTGTCTTCAGTCGCAGAAACAAGTTGCGCGGTGACGCGAACCTGATTACCCGTCCGCTGGACAGACCCCAGGACAAAAGCGTCCACATCCAGTTCGCGGGCAATTTCTTTTAAAGGCTTCGCCGATTTCTGATAATTCAACGTGGATTGGTGCGAAGCAACTTTTAGAGAGCTCACCTGCGATAAGTCCGTGATCAGCTCCTGCGTGATACCGTGCGCAAAATATTCCTGATCGGAGTCGTTGGAAAGATTTTGAAATGGCAATACGGCAATGGAATGAATATCAGCTACTTTGTTCGTACTGCTGAACCGATTGCGCATACCTCCTACGTTGAGGGCAGCAAGTGTCGCGAGGGCAGCCATCAATATGGCAAGAGAAGCAAGTACGCCCAACCATCGGTGAGCGAACAGTGGCGACCACCAGCTTTTCCGGACGGATGGCGACGGAACCACATTGGCAGTACGTCCCGATTCGGTGTTTCGCTTCAGCCTTTTCAGGTCCGCTCTTATCTCGGAGGCATGTTGATAACGAACCTCGGCATCTTTTTCCAGTGCCTTCCCAATGATCTGTTCCAGTTCCAATGGAATTTCGGGATTGATCATGCGGGGTGAAACGGACTGGCGATTCAGGATCGCCTCGAAAATGACGCCAGAAGTCTGGCCAGTGAATGCATGTTCGCCGGTCGCCATTTCATAAAGCACGGCGCCAAAGGAAAAGAGATCGGTGCGGGCATCGAGGGCCTCGCCCCGCACTTGTTCGGGCGACATATAGGCGACGGTGCCAAGAGCGAGTCCGGGACTCGTCAGCGATTCTTGCGACATCGAAGAAACCGGCTCGCCCCAGGCACCCACCGCTTCGGCGATGCGCCGGCGAGCAGACTCGCGTTTCGCCAGTCCGAAATCGAGGATCTTCGCCTGGTCGCGTGTTGTGATAAAGATGTTCGCGGGTTTGATGTCCCGGTGGATGATGCCGCCGGAGTGTGCTGCGTCAAGCGCATCAGCTATCTGGATTCCGAGCTCCAACACGGTCTGAAGTTTGCAGGGTTTCCCCCTGATCTGGCGTTGCAGCGTTTCTCCCTCGAGGTACTGCATGGCGATGAACGGACGCAGGGCGTGCTCGCCAACCTCGTAGACGGTACAGATGTTAGGATGGTCAAGGGCAGATGCAGCGCGCGCTTCACGCTGGAATCGCTCCAGAATCTGTGAATCACCCGACAGTTCCTCCGGCAGAAACTTCAAAGCTACTCGTCGACGAAGCTTTAAATCTTCTGCTTCGTAGATTTCTCCCATCCCTCCTCTGCCGAGCAGACGGGCAATCTTGAACCGCGATGCAACTATATCCCCGGGGTTGAAAATTTGTGCGGAAGACGGACTGAGCTTTTGTCTGTCAAAAATGGGATCGCTCAGGAAGCTGCCAGCCTCGTCGTGATCGGCCAAGAGTTTCTCGACCTGCTCGCGCAAATCAACCTCGGGGCACAAGCGCAGCAGGAACGACGCACGCTTGGAAGGCTCTTGAAGCAGCGTTGCTTCAAACAGCGCCTTTATTTTTTCCCAGTTGTCTGGCGTCATGTCCATCGCGTTCTTTCATTTCTCCGTAGAGCCAGGCTTTTGCCATACTCCATTCGCGCTTCACAGTCTTTGACGAAATACCGAGGACCGTCGCCGTCTCTTCGACGGTGAGGCCGCCAAAAAACCGCAGCTCGACCACCCGGCTTTGCCGTTCGTCGAATTGGGCGAGTCTTCCCAGAGCTTCATCCAGGACGAGAGGTTCATCACAGCGACCGATAGAGATGCCCTGCGCTTCATCGAGAGGAATTCTTGCTTGATTTCCGCCGCGTTTGGAACGCAGCAGTCCTCGCGCGTGGTCGACCAGAATTCTCCGCATAAGTTGGGAAGCCACGGCAAAAAAGTGCGTTTTGTTTTGCCAGTCAGCGTCGCGCTGAGCCACCAGCTTTAGGTACGCCTCATGGACCAATGCTGTCGGCTGGAGAGTGTGGTTCGGCCGTTCGAGACGCAGGTGATGCTCGGCGACCCGATGCAACTCGTTATACACCAGTGGAATCAGTTGCGAGGCCGCGTCGCGATCGCCCCTAGCCACTTGCTTTAGTAAGAATGTGACGTCTAGTGATTGAGGCCCCAAACGTAGCCTCCGACTTGCCACGATCGACCCCAGAAGAATGAGGGCGATTCTACTCCTTATTGAACGAATCAAGTAACGATTCCTTGCAGAAAATCAAGAATATGACCCCTTGGGAACATATTCGTCGCGTTATCAGACAGGAGGAATAATAGACGGGTAACTAGGGCAAATCCGGGTCACCGTGAACGGCTCAAGCCGGCAAGGCAACAGAATTGTCGAAGGTGAGTTGTCTCTGCTTTTGCGAGTTGTGGGTGTGCCTATTTGGCTCGATCGACCCACTAAGATCAATATGAGCGAGATACCCAACGCTAGATCCTCTACTTCGGTCGGACCAAAGATGACTTCTATTCGTGTGTACCTCCAGATAAGCAATCGCCTTTTGCGTGAGGCGGTGGGAAGACTCTTCAGGAAGACCAGGGACCTGGTTGTGATCGGCGCCATCGGAAACACTGATTCACCCGATGAGCTCTCATGGGAGTTCGCAGGCGATCTGGTGGTGGCCGATACGTTCGACCCACAATCGGTTTCGAGGTTCGTGAACTCTCCAGGTGAACATGGACGCTCCGGCAACGTGCTCTTGATTGGTATGAGTGATAGTCCGGATCAGTTTCTGGCCGCGGTGCGCTCAGGGGTCACGGGCTACCTAATGAACAATGCCTCGGCCGCCGACATCCTCGCGGCCGCCCGCGCCCCATTTCGCGGAGAAGCATATTGTCCGCCGCAATTGTGTCTCACACTGTTTCAGACCATCGCGCGAGGCCGGATGAATCTGCCTACAAGCGCACACGCGGCTACGCCGTATCTTACTCTGAGGCAAGAAAAGCTGGTCGCTTTGGTTGAGAAGGGCTTAACGAACAAGGAGATCGCCGCTCACCTAAGTCTCTCTGAATACACAGTTCGCAATCACATCCACAGAATCATGAGACGACTACGGGCTGGCAATCGCAGAGAGGCGGTAGATGCGATACGGATGCTGCGCATGACGTTTGAACTGTCACATCGGAACATCGGCGAAATACGACAACCCTCGCTTGACCTGGAACGAAACATAACGAATCGCTGAAAAACGCGAGGAAGTTTTCCGCGCAAAGAGCCGGACGAATGGTGATCTGCGGGGTACCAGACTGCCACTCACCTGTGGTGCGTGGAAATGATCAAGTCATGGAAAATCCCTGAGGAGGACAAGATGATGTACGAGCGCGTTTGGACGATCGCGGCGGTAATTGTTCTGGCCGGATTAATGTTGGGCGAATCCGCCAGGGCAAATCAATGCAGACAGGCAGACGTTGCTGGAAAGTTCGGATTCACATTGACCGGCTGGTTGATATTACCCACCGGAGCAGTGCCGGCCGCTGCCGTAGGCCAGGCAAACGTCGACAACAGGGGCAATGTCACTGGAACAGAAGCACGCAACGTAGGCGGAGGCTACGGCGATGAAACTTTTACCGGAACTCTGACAGTCAATTCGGATTGCACGGGTTCCATGACATTGAACTTCGTCGAAGCGGGACAGCCCGTGCGTACTTCCGTACTCAGCCTTGTGGTAGTCGATGACAACAGAGGGATTCGCATGGTTCAAAAATCGCTTACACTTCCCAACGGAACGCCAGTGCCGGTAGTGATCACCGTGGATGTCAGAAGAATCTTCCCCGAGGATTGAAACACGGAGGATGGCGTCCGGAGCTATAGGCGGGTCAACCCAGACGAAGCAGTCGCCTGCCGGGAAACGCGGTCCAAACGATGCAACGCGAATGGACTGAATTCCCGTTGGGCGGCTGCTCATGGTTCCTTGGAGGAGTTGAACTCAGGATCGCCGCGATGGGGACGGGAACCAAGTTCTTGACGGCTGTGGCTGCATTCGTGGCTCTTCACACCGTTGTGCCCAGAAGTTGCGCCCTCAGTTTTGGCTCCCCGACAAGTTACTCCGTCGGCACAGGTCCCATTGGAATCATTGCCGGCGATTTTAACGGTGACGGAAAGCCGGACATCGCAGTAGCTAATTCTGGCAGTGCAAACGTCAGCGTCCTCCTCGGGAATCGAGATGGCACGTTCCGTGCCGCAGTGAATTCCGGCACCGGCGGAATTCCTTCGGCGCTGGCCGCAGCAGATCTGAATGGCGACGGCCACCTCGACCTCGTTGTCACAGACGAGACAGGATTTGTCATCGTGATGCTCGGCAGAGGCGATGGGACTTTTTACTCACCTACCACCATTCCCCTCGATGCTTCACCTCGCTCGATCGCTGTCGGCGATTTTAATGGAGATGGGCGTGTGGACCTGGCCGTCGGACAATTCGACGCCAATACTACGACAGGGCATGCGACCATTCTGCTCGGGAACAGTGACGGCACCTTCCGCTCGCCCGTGAATTTTGCCTTAGCTGGCGCCATTCCTTATGGCCTCGTGGTTGCCGATTTTAATAGCGACCACCATGCCGACATTGCAGCAACCAGTTTCTTTCCCGTTGTGAGCATTCTCCTTGGTCACGGCGACGGCACATTCCAGAGCGTCCAGGCTGTTTCACTTCCTACGGGAAATTCGACCTATTCCCTCGCCGTCGGCGATTTCGACCACGATGGCAACCCCGACCTATTTGTGACCAACCAGAGATTTTGCCTGAGTCAACCCTGCCAATTTGACGGAATTGCAGTCTTGCTTGGAAATGGTGACGGGAGTTTCCGCTCAGCTACGGTCCCGAGCGATACGGCTGCATATAACCAAGCGACTAACTCGAGTATTGGAGATTTTGACGATGACGGTAATCTTGACCTCGCGCTGACCAGCTGGGACGGCGTTACCGGCTCTCTGTCAGCTTTGTTGGGGAATGGAGACGGAACCTTCCGAGACCCCACCAGCATCACCATCGGTGCAAATCCGGCGGGTGTCGTAGCTGCCGATTTCAATGGCGATGGGCGGCTCGATCTGGCCGCAGTGGTCACTTCGGCCGATTCCGTAGTGGTGCTCTTGAATTCCCAATTTACCAACAGCTTCATACTTATTCTGGTCGACGCGGGAAGTGGCACAGGCACGGTAGCCAGTAATCCTGCCGGCATCTTCTGTGGATCGAGTTGTTCTTCGACATTCCCGGCTGGCAGCCAGATAGCTCTGACCGCGGCCGCATCAACAAACTCTGTATTTAGCAGCTGGTCTGGAGCCTGTGCGGGGTCAGACCCGAACAATTGTGTTGTTACGATGAGTTCCGATCAATCCGTAACAGCAACGTTTGGCCTGGCTGCTGATTTTGCGATGACTATCGCCTCGCCAAACTTGACGGTTAAGTCTGGTGGAATGGCAACCGATGCATTGACATTTTCGTCGCAGGGAGGATTCTCGGGAACAATCTCCCTGGCCTGCGCGGTGAGCGGGCCGAATCCTCAGCCGAGTTGTAACGTCTCTCCCTTGTCTTTAAAGGCCACCGACGCCGCAACCCTCACCGTGGATGCCAGTACCCTGACGGCAGCGTCCAGTATGTCCGACCCGCTCGCTGACATTATCGGTGTTTACGCGGCGGCCTTACCGCTTTTCCTGTTCGTTCTTGGCCGGTCAGACAGGATCTCGAAAAGTCGCCGGCCCGGATTGCTGGTCTTCATCCTCATCGCGACTGCATTGGTACTTCCCGCCGCGTGTGGTGGCGGCAGCGGCAACACTACTCCGGTGGCGCCCGCCCCTATATCGAAGACTTATATCGTCACGGTGACCGCAACGTCCGGGCAGCTCCAACACTCATCAACAGTTTCGGTAGTTGTTCAGTAAAGTAATACGTTGCACTGTGCCGCACTCACGCCTGCAGGGCCGTACTAACAGCACAAAATTTCTGAGACTTTACTCACCTCGCCTTTTCTAGGCTTTCCGCACAAACAATTGGCCCCTTCCCCGGAGATTTGTCGCGTTTTAGAGGTAGAGGAAGTGAACTCGGAATTCGGCCGGCGAGCCGGACTTGTGTCCGGAGCGGCGTGGCACGCCAGGTCCGCGTTCTCGTGGAGGAGTGCGATGAAACGGTTGGAACGCTTGCTTCTGTCGTTCGTCGGGCTCCTCACGCCCCTGCTCTTCAATGGCTGTGGCTCTGGTGCCAGTTCCACTCCCCCGATTTCCGTGGGTTTTATCAACAGCGGTCCGCTCACGATCGGTCAGGGTCAATCATTCACGATAGTCGCCGAGGTCACCAACGACTCGTCCGGAAAGGGTGTGACGTGGAATTTGACTGGCCCCGGGACATTGACTAAGCAAACCAGTCTGTCAGTCGAATATGACGCTCCCATGTCCGTCACTAGCAACGGCACCGCAACGGTAACGGCGATGTCAGTCGCGGATCCTACCAAATCAGCAACATTCACATTGAATCTGGGAGTGGTCACAGTGTCGGTCGCACCGGCTACGGCAAGCGTGCCAGTCAACACTACTCAGGATTTTTCGGCCACGGTCTCAAATGACGGTAGTAACGCTGGTGTACGGTGGATTCTCACTCAAGGCATTACGCCATGCTCCCCAGCATGCGGCACGCTGACACTCGCCTCCACGCTAAGCGCTGCGTCGACCACCTACACGCCACCCGCAGCAGTGCCGACGAACGCGGCAGTGACGTTAACAGCGACTGCCGTGGCCGATTCGACGAAGACTGGCACCGCTGCAATAACGATTGCGCCCGCGCTGCCGGTCTCAGTCTCTATCTCTCCAGGTTCGACGAGCGTCGTAGTGGGTACGGTGTTTCAGTTCACCGGCATAGTTGCTAACGACACACCGACTGGCGGGATCAACTGGAGCCTGACGCAGGCCGGAGTTTCCTGTGCGCCCGGGTGCGGCGCGATCGCGCCCACCAACACGCCTGACGGCGCGTCGACGAGCTATACTGCGCCGACAACCGTACCCAACAATCCTGCAGTCACACTCACGGCAACCTCGACGACCGATCCGAGTCAATCGGCAACCGTCACTATCACCGTAGTTCCGCCGCCAATCTCTGTGGCTGTCATACCAACATCGGTTCTGATGGGAATCAATACCACCCAAGATTTCAGCGCGACCGTCCAGAACGACCCGGCGGATAAGGGCGTGACCTGGAGTCTCACCCAGAGCGGAACGGCCTGTTCACCCGCTTGTGGAACGATAGCGCCGACTAGCACCGCGAGTGGAGTGGCTACGACCTACACCGCACCGGCGGCGGCTCTGTCGAGTACGGTGAGTCTCACCGCCACCTCGCTCTCCGATCCGACGATTTCGAACTGCGCCACGGCAACGTTGACGGGATGCGTAACGATTACCGTTTCGAACGGCACCGTGAAATTGATTCCAGCGAAAATCAACTTTGGACGCGTACCCGTTGGCACAACGGCCCACGAGTCCATCGCCCTCACCAACACGGGCGCGAGTGCCCTGGCCATCACCAGCATCGGCATCACCGGTGCATCGGTATTCTCTCAAACCAACACTTGTGCAACGAGCATTGACGCCGGGAGTTCCTGTGTCATCACAGCAGGGTTTTCGCCAGTGAACGCAACAGCCAAGTCCAGTGGTGACATCGTCATCACGGATAGCAGCGCAGACAGCCCGCAGCAGATCTCGATGACAGGGAAAGGAGCTGCGCCACTCGCCGCTGTGATGAAATCGGCGCTCAGCTCTGCCGCAGCAGTCTCTGTTCCCACTCCGACAGGCCCGAGCAGCGTCGGGACACGCGTGATGCGCATGGTCGACTCTTCGCGCCGGGACCCGTATCTAGCGAACGGCACTCTGCGGGAGTTGCTTGTGCGCTTCTGGTATCCGGCTTCTCTTGCTCGGGGTTGCACACCTGCGGAGTATACGTCGCCAAAAGTTTGGAGTTATTTTTCGGAGCTGGCCGGTGTGCACCTGCCGACCGTGAGAACAAACAGTTGCCTCGATGCTCCAGTCTTGGAGGGCAAGCATCCCGTCCTTGTCTTTACCCACGGCTACACGGGCACGTTCACGGATTACACATTTCTCTTTGAGGATCTCGCCAGCCGAGGTTATATCGTCGCTTCTGTGAGCCACACTTACGAAGCGAGTGCAGTCGAGTTCCCTGACGGGCGTCTTGCCGAATCCGTTCCGGGCAGCTATCTCAGGCAAATTTCGGGAAACACCGCGCGGGAGGTGACTTTTGCGGTATTGGTCCGGCTCGGCGACCTCAAATTTGTCTTGAGCGAACTGAATCGCCTCAATACCGACACCGACGGCGCGTTTGCGCAAAAACTAGATACATCGCAACTGGCAGTGGGTGGTCATTCTTTGGGAGGACTGACCGCGCTTCTGGCAGCTCAAGAGCAGCCACGCTTTAAGGCGGCAATTCTGCTGGATGCTTTCGTTCCGCAGGCGCCGACCAGTGAAGTTACAACGCCAACACTCCTGCTGGCAGCAGGAAATAAACAATGGACTGATGCTGAGCGCAACCTGTGGAGGGAACTGCACGGCGGTCGCCTCGCGGTAAATTTCCTCGGCTCCGAGCACGTGACTCCTACCGACTTCGTCTGGTTAGCGAAAGATGCCATTAAGACTGGAAAAATGGGACCTGAGAAGACTGTCGCAGCCATCCGGGATTATGTTGCGGCGTTTCTCGATGCAAACCTTCGACGACAAACTGACAGCCCGCTGCTCTCCGGGCCATCGGCCGACTACCCTGATGTGGACCTAACTCCACCGTCGCCTCCGTTATCGGACAAGTAGTTGCCCAGGATGTTGCGGGACGCCGCGTGGTTGTCGGCTTCGGGCACTCGTCCCCCGAACTTGAACTCGAGCGCGCGATCAACCGTTTCGCTTCGATCAAAGTAGGGGACATTTTGAAAAAAGGCAGGAAGGAATTGACCCTAACTGGCACGGATCACTGGCAACAGTCGGGTTGCGCCAAATGCCACAGAATTATGGGCGCTTCGGGATAAGTGGCTGCGGTGCAAACCAACTCAGCTCGATTCAAGATGGATTATAAAGACCATTGACTTGAGTTTTTTGACAACATAAGATGCCGACGCACGCGGTGCAAGTACCCCAATTGTGAATTGCTTTCCCTGTATCCCTTACGGCTTCGAGATGTGTGGCAATGCCCGCTCAACTCATTTCGCACTACCGTATTCTTGGCCCTTTGGGCGGTGGAGGGATGGGTGTGGTGTACAGAGCAGAGGACACCACCTTGCACCGCACCGTCGCCCTAAAATTCCTCTCGGCAGCCGGCGAGCATACTAAGAAAGATTCTAAAAGTTTGCGCCGCGAGGCGCGCACAGCCTCGGCTCTAAGTCATCCAAACATCTGCACCATCTACGAGGTTGGCGAAGACGGTGGAGAAACGTTTATCGCCATGGAGTACCTGGAAGGGAGGACACTGGCGGAATTGATCCGCGAAGGACCGCTGCCAACGGAATCCGTCCTGCGTCTTGGTCGACAAATCGCTTCAGCGCTGGCCCACGCGCACGAACGGGGAGTGATTCACGGCGACCTAAAACCCAGCAATATCATTGTTAGTCCTCTCGGGGAAGCAAAGATCTTGGATTTTGGTCTGGCGCGACGGCGCGATCCCAAGGAATTCGACCGCAAGACCCTGGAAACAGTCTCCGCTGAGAACGACATCGGCCTAGGAGGCACTTTTCCTTACATGGCGCCGGAGCAACTCGAAGGAAGCGATGCTTCGGCGCAGACTGACATCTGGTCTTTCGGCGTCGTTCTCTACGAGACGCTGACAGGGGAGCGCCCCTTCCAAGGGAACAATCTCTTCCTGCTCTGCCAATCGATTCTTCGCGATCCGCCTCGCCCATTCCCCTCCCAAGCCCTTCCAGGTCTCGCAACCATAATTTCTCGCTGCCTCGAGAAGGAGCCCGGACGCCGCTACTTCCGGGCCGGAGAGGCACGTGCCGCGCTGGAGGCCCTTGTCCCTACCTTGGACAAGGGGGCTCCGCTGCTCCGTCAGCCGCGGTTGGCTCGCTCACGTCAAGTTCTTGCCCTCGTAATGCTGTTAGTGCTTGCAGTCATCGGCGTATTTGCTGTTCGAAGGCTCAGGATCGCGTCATCCCGTTCGCCGAGTCCCTTTCCTTCACGCGTCCTCCTTGGTGTACTTCCGCCCGTGAGCGGCAGTAGCGACTCCTCAAATTCCGCTTTTGACGAAGGTCTTGCCGATACTCTAAATGCGCGCCTCGCCGAACTCAGTGCTCGCCACCCGTTGGCCGTCATTCCCATGAACTCGACTGTTCAGCAGCGCGTCACCACCGTCGACGCGGCTCGCCAACAATTCGGTGTCAACCTCGTCCTCCTTTTAAGCATTCAGCGAGCCGCAGAGAATGTCCGCGTGAACTACTCTCTAGTAGATGCACGTTCCCATCAGCAGCTGCGCGGCGGCACAGTTACTGCTGCGATGGCCGATCCATTTGCCTTGCAGGATCGCGTCTTTGAGAGCGTTGCCGCCGCACTGGAACTTCAGCTTGCGCCCCAGGAAAAGCAGTCTCTTACGGCTCATGGCACAACTGAACCAGCTGCCTACGATTTTTACGTTCAGGGTCGCGGGTACCTCCAAGACTACGTGGTCCCTGAAAAAGTAGAAAATGCTATCACTCTTTTTGGACGCGCACTCGAGAAAGATCCCGCGTATGCGAACGCTACGGCGGGACTCGGCGAGGCCTACTGGCGGAAATATCAACTGACACATGTCAGCAAGTGGGCGGACGAAGCGATGATCAATTGTCAGAGAGCTGCCACTCTCGGTCCCAACCTGGCGACCGCTCATTCCTGTCTCGGTCGCGTTCTTAGTTCCAAGGGTGACTACGAGAAGGCCGTTGAGCAGTATCGCCGCGCTCTTGAACTCGATCCCACGAGCGACGAAGCCTACGGCGGGCTCGCTGCCGCCTACGAGCATCTCGGTCGTCTCGTCGAGGCCGAGCAGTTGTACAAGCAGGCGATCGCCGCGCGTCCCAGCTATTGGGCCACCTACAATCGGCTCGGGCTCTTCTACATGGGGCGTGCACGCTATGACGACGCCGCAGATATGTATATCCAAGTAATCTCCCTGGTTCCAGACAGTTTCACAGGTTATTCCAATCTCGGCGGAGTTCGTGTGTTGCAGGGAAAATACGGCGAGTCCATCCCGCTGCTCGAGCAGTCACTAAGTATCCGACCGACCGCAGAAGCCCTAACAAATCTGGGTACAGCTTATTTTCAAATGCGGCAGTATGCGCACTCTGCAGAATCATTCGAGAAGGCCGTTAAGCTCGACCAAAACAACTATGCGATGTGGGGTAATCTTGGGGACGCTTATTATTGGACGCCCGGGAGACGGCCGGAGGCGGCTTCTGCCTACGAAAAAGCCATCGAACTCGGTAAAGGGGTCCTCCATCAAAATCCTCATGATGCCGAGCTACTCAGCTACCTGGCCGAGTATCATGCAATGCGAGGGGACCGTGAGCTGGCTCTCGATTCTCTTGAACGGTCGCTCCGTCTTCAGCCCGATAGACCGGACCTTTTGTTAAATGCTGGTATCGTTTATCAACAACTTGGAGAGACCAATCGTGCACTGGATGCGCTCGAACGTGCGGTTTCCTTAGGCATTCCCCGAGAAGTCCTACGCGACACCCCCAATTTTGACGGCCTGAACCACAACCCGAGGTTCGTCGGCCTTCTCGGCGGTACTCAGAAGAAATAAAGGAGGTACGTATGCGTTTCTCTCAGATGCAGTTCCGGGCTCCTGCTATTTTGATCGCCACTGTGTTGCTGTTGGCGTTCGCAATGACCAGCTGTGGGGGGAACCCTAGTCAGTCGATGGTGCAACAAGCGGCGGCAAAAAACGTAAAATGCACGAAGAATATCAAAGTGGACCCTAACTCGGGGGATGGTGTGGATCACAAGGCAGTTTACGTTTGCGGCGATGACACTTTGGAATGGGACAATCCGCATAACGCTACCTTTACTGTTCACTTTCCGGGTGACTGTCCGTTCAGTCCCTGCCCAGACATCACGGACAGCAAACCCCGTCCCATCAAGCTGCCGACAACCGACCTGACTGTTTATAAATACAACATCACGGTCAATGGAACGCCTCATGATCCGCACGTTGTTGGAGGTGGCTATTGAAACTCGGGCGGGCGACGCTTAACCTATCGCGCTAATCCATAACCGAAATCTCAAGAATCGGGATTGCATACGCTTGTGCCGAGGAGTACGCTCCTGGCTTCCCCTGGGTGACCTCGAATCAATTCATCAAATAAGGAGACAACCATGTCGACTGCTCCGAAACCCCAACCACTCTCGGCTGATCCCGTGAAAGTCGATGCGAAGCACTACGCGATCGATGCGGAAAACGAGCGCGTGCGCGTGATTCGCGCGAGGTACGGTCCACACGAGAAGTCCATAATGCATGGGCACCCTTCTCTCGTGGCCGTATTTCTCACAAGCAACCGCGGCAGGTTCACCTTCCCGGACGGTCGGACGGAAGAGCGCAGCTGGAAAGCCGGTGAGAGCATGATCATGCCTGCTGAAGAGCATCTGCCTGAAAACCTGAGTGACAATCCGCTGGAAGTAGTTTTGATTGAGTTCAAATAACAGCTCTCGAAATCAAGGAGTTTGATTCATCGTGGGAGGAGATTCACTAAGAAACTCCTCCCGGTTTTTTAGGCCGAACCGGACTCGGCTTGGGCGTGTGCGTACCTGCTCGTGACGGTGTCAAATCTGTCGGGTCGCCAACGGAACCGTCGCGCGCTTTAATCCTCAGAATCGTCTGCGCTCTTCGAGTTTTCCCGAGACCAAAAGAAGGAGTAGTCCTTGACGTTGTTTTGGGAGTCGTATAGTCTCCCGCACATTAGGTTCCCATCACGTCGGCCCTCGAACTTTCTCAAGCCAAGTCGACTACGAAAATCAGGAGGTCTCCCATGAACAAAGTCGTTCGCTGTGTGGCGATTGGGACTGCAGCTCTAAGCTTGACTGCGTTTCAAGCGTGGTCACAAGGAAGTGCGTCGATTCCGAAGGTTCTGCAAATCACTCGTGAATTCACCAAGCCGGGGAAGGCAGGTATGATCCATGACCAGAAAGAGAGTGCCTTCGTTGAGGCGATGGCCAAGGCCAAGTGGCCGACCCACTATCTGGGAATGACATCGCTCTCTGGCAAGCAGCGTGCGCTGTTCCTCACGTCCTACCCCTCATTCGAGGCATGGCAGAAAGATAACGAGGCGGTGGCCAAAAATAGTGCTCTGTCGAGTGCCATTGACCGTGCCGGCATGGCCGATGGTGACCTGCTCGAATCAATGGACCAGGGAGTATTTCTCTTTCGCGAAGAACTGAGTTTGCGTCCGAGGCCCGACCTCTCTCCGGTGCGTTTTCTGGAGGTTTTTGTTGTTCACCTGCGTCCGGGCCACAGCACCGAGTGGAACGAAATCGTCAAAATGGTAATAGCCGGATACGAAAAAGCGATTCCAGATGCCCACTGGGGCTGTTTCGAGGAAGCGTATGGAGGAGACGGTGGTACTTATCTCTTTCTGACTGGACGCAAGTCACTGGCTGAACTTGACCGCGGCGAAGAAGACAACAAGAAGTTTGAAGCCACCATGGGAAAAGATGGTCTGAAGAAGCTCGATGAACTTTGGAGCGCTGCGGTGGAATCATCCCAGCAACAGCTGTTCGCGGTGAATCCGCGAATGAGCTACGTCGCGGACGATTGGATCAAGTCAGATCCAGACTTTTGGAAGCCGAAGACAGGTCCTGCGGCTGCCAAACCCACGGCCGAAGATAAAAAATCCAAGCCGTAGTATGCGCTTGCACCCCCGCTCGTTTGACGTGTGAGTCAGTCGCCTACTGAACGCTAAGCATTCGCAAGAGTCTGTCTGAAGACCACAACGATCGCTCGCTTTCTAGGATCATCAGGCTCCGCTCGATGCCTTATCTTCTCGTGGTAGTGCGAGCTCTGCCGGCAAACCGCCGCCGCACTCAGGGTGGAGACGGAAGGACCCCAGGCCATGCGACTACCAGAAACTTATCGTCAGGACCACGTTCGACGGTTGGCGCGAAAAGTCCCTGGAACTCGCAGCGCCACCACCTTCCCGTGGCGCGTTTGGTAGCACGATCAGTGAACCAGTACTGCCACAACACTGCGCGCACTTGTTTCGGTGGGCTTTTGGGAAACGGATTGGCTGCGAACAGCTCGAGGACATCGGGATCGTTCAAAAGAAGCGACTCTTCGACACGCACGATCCAAGAGTTCTCGCGCCAAGAACCCAGGGAGGCGAACCACAGGTTCCAATCAAAGCGCGGCTGATAGGGGGCATAGATGCGCGGTGCTTCCTCCGGATCCTGCGGTTTGTTGCGGAAGGGGTAGGCAATCCAGTTTACGCCATCATTCGAACCCTGGAATTCGATCTCGTAACGCTTCCAGGTCATGCGCCCAAACAGGCCATACGAATTAGCAACGCGAAACGGCTCGAGCAGGCGCACAGGTTCTGGTGGCAGCGGAATGCTGCCAAAGACATTTTCTGCTACGAGATAGAAATTCGCGTAGATAAGCCACGCGAGAGCGACAGCGCTCAACCACAGACCAGCGACAGCATAGAATTGCTGAGCTCGGCGACGCCACATCTCGACACGGTTTTCGGTTGGCTCAGGAGAGTTATCTCCTAACTGAGTTTGCGTAGCGGGCGAATGCTCCGCGGCAGAATCGGGAGAACTCAAAGAAAGGTCGCCTGCGACGAGCCCTCCGTTTCCGGTCGGCTGACCGCGCGCGAGTTCTGCTCGTATCGCGTTAGCCCATGGCTTGGGTAGAAAGTTGACGAGCAGGAGGTCGTCGAGAAGCAAAACACCGAGGGCGAGAACGAGATAGTTCAGGAAAGCGTAATTCGCAGTGATGATGATCGCGATCTGAACTGTGGTGACGACACAAAAACACACAATGCGGAAACGCCGGGGGAGAAAAAGCATCCACACCAAGACGAGTTCAACAAAGAGCGTGCACGCTGCTGTGGCAGCATGGAACCAATGTGGAAGCTGTTGCGCGTACCAGCCAATCCACGTGGGCAGTGGACCATTTTGATAGTACTGATCCATCGCGGTTAGGTTGCGCCAGGTGGGATCTCCGCCGAAATACTTGGCGATGCCGGAATCGAAGTAGATGCTGAACCAGAGGAATTGCAGAAGGAAAAAGCTGGCGCGCGACGGGGGTTCTCGTTCACCCCAGCCAGGACGCCATCCGTGCGGTGCAAGAAAGAAACTGACGAACCCTGCTGAGAGAAGTATGCCGTCCGATTGATAGCCGGAGAATTCCTGCGCCGCAGATACGAAGGAGAGAAACAATCCGAAGCAAAGAACCAGCATGGCGCGCGGCCAGAGATTCAAGAACAACAAAATGGAAGTGATCATGCCAGTCCAGCAGAGAACCATCAGCGCGCGATCGGTGCTGCTTATCCACAAGAGCGTGGGAGCATACCAGTAACGCGACACGCCAACGAACTCCTCCACTTGCTGGAGGTACAAGTTTGCGGGGAGCAAACCATTGGGCCCCATGAGTCCACGAATCTGAAACGCCAGGGAATAGAACGCAGAAAAGTAAACTGCGGCGATGGCGCGAAGAAAAAGCCAGCGCGGCACGAGGTAACCAGGGGGACCAGTTGGACGAGCGGCGGCGAACCAGCCAAGGAAGCTTGGCGTCCAGAGATTCATCGGGATGTCTTGGAGTAGGGTGCTCTTGGAATGTGCATTGAGCAAGATCCATCCGAGCAGAGAGCGCGGTTCCAGCGGTAACGATTGCGCGCAATCCAGAGATAAACCTTTGATGCAAGCCAGCGGATGCCCGGCACCAAAGGAACCCACGCAAACAGAGACCAGCCCGGAAGGAGGAGCCCGATGCGCGCCCAGGCGTCAGAGCCGCTCCAGATGCGCCCGCGCTGGTCGACCGCCTGCATCCAACGCATGGCGGCCTCGCGATCTATTTGCGGGAACCGCGATTGCGCAGAGGGGTCATGCAGATCCAGGAACTCAATGCGCTGGCGCGTGTCAAACGATCGCACCCGCGCGACACTAGCCCGGCACAGGCTGCAGGAACCGTCATAGAGAACTGTCAGTGTCGTCATGCTTCAGCGGCCGGCACGAACCGCGCCAATATTGTAGCCTTCTGCAAACACGAGATGGTCAGCAATCAGTCGGGGGTGATCCGCACGATGATTCATTGCCCGCACTAGGTTTCGTCGTCAACCCGCCTGAGGGTGAAGCGATGGGCTTAGAATGGAGTCAGTTCCTGCAATAAGAAAGGGGATTCGCATGAAACGGATCGCCCATGTTGTTGCGTCTTCGTTGCTGTTCTGCGCGATTAGCGGGGCTACGCCTCGAACACTTCGCCTGGATTACTACCACACAGGAAATGCACACGAGCAATGGTTCAGCCTCGACCGAATCGTCTTGGAACCACTCGAATGGCCCGGAAATCCGGATCACGCCATCGATCAATCGCAACTCGGCAACTATCTGTTCGAGGTACATGAAAAAACCAGCGGAAAGCTTTTGTACTCGCGCGGATTCAACTCGATCTTTGGAGAATGGAAGACGACCGAGGAGGCGTTGCACGGCAACCGCACATTCTCGGAATCGTTGCGATTCCCTGCCCCGGAAACGGCCGTGGATGTATTGCTAAAGGAGCGCAGTGAGAACGGCTTTCACGAGGTATGGAAGACGGCAGTGAATCCTCGCGGTCAATTCATCGAGCGAGGGCGTCCGCCGTCGCCAGGACCACTGATCGAACTACAGAAGAGGGGAGAACCCGCAAAAAAGGTAGATCTATTGGTCGTGGGCGATGGTTACACGGCGGCAGAACGAGGCAAGTTCGAAAAAGATGCGCGGCGATTCATGGAAGTTCTGTTTGCGACGCCGCCGTTTCGCGAACATCGCGCAGACTTCAACGTCTGGGGATTGTGTCCGGCCGCGGACGAATCGGGCGTGTCGCGACCATCGAGTGGAATTTACCGGAGGTCGCCGCTGGGCGCATCCTATGACACGTTTGGGACGGAACGCTACGTGCTGACCACAGAAAACCGAGCGCTTCGCGATGCGGCTTCGTTCGCTCCTTATGAATTCATCGAGATCCTGGTCAACGGGCAGACCTACGGAGGAGGCGGAATCTTCAACCAATACGCCACGGTCGCCATCGATAATCTTTGGTCGGGCTACGTGGGCGTGCACGAGTTTGCGCACCACTTCGCCGCGCTGGCCGATGAATACTACACCTCGGACGTGGCCTATCTGCCACCGACACAAAAAACGGAGCCATGGGAACCGAATGTGACGGCGCTGCTCGACCCCGCAAATCTGAAGTGGAAGGACCTGGTGGCAGCCGGAACACCGGTGCCTACACCATGGGACAAGCAGGAATTCGACCAATTTGAGAGGAGTATTCAAAAGCAGAGGAAGGAACTGCGGGCGGCAGGGAAACCGGAAGTGGAATTAGATGCTCTGTTCCGGAAAGAGCGGGAGAAAGAAGATGCGATGCTCGGAGCGCAGAAGTACGCCGGAAAAGTCGGGGCATTCGAGGGCGCGAATTACGAGTCGAAAGGATATTACCGGCCTGAACTGGATTGCATCATGTTCACGCGACATCAATCGTTTTGTGCGGTGTGCCGCCGCGCAATCGAGAGCGTCATTGCGCTGTACGTAGACTAATGCGAGAAGATCAGCCTCCGCTACCGTTCTTGTGGCAATTGTAACAACTCGTCGCGGTGTAGGTGTATCCACTAACGCTGCCGTGTTGCCCGTCCGTCCTGGACTGCGTGTGATAGTGGAGTGCTCGCATTTCGAGCGAGTGGCACAGGGCGATCACCTTCACCCAGGCAGTCCCTGCCTATTCGGGCTGTGAACTCATCGGGCGCAGCTCAGCATCCACTTGGCGTCCAATTCGCGCAACGATGTCCGGCACCGCTTCAACATCCGTCTGAGCGGTGTGAAAGTTGACAATGCAGGCACGAAGCACATAGTGGCCGCCGACTACGGCGTTGGAGATGAATGTCTCCCCTCCGCGCTGCAGCCGATCGACCAGCTCACGGTTGAGCGCATCGAGATGAAGTTCAACCTGTGATTCTCGCAGATCCGCTCGAAGATTGAGCGGCACGTAACGGAAGGTTGTTATGCTCAACTCCTGGGTCATGAGCTGCAGTTCCGCATGGCGGCTGACCGCCTGAGCCATTGCCTGAGACAAGCGTATATCCTCCGCGATCATGCTGCGATACCCCGCGGCTCCTACGTGCTTCAGGGCAAGCCAGACTTTCAGGGCACGGAAGCCTCGCGAGTTCTGGGGACCATAGTCGACATAATTCGTCACACGCTCCTCGAAATGGTAGTAGGGAGGGTGATACGCGAACGCCGCGCGCAGCATTTCCGGATCGCGTACCAGCGCGCATCCGGCCTCGAGCGGCGCGTAGAGCCATTTGTGCGGATCAACCGCAACCGAATCGGCGTAAATCAGGCCCCGTAGATCATCCTGCGCCTGGGAAACGGCAGCTGCAAAACCACCATAGGCACCATCAACATGGAACCACAGGCCGTACTCTTTGCAAAGCGCGCTGATTTCCGGTAGAGGATCGACCGCACCTGTGCTGACTGCCCCCGCGGTTCCAACGACCAGGAATGGCACATCTCCTGCGGCGGTATCCGCTTCGATTTGAAGTCGTAACGCGGCGACGTCCAGCCCCAATCTCGCATCGGTGGCGATCCACCGGATCGATGCTGTACCGAGACCGCCCAGGTCTGCCGCTTTCTGAATCCATGTATGAGTTTCGAGGGAACAGTACACGCGAAGCCTACATCCCGAATTTTCAGAAACACCGTGCTTGCGGATATCCCAACCCGCCTTGGCGGTGCGCGCAGCCAAGAAGCAAACGAAGTTCGCCATGTTGCCGCCGCTGAGGAGCAGCCCGCCGCAATCGACGGGGTAGCCGATGAATTCCGCGATCCATCTGATAGTCTGGGACTCGATTTCGGTGGCAGCTGGCGAGAGTGTCCATGCGCCGACGTTCGGGTTTATAGCTGCGGCGAGAAATTCACCGAGAATCCCAATCGGCGCCGGCGGGGCGGTGATGTATCCGAAGAAACGCGGGTGTCCGTTGAATAGAGAGTGAGCGAACAGCAGCCTTGCCGTCTCCTCTAGCAACGGCCCAGGGTCCGTCCCCAATTCCGGGAGCGGCCCTGTCAGGTTGAGTGCATCCCGCACGGTCGACGGGGATTCATCACGTGTCACAGGACCTAGTGGCAACAATTCCAGGAACTCTGCGAGCTGGTCGACAAGTCGATGTCCCAACTCGCGGAACGTCTGGGCGTCCATCTCTAGCGGCGAATGCCGGCCGGAATCGCCCCGCAACCGGGAGTCTTTTGCTAACGATTCGTTCGTCACATATGTATCCCTTCCAGAAGATCCGTTTCCCGTATTCGCCCGCCGGTCAGCGTGCTGAATACACGATAGAACGACTGCCGTCCCCACAAAGCTTCGTGATCGTCCTGGGACAAGTCCTTCAACCGCTCGTACGCGGTCACCTGTGATTCGTGGCAAGAGATGGCCCGCCACACAGTCGGGCAGAAGCTGCGGGTATCAATCACCGTGGTAATCGCCCAGTCTGGCCACGGCACTGCCTGCCGTTCAATGCCGTCGACCGTCGAGACCAATTTCCGGAACGCTGACTGGTAGGCTTTCCAGGTCGCTTCCGGCCAGGCTATATAGTAAAGCTTCGACACCGCATGGGGCTGCGCAGCCTCGATGCCAGCGCATGAAAACGCGGAGTCGGCAGCGGCGACAATGGCGGCCGTGGTGAATTGAGAGATCGCAATATGATCGGGATGCCCGTAAGCGCCGTCGGGTCCGAACGTCACAACGACATCGGGTTGGATCCGCCTGATGTGCCCAACAATGGCACCGACAGCTTCGTGGGGATTCGCACGGTCGAGTTGCTGATCGTGGTAATTGAGGATTGAAACTTCGCGCACACCCAAAGCAGAGGCGGCGGCGCGCAGCTCACCCTCGCGGATGATCGCCAGCGCCAGTGGGCCTGGATGCCGCTGATCACCTAGAGGATAGCCACGGAAGCGGCCACTATCGCCCCGCGTGGCGGTCAGCAGAAAGACGTCAACGCCTTCGGATGCATATTTCGCAAGTGTGCCGCCCACCCCCAGAGATTCGTCATCGGGGTGCGCAAGCACGGCCATCAATCTCGGAGTTCGCATGATTTCTGTGATCCTTACGAGCGTTTTAGTCGGAGTCTAGAACCTAGTTAGTAATCAGGCAATGATGCTCGTCAGCGGAATCACCGGCCCAGAGCCGTGCGCAGACGCGCCAGGTGGTGCCAGCTGTGCCGCAGCGCATGGTCCTCAATGACGAACTGCGCGGTGACTGGTGCGCCGGAGCTCAGTGAAAAGGGAGCTGCGCGATCCAATTCTTCATCCGTGAACCCTCGCACCGCACGGGCCGCCTCATGACTGTTCCGACGCAGGAGCTCGAGCGCGGCGGCCCTTGTAACCTCAGCATGCTCGTTGGCATGCTTGGCGTTCAATTCGGCAACCAAATCCCATGTTACGTCCGTAACGGCCTTGCCGCTAGCGACTGCTCGCGCGACATCAATCTCGATCGGGTACATACTGGCAACATGGTGCACGACGACGCCGACAGGGCGACGGTCCGATCCCGACACCGGTGTACGCCACTCCGATTCCGAGAGCCCTTCCGCAAAGGCAGCCAAGCCGGCAGCGCCTTCCTCGATGCGATCCGCCAATAATTCCGCGCGACGACCTACGGAGCGCTTCATTTTGTGAGTAGCAGTGGTTTGTGGTGACATGCTCCATCTCCTCATATTTTTTGGATCTTGGTCGACCAGCGAATCGCTGCTTCCGCTGTGTCGACGCAATTACTATGCGGCAGCGAACTTTGTTGATGATTCAGCTGCAGCAGACCCCGTTCGACTTGTTGCTGCGGAATGGATCTCCGGGTCGAAGGCGTCAAAGAACGCGCGCCCGATGGCGAACAGCCCAGTGCGCGGTATCCAAAAATCGCCCAGCTTGGGCTGCTTCCGCAGGGGTGCGACCGCACCGAGGTTACGCCCATCGATGGTGGCCTTGGCGCTGGGCACTGTCCACGTCGACAAAGGGTTTGCGATGAATCTCTGGCCGTTCGGCGCCCGGCCGGTCAACCGCAGTTTACCCGCGCCCAAAGCAACGCCAGCGACAGGCGCCATTGCGGCCAAGACAGTTGGGTTCTTCCAAAGCGTGTCGGGCATCAAGCTTCCCATCAGGTTCATGGCACGGGTAGCGAGTGTGGAACTAAGATCAAGCTGCCACTCAATCCGGCCCGGCACAACGATGCGCAAGCGTCGTGGTCCGTCCCATTGAGTCTCGATCGGCAGCACAGTGATGTCTGCAATCGCTTTGCCGAAGAAGCGGGCGCAGCCTTGCCGAGGCGGAACATCTTGATAGAAGTGCCAATCGCCGTCCGGATCGCAATGCCAAATGGCGGTGTAGGCCGGACCGAACGATGAAGCCAGGACGTGCCGGCTACACAGGGCATCGCCCGAGGCGAACGGGCACGACTCGATACCATATACGGAAAGGATTTCGCCATCACCTTTGGGCAATTGGGGGTTCTTTTCCAAGCGTTGGATCAGATCACGTGGTTCGTTCATTAGGCCTCCTCCACAAACGGCTGAAACTTCATTTAGGACCGAACTCCGATCACTTCGAGATATTCAGCGAAAACCATGGTGCAGCCTATGCCGGCTCGATTGTGCGAAGTCCAAATTGCCTCGAGTTCCTGGCGAAGATTCTCAGCATCGGTGGCATCAAGGGAAGCAAAGGCCTGATGAGTAGGTCCGTAGTAGAGACGGAAGAACTCCACCACCTCCGAGGGAGGAAAGGGATAGCTGAACGTGTGATGACGCCGGACCAAGGATAGATCCGAGAGTCCTGCGCCGAGCCTTTCACGCACTGTGGCTTCGTCGCCCCAGAGCACCGGCGAGGGCATCCCGGACGGTGTAATAAACTTTGATACTGCCTTGAACATTTGGCCGATGAACCCCTCGGGGGTCCAATTGACCATAGCAATGGTTCCGCCGGGGGTGCACACGCGTAGCAGTTCCTGCGCGACAAGGTCCGGTCGCGGCGCAAACATCGCCCCGACCAAGCTAGCCACGATGTCGAAGCTCGCGTCCTCAAAAGGGAGGTCCTCGGCGTCGGCTTCCTCGAAGCGAGCGGGGATACCCTCGGCTTGCGCCCGCTCCCGTGCGCGCTCCACCAGATTGCGGGCGATGTCCACACCGGTAACTTTCAGACCGTCCCGCGCGGCAATTAGAGCGAGTTGTCCTGAGCCACAGGCGACGTCCAGGAAATGGGCTCCAGGAGCGGCGTCCAGGCGTTCGTAAAAATCCCGCGCACCGTTTTCCATGTAACGCGAGAACCGATCGTAGTCGCCAGCCATCCAGGTTTTCTTGAGGTGAGTTTTCAGATTCGCAAATTCGGGTGAGATCGCAGTGGCGTGCATCTTTTGGTCTCCTTTATTTTTGAATGGCAGTCGATCAGCGATTCGTTGCTGCGTTGTGTCGACGAGTCACTATGCGGCAGGATGCGGCGAGGACACTTATCTAAGCGTCTGGTTCTCTTGCTTAGACGCGAGTAGTATGTGTTTTACTTGACCCAGAGTCCGGACCATTTTGCCGAGACTCAGCCGCCGAAGTTTGGAGTCCGTATGGATGTTTTGTCCGAGGTCCTGAAGGCCGTCAGACTCGATGGGGCCTTGTTTTACAACGGCGAGTTTTCAGCGCCCTGGTGTTTTCGGTCGCCGGCCTCGCGAGCCGTAGCTCCCTATCTGTCAGGGGACTCCAGCCACGTGATCATCTTTCACCTGCTGACCGAGGGCCGCGGCTACGCGCGTGTGGAGGGTGAAAGCCAGAAGGTACTTCTGAACGAGGGGGACATTGTAATTTTTCCGCACGGCGATCCGCACTTCGTGGGAAACGGTTCGCCCGTCAAACCGGTGGACAACGAGCAGGAATTGCAGCGGATTTTATCGCAGGGGCTCAAGCTCTCACGCTTCGGCGGTGGCGGGGCAGTCACCAAGTTCATTTGCGGATACATGGCTTGCGAGCCGCAACTCAGTCGAGTTTTCCTGGGCGGGCTGCCACCGATTCTGAAGATCAATATCCGCAACGACGACGCAGGCCTATGGCTGGAAAACTCCATCCGCTATTCGGTGAGTAACGCCGACGCATCCAGGCCGGGAGGCGAGGCCGTGATCGCCAAGTTGTCGGAAGTGCTGTTCGTAGAAGCTCTGCGGCGTTACATTGCGCTGCTTCCGCCGGAACAAACAGGTTGGCTTGCCGGGGTCCGTGACCCGGACGTTGGGAAGGCCCTGGCCTTGCTGCATCGCCAGCCCGCGCATCCTTGGACGATTGCAGCACTCGCGAACGATGTTGGAATTTCGCGCTCCGTGCTGGCCGAGCGCTTCCGGCTTTATTTGTCGGAGACGCCCATTGCCTACCTGACCCGCTGGCGGCTTCAACTCGGTGCGCAAATGCTCAAATCCACGAGCAATAGCGTTGTGCAGATCGCTGGTGAAGTTGGCTATGAGTCCGAGCCGGCATTTAACCGCGCCTTCAAACGCGAGTTCGGTCTTCCCCCAGCCCGATTTCGCAACCAGACGAAATTGGCCCGCAGCAAGCCTGTCCGTAATGCGTCGACGACAGGTCGCCGCAGTACGAAACGATGAGCAACTCCTAAGCACGACAGCCCAAATTGTCCAGAAGCCCGGATGTTGCACCTTCCTGGGCAGTGATTTCATAGGATAATGCCGCAGCCACCGGAGGGCCCGCAGATGGAAAGACCAACAGCGTCTCTCCAAGGCTTCTGGGATCGACCCCTGCAGGAGTTACTGCAACTGCTACACGCAACTCCGGCGGGGCTGACGACCGAAGAAGCCCTCCAGCGATTGCGTCTATATGGACCCAATAGCCTAGTCCGGGAGTCCCGCCTCGCTGCTCTGTTCAGTTTTTTCCGTCTCTTCACTAATCCTCTTGTCATCATCTTGGTCATCGCCAGCGGCGTCTCTCTTGTACTCGGAGAGCGCGTCGGCGGGCTGATTATCATCGCAATCGTATTGCTCAGCGTGCTCCTGAATTTCTTGATGGAATTCCAGGCTCGACACGCGGTGGAGGACATTCAGAAACAAATTGCCATCACTGCTGCCGTGATGCGGGATGGACGGGAGCAGGAATTGCCGACAGCCCAACTAGTTCCGGGGGACATTATCCGACTCAACGCGGGAGACCTTGTGCCAGCGGACGCCCGCTTACTGGACGTAAAAGACCTTCATGTGCGCGAATCAGTACTCACTGGAGAATCTTTGCCGGTCGAGAAGATGCCGACTGACCTTTCCAAAGAGAAGCACGGCGTCGCGGACGCAAGTAACAGTGTTTTCTTGGGCACCGCCGTTCAGACCGGGATCGGTACCGCGGTCATCATCTGCACGGGGAAAGATACCGCCTGCGGTGAGATCGCGCATCGTCTGGCTATGCGGCCACCGGAAACAGAATTCGGGCGAGGCATACGTCACTTCGGCATGATGCTCACATGGGTGACCATGTTACTCGTCCTTTTCGTACTGCTAGTGAACATCATTTTCCATCGTCCGGTGCTGGAGTCTTTCCTGTTTTCGGTCGCGCTAGCCGTCGGGATGACACCTGAAATGATGCCAATGATCATCACAGTGACACTCGCTCAGGGCGCGAAGCGAATGACCAAGAAGAAGGTTCTAGTTAAGCAGTTGGCGGCAATCGAGGATTTCGGCAGCGTGGATATTCTATGTACCGACAAGACGGGCACGCTCACCGAAGGGGAGATCGTGCTCGACCGGCATGTGGATTTTCAAGAAAAGGATAGCGAAAACGTCCTTCAGCTCATTTATCTGAACAGCCATTTTGAGGCGGGCATCAAGAGCCCGCTTGACGATGCAGTCTTGAAGCACGAGCCCCCTCCATTGGCGGGGTATGAAAAAGTGGACGAGATCCCTTTCGACTTCAACCGCAAGCGCCTTTCTGTGGTGGTCCAACACGCTGACGACTACTTTCTCATCACCAAGGGCGAGGCGGAAAGTGTCTTTGCCATTTGCGAAACGGTGGCCGTCAATGGCGTTCCTCAGCCGTTCGACGATAGCCGACGGGAAGAGGCAGAATACACTCTTAAGAAACTCAGTGCGGATGGGTACCGCGTTCTAGGCGTGGCAGTGCTCAAGTTGGCGAAACAGGATGTATACACCGTGGCTGCTGAACGCGCCATGATGCTAGTCGGGTTCGCGGCATTCCTTGACCCGCCCAAGGAGGGGGTTCTTTCCGTCCTGAAAGCTTTGAAACAGGATGGCATTTCTGTGGTTGTTATGACTGGCGACAATCAATACGTCACACAGAAAATAGCCCACGACGTAGGGTTGGGCACAGAGCGCATTCTCATCGGGAATCAAGTCGATACGATGGACGATGCCGCCTTGGCCTACCAAGCGGAGAACGGCGCCATCTTCGCCCGCGTATCCCCCGAACAGAAGAATCGGGTGATCCTCGCTCTTAAGGCGCGAGGTCACGTGGTTGGCTACATGGGTGATGGAATCAATGATGCTCCGTCGTTGCACACCGCGGACGTTGGGATTTCCGTCATGAATGGAGTGAATGTAGCCAAGGACGCCGCCAAGATCATCTTGCTGGAGAAGGATCTTGCAGTTGTGAACGATGGGGTACTCGAGGGGCGGCGTTCTTTTGCCAACATCATGAAGTACATCATCATGGGTACGAGCTCGAATTTCGGCAATATGTTCAGCATGGCCGCAGCATCACTCTTCCTGCCGTTCCTGCCGATGCTCCCGAGCCAAATACTGCTCAACAATTTTCTTTATGACGTTTCGCAAGTGAGCATCCCCACCGATAATGTTGATCCCGCCATGGAGCAACGGCCCAAACGATGGCAGATTGGATTCATCCGCCAATTCATGACGATCATCGGTCCGATCAGCTCAATGTATGATTTCCTCACTTTCGGGGTGCTGCTCTGGGTGTTTCATGCTTCTACGAACGAATCGCTTTTTCACACCGGATGGTTCGTGGAATCGCTGGCGACACAGACGCTTGTGGTATTTGTGATCCGGACGGCAGCCAACCCCCTCAAGAGCCGGCCCAGTCGGCCCTTGCTGATGAGCGTGTTGGCCGTTGTTGCCGTCGCGACTGTACTACCATACACACCGCTGGGAATCTTGCTGCGGTTTACTCCACTGCCAGTGTCGTTGTTGGGCGCGATTGCAATTCTTGCGCTGACTTATCTCGTTCTCGTGCAGGCAGTCAAGTCCTGGTTCTATCGAAGACATGCGCTGCTTTGATGGCACCGGTTGAGAGGGGGCCTGCGAAGCGAGCCCGATGTGGGAAGCGAGGTCTTGGCGAGGATCGCTTGCGGTCTCATCTCCTCGAACGCCGCTTCTGGATAGCCTCCGGTGCTAGCCGACTACCCGCCCAGTGACGAGCCGATTCCGGCGTTTTGAGTTTTACGGCGATTTTGCAGCAAGTGAGCAACAGAATTGACTTGGGCCCATCGCATGCGTTGAGTCAAAGCTCTTAGGGGATAAATCCAACGCTGCGCCAAAGCGGCGCAGGATCATAGACTGCACCTGCTGCAATCGTGCGCCATACTCTGCGTGCATTGTGTATGTCAGCCAGCGGGTCCGCATCCAGCAGCAGCACATCGCCACGCTTGCCCAGTTCCAGAGAACCCGATTCCTTTTCCACGCCGAGCGCGCGAGCTGCTTCGATGGTCGCCGCCTGTAGCGCCTCCAGCGGCGTGAAACCAGCTTCAACGTAAAGCTCCAGCTCGCGGTGAAGAGAGTATCCGGGGATCGCCTGGTCAGTGCCTGCCACGATCGGAATACCAGCCGCATGAAGAGCGCGCAACGTAGCCATCAGGGCCTGCCAACGCGCGTCCCTCAACGCTGTCTTGTCGGCCGGTGGCGGCGGACTATCCAGGGCGTCCCGCAGCTGTGGTGCGACATGATCCAGACCAGGCTCGAGCTGGTCAAGCGGCTTCGTATTCAGGAACAATTCGTATAACGCGACTGTGGGGTCCAAAATCGTGTGATGCATTCTTAGCGTCGAGATCAAATCCTTTGAGCGCGGACCATCCAATTCGAGCACAGGAGCCTTGGTGCGGTCCGGCTTGTCATCCGCATCCAACACAGTGCGAGAGAAATACGGCAGTTCATTCGAGATGTGGTTGATCTGGTCCATCCCATCGTTGATACCTTCGATCGCGGTCATCCCCTCCGGGATGTGACCCGTCACTGTCATACCCCGTGCGTGCGCATCTGCCGTAATAGCCTTGACGACCTCCGGCTTCACCGAGCTGTAGATCTTGATCTGCCGCGCGCCCGCAGCTTTATATTTCTCCACCCACGAAACCGCTTGCTCAGGGGTGTCCGCCAGAACTGCACCCACCGAGTTGGGCCCTGTCCCGTCGATGATCCCTGCGAACTCCAGATGTGGGCCTATTGCAGGATTTTGCGAACGGTCTAACTCCTCATGCACAGTCCGAATAAAGTCGAATTCGTTGCCGACATCCCGAACACTAGTGACGCCCGCCGCGAGATAGATCGGTCCCCACTCCACTTGCTCATAGTGCGCGTGCATGTCCCAAAGACCGGGAATGGCGTACTTACCTGACGCGTCCAGGACGGTCGCATCGTTAGGCACATGGACCTGACTGCGTGGTCCTGCTGCAGTGATGAAGCCCTTTTCGATGAGAATCACGCTGTCTTTCAACGCAGGGGAGCCGGTTGAATCCTCCAGCGTCGCACCAACAATCGCAAGACTGGAAGCGGGAGCCATTCGTGCAGACACCGACAGTTTCGCCAATGCGGCAAGGTCCGCCTCGACGGCAGCAGAAATAAACGCGCTTAAGCTCGTTTCGTACGGCTCGCGTACAGCCTCAAAATGATCGAACTCCGCGTCGGTGCTCACCAAGGCGATCAGATTCTGCGCGTCGTCCATCCACAACGACTCTTGTCCCCAAATAAGGCCATCGACGGTGTAGCCGTGTCCTATGCGTCCGCTGACGGTCAGCGTACCCGCAGGCTCAATGTGCACCTTCGAATTCGACGGATACACCGTGAACTCCGCTGGCTTGCCGTGCATGAGCCACCAGCGCATCATCTGCTCCTCCATTGCGACAGGCGAGTAGCCGTCCGTGATAAACCACGGTTCGCTCGCTTTTCGCACTTCCGTTTTGCCTCTCCGTGTAATGGAGAGGAGATTGCCATCCATGGTCAGGGCGTCATCCATTTCGGAACCGCGCGACGCCTTCCCCTTCGCAACATACGAGCGCGGTGACATATCCGCAGTGCTCGCAATAAAGGTCGTTTCCAGGGGCACCGGCGAACCACGGTCGGTGAAGAGGAAATGCGAGATCAGCGTGTAGCTGCCCCCTTTCGTCTCGATGGAGTAGGTCTCGTTACCAATTGCTTTTGCGAATTTATGCAGTATGAAGGTTCCGGATGCCGCCGGCTCCTGTGCTGCTGTCGCAGCGCAGGTGGAACATGCCAGCACAAATGTGATTGCGAGGCCGAAAGGGCGGTAAAGGTCGAGCAAGTGTATTGCCTCCGGGAGCCGGGCCGTGATTCTCCAGCGCGCCTTCTAGTTCCGGTATAGAGACGAAGTTCTCGACTCACGTGAAACGACTTAGGAATTGTAGACTACCTTGCCAGATATGGTTAGCAAGTATCGTTTATCTGGCAGCTGAGTCGAGAAATCAGAATTCCAATCGAAGCGTAAGTTGACCGGACCGAGGGCCGCCGAGTTGATAAACCGGACTGAGGGCGCCCCCATCGTAAAAGCCGAAAGTCACTCCACTCAAATAGTCGTTTAGCGTGTCGGTGATCTTTCCAAAACCGCTCAGGTAAGGACGCTTATTAAAATTAGCTGGTGGTGGAGCGAACATCGGGTGGTTGAACACATTGAAATACTCTACGCGAGAGTAGAGTGATAGACGTTCGGAAAGTCTAAAACGCCGGCTCACCGCGATGTCGGCCTGCGCAACCGAAAAACCGCGGAAATAGTTACGGGGAAGATTTCCTTGCTCGCCGGGTGGCGGGGTGGTGAACGCTGCTGCGTTCAATCGGCGATCGCCAGGGTTCGTGGGATCGGGAAGATAGAAGGGTATGCCCGGAACAATGTCGGGCCGCGTGATATAAGCACCAAATAAAGGCGATTCGCCGAACGTTATGACATTAAAGGGCGGCGCCGAATTGACGTGTACCACTCCGTACAAAGCCCATCCACGAGCCAGCGCCTGCGAAATCCCTTGGCTCTCCGGCGATGGGAACTCATAAGAAATCGCAGCTGCGAAGGAATGACGTACGTCGAAGCTAGAAGCAGCGTAATCTCTCGCTATGTCTATGTTTGCCAAACTATTGGAAGTTGTGCAGCCACAAACGTCAATGGAATTCGTATCCAGAGACTTGGCAAACGTATACGAAGCGAGTGCCTGTAGCCCGCGAGACATGTGCCTCAGAAATTGTAACTGCAACGCGTTGTAGTTGGACCAATCGGCGTTGCGCGTGCTGTAAATGGACGGGCTGGTGTTGGGATTGTTCTGAATTGTATCTTCGCGGAGCAGGTTTACACCATGCGATCCCACGTAGGTCACCGAAAGCGACTGATCCGAACCTAGAGCGCGTTCCACCGCAACATTCCATTCGTAGACCAGAGGCAGTTTGAGGGGTGATTTTTTGTGATTTCATTCCCGTCGATGAGAAGCAGATTGGCTTCCTGTTGGCTGACGACACCGGACACGGTGTGCCAGTGGCACTTATCGCTTCGATGGATCCCGACTATCCCGTTTGTGACCTGCAGCTCGGGCGACCGCTTCCTGCTTTGCACCGACGGCGTGACTGAACCCGAGAATGCCAGCGGCGATTTCTTCGGCGACGCCAGGCTTGAACAAGTGATTCGTGAGAATCAAAGCCGCCCGCCTTCTGAGTTGTCAGACAAACTGCTCGCTGAGATACGAAACTGGCAACCTACTTCGGTCTCCCAGCAGGACGATATCACGCTCTTAGTCATCGACTTGGTGTAGCCCAGGTAATGCGAATCAAGGCAGCCGTTGCGGGTACAGTGAGTTCGCTTCGGCGCCGCCCATTAACGCAATTAAACCGTCGGCGAGCGTGCCACGCCAACTCAGGTAGTCGTGGCCGCCGGCAAACTCCTGGAAGTACACCTCGTAGCCCTTCGCGCGCAGCACGTCACGCAACGTGCGAGTGCAGAACAAGATGGAGTCGGCTCCACCAGTAGCATTGAATTCTGCGCTCCCAGCGTCCAGGTAAAAGCGCAATGGCTTCTTGGGGCTGGAAATGAATTGGCGCACGAGCTGGTTTGGTTCCGTGCTGGGGTTTCCGTCATCGCTGGCCAATGGCGGAGCACGGTGAAAAGCGCCGGATTGCGCGAGAATATTTCCAAATGTCTCTGGGTGCCACAAACCAGCGCAGGTGGCGGCGAGTCCTCCTAAGCTCGACCCGGCCAAAACTGTCTGGCGAGGATCCCTCGTGAAGTTGTATAGACTGTGCGCCCAAGGCAGGACTTCGGCGACCAAAGCCCCTGTGAACCCGGGATTGCAGAGAAGTTCACGGTCTCGGGCGTCGTCCGCTGCATTACCAATCAGGAGCGCAATCACCGGCGGAATGCGCCCTTCAGAGATCAAGTTGTCGAGGATCGTGGGAGTGGGAACCAGGGTGAGATAGGCGTCTTCGTCGAACACCACCAGCAGCGGATACGGCTGGGCCTGCGGCGAATAATGGGGTGGTAGATAGATGGCAATCTCCCGTTCGTTGTTTAATGCCGCGCTCTTGTATTGATGCTTCTCTACGCGTCCAGCGGGAACGCCGGGCCTCCGCACTATCCATGGCTGCGGCGGCGCATCGGGCATTTCGAGCACTGACTGCCCGCGAAATTCCGGTGCATCCACGCTCTCGGGATCGATGCGGTAGCGCCTCGGGTTCAACGGATCCGGTCTAGCCGCAGCCGCAATCATGGTGATAGCGTCCCCGTCGATGCCGAGCGACAAAGGACGCAGCCGTCCAACGTTGGGGGCCAGCGTATACGCAAGGCGCATTTTCCGGTCGACCTTAATCGTCTTGTACCAGACGTCGGTCTTACCCAGACGGGCCATCAGATATTCGTCGGGCACAACGCCGGCGTATGGAATCCAGAGCACCATGACGTTGCGCGCATCGGGCTTGCCCCTCCAAAGGAAGGTGACGGCCATGTTGTCCCGATCGCCGGCGATCGGCTCGATCAGCGGAGCGCCTGCCTTCCTGACCTCCTCCCAAAATGAGTTGACGCTGTCCATGTCTCCTCGCTGGACAGATGCCTGCAAGGTTTGAATCCGTGGACTTCCCGCCACAGGCTCGGGTGGTTCGAGCCGCGCTGCCAGCGTAACCACTTTCTCCAGCGCAATCGTGTAGGTCCCCGTCGCACCCTGGTCCACGGCGGCGATCTCCACCCGGTAGGCGCCCGGAACTTCGGCGACGAAGTTGAGTTGGCCCTCCTGAGGCCCCAGTTCGGCTCCGCGAAAGGGCTTGCCCGAGGGATCATAGGATTTGACAACGAGAGCCAAGCCGCGAGGGTTCACTCCGATCTGGGCAAAATCGCCATCGCCGAGCGAAACCATAAACGACTGCGCTTGACCTGGACTCAGACTGCTTTCCCGAACCTGCCCCAGCTTGAGGTCGGGCCCGCCCGCAAGAGTTGCCCTACTCCAAACGGCGGCAACAAAGAATACAATTAGGCACGCGCGTTGGGTGTACACGGCAGTCCTCCTTCGTTTGGCTTGGTAAGCAGGCCAGGAGTTCGCTGCTGAACGATCTCCTTCGCAGCGTAACGCAACAGAGGAAATAAACGCTGTGATGCGCGTAACGTTCACAAGAGAACGTGGCACCCATCACTCCCGGCCTGCCCAATCCTCACGGAACATTTGGCCCATCAATACGTCTATACTCAATGTCACCGTCATTGCCCTAGCGGCCTGGGGGTGTCGCGCATGCTTAACGTCGCCTCTGACCTTCGTCACGGCCTCCGTATACTCCTGCGAAATCCAGGGTTCGCCGCCACCGCGGTCCTCCTCTTGGCACTAGGAATTGGCGCCAACACAGCGATCTTCTCCGTGGTCAACGCTGTTCTACTTCGCCCGCTCCCTTACCAGGATTCGTCGCGCATCATGCAGATTTGGCACGTTCCTCCCGCAAAAAGCTTCCCCGGCTTGACGTTCTTTGCCGTTTCACCGGCGAATTACCTCGACTGGCAAAGCCAGAACCATTCCTTTGAAGCGATGGCGGCCTATGGCGGCGAGCGATTCAATGTTGGGAGCAAGGACCGGCCTGAAGCGATTCAGGGCTCGGCGGTCGCCCCGGACTTCTTTTCGATACTCCGCGTACGGCCGGTCCTGGGCCGTACTTTTTCGCCCGACGACGACCGTCCGGGCCAGGGTCACGTGGTCATCCTCGGCAATACGCTTTGGCGCGATCACTTCGGAGGCGACCCCGGGATCGTTGGCCAGGACATTATTCTCAATGGGGCGTCTTACAACGTCATTGGTGTGATGCCTCCCAAATTCAAGTTTCCGAGCTGGGCTCAGCTCTGGGTCCCCTTGGCCTGGACCGACGAAAAGCGCGCCGTTCGCGGCAACCACAATTACGCGGTTATCGGCCGCTTGAATCCAGGCGTGGATATTCGCGCAGCAAAGGCCGAACTCAGCGCTATCTCGACGCGGCTCGAACAACTTTATCCGGAGGACGACAAAGGCTGGGGCGCCACCATGCTTCCTTTGCGCCAACAACTGGTCGGCGATGTGCGTCCCGCGCTGCTAGTGTTGCTGGGCGCGGTGGCGTTCGTCCTTTTGATCGCGTGTGCGAACGTCGCCAATCTGGTTCTCGGAAAAATCCTCGCGCGAAAGAAAGAAATCGCGGTTCGCATGGCATTGGGAGCCAGCCGCATGGCAGTGCTTCGCCAGATTTCGGCCGAGACGGTACTGCTTTCCGTGGCAGGCGGCGCGCTGGGCTTGGTCCTCGCGCGTTTTGGAACCACACTGATCGTGAAATTCCTCGCCGACCGGCTCCCGGGTTCCGCGGAAATCACCCTCGATGCTCCGGTCCTGGCTTTCACCGTGTTCCTCTCGCTGGTTGCAGGCATCCTGGCAAGTTTGTTGCCAACGGTGCGTTTCACGAGAACGGATGTCAATGAGGCACTGAAACAGGGACATAGCCGCGGCACCTCCGATTCTGGCGGAAGCCGGACCCGCGGCTTGCTGGTGGTCTGCGAAGTTGCCTTGTCACTGCTCCTGCTGATCGGCGCCGGTCTCATGCTCCGCACCCTGTCGCAACTCAGCAGCGTGCAACCGGGCTTCGATTCCAATCACGTCCTCACGCTGTCCATCCCGGTTCACGAGAAGAAATTCGCCACGCCCGCCGAGCAAATTTCCTTTTTCCGGCGGGTGCTTCAGCAGGTTCGCGCGACGCCGGGTGTCGAATCGGCCGGCCTGATCGATAACCTCCCGATGGACAATGGCGGTTCGCACCAGCCAGTCTCGATCGAAGGCCAGCCTATGCTCCCTATGGCAGACCAGCCCGAAGTGGACGTGCGCCTCATCAGTCCCGGGTACATGCGCACCTTACGCGTGCCACTTTTGCGCGGACGCGACTTGAACGACGCCGACATGGCGAGCAGAACCCCGGTCGTGCTGATCAGCGAGTCCATGGCCAAGCGCTTTTGGCCCAACGAAGATCCGCTCGGCAAGCACCTGACGCTGACCTTCTTTCCCAATGCGGCGCGTGAAGTTGTGGGCATTGTCGGCGATGTGAAACTGGATTCTCTGGATGAGACCCGGCCGGTGGCGACGGTCTACTGGCCGCTTGATCAGATTGTCGCCCCGCCCACAGAAGCCTGGCGCTCATTCGGAATGAGTCTTACGGTTCGCACCAGCGGCAATCCAATGAGCGTGGCCTCGGGGGTGACCAGCGCCGTGCGCCAAGTGGACCCGGAGACGCCGGTCGTCGATGTCATCAGCATGAATGATCTGGTGTCCAACTCTTTGTCACCGCAGCGCTTCAATCTGTTTCTGCTGGCCGCATTCGCGGGGCTCGCGCTGGTGCTTACCGCAGTTGGCATTTATAGCGTGCTGTCCTACACCGTTCGCCGGCGCGTTCGCGAGATCGGAATTCGCATGGCTCTGGGCGCCTCGCACTCCGACGTGTTGCGCATGGTGGTGGTTGATGGCATGAAGCCGATTTTGCTCGGCGTGGTAATCGGCTCCGCCGCCGCTCTCGCTTTGGGGCGCGTCGTCTCGTCTCTTCTCTATGGTGTGCAGGCAACCGATCCGCTCACCTTCGGGATGGTGGTGATGCTGCTTATCACGGTCGGCCTGCTGGCTACGGTCGTGCCTGCTTACCGTGCCACCCGCGTTGAACCCATTCGCACCTTGCGCGAGGAGTGAAGCACAAAGCCGCATTCGCATCTGTTGCCGACTGCGGTCCGATCCTGTCTGGCGTCGGGGCACGAACAGTGTTTGAGGGCTGTTAAGAGAGGGCTTCCGCAGATTCTTCCAGTTCTGGCCGCCACTTTACCGGTAACCCGACTCTTGCCATTACACTCCGATTTTGGGGTAGGGGGACACGGAGTCACGACTCCCGCTCAGCATAGCGCGCCTTTTGGTGGTTTGCCTCAGTTAGCGCCGCATGACTCTCACCGTTCTTGCGGTCGACTGTGTCACATTGCCGGCGGCGAACTGAAACAAATCCAGTTTTTGCTCAGGCATATTTCGGTTCAAACGACGGAGAAATACCCCGGCTGCAAACAACGAGTCCGAAATGCTGTCAACTATCGCTTCGGTATTGAGCTTGGAGGCCGATCGCCGAGCCGCCTCAAAGAAACACTACGAGGACGAATAGCCATTCAGCCGCAGCCCGTCAGGTAAAAAGCACGCGGCAGAGCCACTTTTGAGAATGGCGGAACCTGACGACCAGCCCAGCATATTTTTTGATGAGCAGGAAGACCTTGGGCTTCGCTGGAACCACTTATGCGGTTTCATCCGCAATTCGCAATAAAGCAGGCGGCGCTGCGTCTGATACTCGCGAGCAGGTGGAACGAACCCAGGTTGGTCACGCGCCGCCACAGGATGCGCAAACTCGTCGTCGAACAGTGATGTTTACATCACGTTAAGACACAAGCGATTTATTCGCAGGCGGGCGAAGAAACGGGGTAACCAGTCGATTCGTCAGTGGGGGTTACAACGTGCGGTGAGAAATCGCGCACAGCTGGGAGCGACGGCAAAACTTGCATCTTTTCACTTGACAAGCAATGTACGGGGAATAGACTTCGGCGTCATTCCCCCCTTCGCTACTCTCCCCGAAGAAGAGGAAAGTCCCAGACTGCAAGGAGGATGAGATGGCCCAGGCACCGTCGATTTCACTAAGCAAATTCACGAGTTCAGTTCAAGCGGCGGTCAAAGCGGCCGCTGCTAAACACCCAAAATTCAAATTTGAGGTCCCAGAGGGCATCACGGTGGCTTACCTCATTCGTGGCTTTCCGGTGCCCGACACGGTTTTCGCGAATGCAACTTTCGGCGAGGCGCAGGCGTTTGCAAACGAGGTTGCCGGCCACATCGCTGGCGCTCATCCCGAAGCGTTCGCATTCGTAAAGCCTCAATCGCCGGAAGGCGTAGTGCTCTCCGTTGGCCGCCATATCATCTGTGGGATTCCGCCGGTTGCTCAGGTCTTTGAGGTCGGCAAATAACTGGGGCGCGCATGACGAAGCTCTGTCCAAGCGCGCAACCTGGGATGGACCAGTGCAGGGTGCTCGGTGTGGTCGAGTACGAAGGGCCGAGGCCAATGCTCGAATACCTAAGGGAGCCGCTTCCCGCCACTCCCGAGATTCTCGCGATGGCTGCCCCACTCAAACCAACAGAGGTCTTTCGTCTGTCTGCGACCTGCGAGGAGCACAAGTGCCCTCATTTCGACGGCACCGACTGCCGCTTGGCAACGAGGGTCGTGCGACTTCTCCCAGAGGTGGTCGACATATTGCCGACGTGCATCATCCGCAAGGAGTGTCGGTGGTACTTTCAAGAAGGGACCGCCGCGTGCAAGCGGTGTCCCGAGATCACAACCGTGAGCTACGATATCTCGCCGCAATTACAGGAGGTATCCGGCCTTCCTGTGATTGAGGAGACTTCCCCAGGCTAGAGGACACCAGCCGTTTTGTTACGCAGCCTCCCGAGCCGCGCGGAGAACCTCCAAATTCATTTGGTGTTTGGTTTTCCACAGGACCGACGTGAATTGAAACGGTATCTAGGGCTTGATTTGAAACGTTCCCTAAGATATTTCCACTACTCTTGAGACTAGATTCCGACCAGCCAGGGATTTCGTCAGCCGAATATCAATAGCGATGGCGTCGTCGCTGTATAGTCCTTTCATCTTTCATTATTTGAGGATGTGGCAGGCAAGTTGTGCTTGAGAGCGGCAGTCCATCCGGGTCTCGTTGATGCTTCTCTGGATGGCAGGGTCGGTATTGGTGCTAGCACCCTTTCCTTCCCGAAGTGGCATGATCATCTGGCTTCATTCCCTTCCCGAGCAAGACACGCAATGGACGCGTTCCTTGACAGACTTGTTGTGCTCGAGGCAAATCGAGACAAAGGAATACGACTGGAGTCCCCTGCCCACACCCGGCGTGTTGTTAGCGAGCCGATGCGACGACAGCGTGTACGGCTTTGTCCGCAGTGCTAGTTGTTTTGGAGGCACTCGGATCTTGGTGCTTGTTCGCGACCGGACCTTGCTGGCGGGAGGAGCAGTTTGGGAACTGCTTCGAGCGGGTGCTTCAGACGTTAAGGTGTGGGACGGAACGCCAGAAGTAGCAGAGGATGTGGTCGGACGCTTCGAACGTTGGAACGCTGTCGACGAGATTCTGGATTCAGCGGTTGTCAGAGAAAACCTGATCGGAAAAGGCACTGCATGGACGCGGGTCCTCCGCGACGTCGTTGAGATTGCGAAATTCAGCTCGGCATCGATTTTGGTGTCCGGAGAGAGTGGAACCGGAAAAGAGCTAATCGCCCGATTGATCCACACCTTGGACTCGCGACCGCGCAAGGGAGAATTGATTGTTCTAGATTGCACTACGGTTGTGCCGGAGCTTTCCGGCAGCGAATTTTTTGGCCACGAAAGGGGAGCGTTTACAGGGGCGGTTGCCTCGCGTGACGGCGCGTTTGCGCTGGCCGATGGAGGTACCCTCTTTCTGGATGAAGTGGGAGAGTTGCCTCACACCTTGCAGGCAGAACTTCTACGCGCGGTGCAGGAGCACACTTACAAGCGCGTCGGCAGTAATACCTGGCAGAAAGCGGACTTTAGGCTGGTGTCAGCGAGCAACAGAGAATTGCGTCCAGACCGAAATCCCAAGGGATTTAGACCGGATCTATATTACAGAATCACGAGTTGGACTTGCTGTTTACCGCCACTTCGAGAGCGCCGAGAGGATATTCCAGCCCTGGCAGAATATTTCGTCAGAACAAACTGGATCGACCGCAAAGTACCACGAATCGATGAAGACGTGCTCGAGTACTTAATGGCCAGAGATTATCCAGGGAATATTCGAGAGTTGCGACAGTTAATAATTCGAATGGTGCAACGGCACACTGGCCACGGCCCCATCACACCTGGGGATCTTTCCCAAGACGAACGGCCGCGGGAGTACGCGGGCAAGCGCGGCTGGATGGATACGAAGTTCGAGCATGCAGTGCGTGACGCCGTGATACAAGGTGCAACGATGCGCGAGATCAGCCGAGCGGCCGAAGATCTGGCAGTGCGGAGCGCGGTAGCCGAGGAAAATGGCAGTTGGCACCGCGCGGCAACGCGACTCGGGGTCACGGACCGCGCATTGCAATTGCGACGCGCGGCCTGGCGACGGCGGTCCGATTCTGCAACGGGCGGTAATAGTCAAGCCCCTGAAGACGAGGTGTGAGCTCTCCACGGGTCATGACGAGAGGGCAATACGGGAGCGAGGTTCATATTGTGCGGCAACCCAACTTGGGGATAGCGATTTACACGGGAGATCAGGCGTAGAAAATTCTCGGCGAGCACTTTACGTTGTTCTGCAGGAGAAAGTCTGAGCGCATAAACTTTGGAGAGTTCGACTCCCGGATGCAGCCAGGGGCCATCCGTGCCGAAAAGAATTTTCCCGGCCCCGGCGCGCTGCACCGCCATTTCCAGCAGATCAAAGCGGCGAACACCGGCTGTGTCGGTGTAGATGTTCGGATGGCGCACAAGAGAAGCGATGAAGGCAATCTGCGCCTGCCAGTCATCTGCAAAGCTGCCGAGGTGCGGGATGATGAAGTTAACTCCGGGATACTCGACGGCGAGCAGCTCGACGACCGAGACTTCGCCCATTACATCGTTAATCACGGGGAGAGAATAATGTTGGGCTACGTCGCAGACTTCGCGAGTGATGCGCGCGTCATGACGGTGGACCTTGATGCCGAGGAACCCGTAGCGTTGGACAGCTTCGCCGACAACTGCGGCAACGCGGCCACGGTCACGGGCGGGATTCACGAACGCGAAGCCGTAGAAGCGGTCGGGGCGGCTGGCCACGATCTGGGCGACTTCCCTGTTGGCGATGGAATAGTCCGAATGAAACGCAGGAAAGAGAACCGTGCGCTCAATCCCGGCACGGGCCGACCAAATCATGTATTTGGCCAGGGGCGCATCGGTATCCCAAGGACCAGTGAGACCATCGCCCTTGCCGGCGTGGCAGTGACTATCAATGATCATACATACGCTCCCGTAAACACCACAGACGTGTTTGAGGCTCGAGCATGGTCGACGGTGCGATGGTGAAAGGCGGTCGGTGTGGTGCGCCCGACTTCTTTCAAAAAGTATGCGCTCGCTGCAATGCCGTTGAGGAATGTGGGTAAATGCATTCGCTCGTTCGGTGCATGCAAACCATCGTCCGGCAGTGCAAAGCCCATGAGCACCGCGGGAATCCCGAGGATTTGCTGCAAGAGATCAACGACGGGAATTGTGCCACCGGAGCGCAGAAAGACCGGCGGGCACCCGAAGGCGTGTTGATAAGCGGAAAAGGCGGCGTGAATCGCAGGATGGCACAAGCTAACGACGCTCGGCCGAGTCGCCTTTTGTGTGGTGATTCGAACCCGCAAAGCCGCTGGGGCAACGCTCGCGAGATATTCGCGAAGCAGTTTGTCAATTGCTGCTGGCTCCTGATCCGGGACGAGCCTGAGATTGAGTTTGGCGCTGACGCGCGCAGGAATGACTCCTTTCGGCCCTGGCCCCTGATAACCTCCCGTGATTCCTGTGATCGTGAGGGCGGGCCGAATCGTTGTGCATTCGTAGAGAGTGAAGCCAGATTCTCCCCGAGGCAACTCAGTGCCCGACTCGGAGAGTATTTTGGCATCCGACGGTCCGAATCGACGCATGTAATTTCGTTCCGCTTCTGAAATTTTGCTGACGTGGCTATAAAAACCCGGAATCCGGATTCTTCCTGAGCCATCGTAGAGCTTGGCGACAATTTCACAGAGTCCTTGCAACGGGTTGTATAAAGCGCCGCCAAAATTGCCTGAGTGCAGGTCGCTGCGCTGTCCGGTGAGTTCCAGTTCAACGTCGAGCGAACCGCGCAGCGCATAAGTGATCGCAGGTTGGTCCGGACCAATCATCAAGGTGTCGGAGACAACGGCGCAGGCAGCCGCAAGTTTTTGACGATACTCTCGCAGAAAATCGGCGAGGTTCGGACTGCCAATCTCTTCTTCGCCCTCGATCAGGAACTTTACATTGGCCGGGAGTCGCCGCGTTGCGCGAAGTAACTGTGCGATGGCACAGACGTGAGTGAAGAGTTGGCCCTTGTCATCCGAAGCGCCGCGGGCATAAACATGGTCACCTCGAATGGTTGGTTCGAACGGAGGGGAAACCCATTCCGAGAGAGGATCGGCGGGCTGGACGTCGTAGTGGCCATAGATGAGGACCGTCGGCTTGGCAGGCTGGTCGAGCCATTCCGCGACGACGACGGGATTTCCTCTGGTGTTCACAACTCTTACGCTTTGCATGCCGATTCCGTGCAGATGGGTGGCGAGCCAATCGGCACAGCGCGCGGATTCAGGGGCCGATCCCGCGTGAGCGCTCACAGAGCGAAAACGCAGGAAGCGCAGGAGCGGGGAAAGGCTTGCAGCCATGTCTGGCATTGCAATGGCACCTACACGACAAGCAAAGGCACAGTCCTACTTTGGCGGGTCGACCGCCACCGTTGTCAGGTCGAGCCGCACGAAGCACCAGAAGACTTCCACGGAAGCCCATTCCACATCGAGGTCACTTGATACCGCTTCTGGGCATGGCGCCGTGGTACTCCCTGAGTGTGAAAGCCGGACGAATCGACTTCCAACGCGTCCGCGACTCCTGGATGGGTCGTCGCGGTCGTGAGCCTGTGATTCGTCGAATCGTAGTAGAGAAAACCGAAGTAGTGATTGTCCTTACCACGTCTCACTGGGCCCATCGCGCTGGCTTCGGCGGAATCCCAGAAAACAAAGCGATCACCGTCGTAACCAATGATAAGCAGCCAGTGTTCCCAACAATCTCTCCACTTATTTTGAAGTGGGATTGGCTTGCAGATTCCGCTCAGATCCGGTTTGTCGTCGCAGATTCCGCTTAAGACTCCGACAGGAACCACGCACCCCCGATCGAGCAAACACTTGAGTCTATCGACCAATTTCTTGAGGGGGCCGGGCTGGTACTTCAGAACGAGATAGTGACCCGTCGGAAGTGACGAGAGCGTCTTGGGTGAACAAGGAAACCCCTTCGTACAACAATTGGCCCGCGTCGCGCCGGTCAGCGGCGGCAAGTAATCCTTTCCCGCAAGGAATTGACTGCCAACCATCCGTGAATAACAGCGGCCTCCCGTGCGCTGGTCCAACGTGAGCACGCCACGACACGGAATGCTCGCACGATCTGCGGCATTGGTGGAACTGCAAAGCTGGGCTGCTTTAGAGGCCACGGCACTGACGCATATTCTCCGATCCGCAAGGTCTGGTCCAAAGTCTGAATCGTCGTAACGCAGGGCATCGTTAGGCGCACGGCGCAGAAAGTCGTCAATTGCTGCACCCGCGCTGACGTCGATTGAGGAGTGCGCCGTAAGGGCGAACTTTGGGTCCCTCACGCTGACCGATTGCGGCAATGAAGATACGTTGGGAAGGAGCGAAATTTCCACCCGGCGATTGCGAGAACGATCGAGTTCCGTACGCGGGTTGGGCACAATCAGGCGCGTTGCCCCAGCAGACTGGACTTCCCAAGCGATTCGCGAACTATACGGGGGGGCAGCGCGTCCGGTGGTTTGTTCGATTCGATCCAGTGTCCACGCCAGGGCGGCGATGACGTCCTGCGCCCGGGCGCGTGCGACCTGGTGTTCGAACGCTGGTCTGCGCGGCGTGTCCAGGTCGGCATGTCCAGTCAATCGAACCGTACGAATAGATTCTTTCCCTGAACGAAGTCCACCAACAATAAATCTTGCGATCTGATTGATCTTCTGTCGCTCAGTAGCAGGTAGCGCGGCGACGGACGTTGCATACCGCGGAAAAAGGCTGACGACTTGAACACGGGGGTTTGTTGCAGCCTCCAATTCGAGGGGATACGCTGCTTCGAATTGCTGCTCCCATTCCTTGGATAACAAAGAAAAATCATTCAGGCTAGTCATCGGATCACCCCCGGTTGGTTTTCTCTCCGCTCACGGACCAATCAATTTCGGCCCTTTTATGGATTCGACCAGCAAAGAAACGCAAAGGTGCGTGGATCAACTACACCGTCAGCTGTCAAACCATTTCTCCGTTGGAACGAACGCAAAACTGTTTCGGTCGCTGCATCAAACGTACCGCTCTGCGCAATTCCAAGGCGTCGCTGCATCCACTTGATGCGGTCTCCAGTTGTCCCCTTAGTTGTGGTATTGAAGCGATCCATGTCTACCTGACGGAAGCCGGGCAATTCCCAAGCGTCTCCCTGATACTGATGAATCCACCAATTCGTGGCATCGCCCCACGGACGAGGCACCGGCGGCGGAAAATAACGGCCGCCAGGCGCGAACGACCTCGGGTCGCGGACGGCTCTGGTATTTGAGCAGAACGGATAAGGTGTGAGCCAAAGAGGAGACTCTCGGAGATCTTGCGCCTGGGGATTTAACAGGTCTTCGCGCCACACACGCGCACTGGTATAAATAAAAGGAGCCACTCCTCCGTAGGCATCCTTCAGCACTTTCCAGGCCGCGCGCACGCCCTGGAGCAACTGCGACGCCTCCATTTTCGTAGCGGCACGCCCACCAGGAAACTCGACATCCAGTGAAGGGGGAAAATCGCTGTGATCGAGCTTCCGAACAGTTTTGACAAAGGCTTTCGCCTGCGAGACTGGATCTGGAACTTTTGGGAATTTGGGGCTGGGAAACGCCAAGAAGAGATAAGCGCCACGCACGATTCCGGCATCTTTGATTCTCGGCCATTCGCGAAGGAACTGTGGATCTTGCCACGTGCCGTAGTGAGCGCGAAGGATGGCGAAATTGATGGGGATCTGCATTTTGGCTTTTACCCAGTCCAGGTTTGTGTTTTGGTCGATGCTGGCAAAATCAAGTCCGAGAATCAAATTTCCTCGCGGCACAGTAACTGCTGATCTGACCGGCGTCCTGGTCAATGCGAGTTTAAGTGCTGTTTCGGTGGCGGTGTTCATAATGCCGTTCGGGCGAATGCGGTGACGTTCCTGGAAACAACGGATGGCAGCTCGAGTTATCGGCTTCAGTACACCATTGATATCGAGGCCGACGTCAAGCACCTGGTTGAGCGCGCGTTGCACCCAAACGACGTAGGCTCTGCTGTTGCGATCCGGCAATTGCGGAGGAGCCGCAGAGCCAGCCTTATATTCAAGTTCATGCGTGTCCTGCGGGCCGAGAAGATCCTTCAGCGGTGCAACCAGCTCCGGGTAAGAGTCCATGTTCATTTCGTGCTCGGGATCCATTGGGCTCATCATTCCTCCTCATAAGCGGCCGACTTTCGCTGCGCCGCCGTACTACCATGACCGGTCACGGAGCGCACTGAGCGCGACGGAGATTCTCATTGGCGGTGACTCGAATCTGCGTCAGTGACATTCCGCTGTATTTTCCAAGCAGATCGGCTTTGCGTTGCTCGCTTGATTGCCCTCGTCCATCGAAATTCTTGTGATCGTAGGTGCTTAGAGGGTGACGCACGGGTAAGCAAGCTGACGGAAGGGGCGCGTTTACGGCTGGCGGCTCCGCATGAGGCTTCCTCCTGTACGCATAAATAAAGATCTCTTGCGCCGAAACGAACCAAGGCAGGATTTGCGCCCACTCTAGCGCATCGATGCCCTTCTTAACACAAAGGAATGCAAACTCAGCGAAAAGAAAAAAGGCCGAGCTATCGGGTTCCCCGACGCCGAGGTTTGGACCGATCTCCGGCGTGCGCAGATCTCCATTCGCAAAGTCGTAGAATGCCTTGCGGATCGCATCCATGTCCAAACCCCTGCCCGTTGAGGGGAAACTTTCACGAAACAATTGAAGTTGCACTCTGGAGAGGCGTTTGACGGCATCTATATCGAGCGGAGGAATCGGAGTGTTTGCAGGCTGACTGACCGCAACCGCCGCGCGGTTGGCAAGCCTGGCTTGAAGCACCGGAACAAGCGCGAGCACATCTGTTTTGCGTTGTGACTTCTCTACGAGCGACATGGCAGGATTCGCATCGATGCCGAATGGCTTACCCGGTGGAGCAGGAAATGTCCTCAAGTCGTACTCTGTAAAAAAGTTGCGGACGGAGCGCCCAAGACATCCGCTTGTCGGACTACCGAGAAACAACTGCACACGCCGGTTGCAGGCGCGGCCGCGATCGAATGAATTGGGAGCTATGGGCGAGCTTTCACCGAGTGAGCTAGTGACGATACGGACTTTCGAGACGTTTGCTCCCAGCTCCAGTGAGAGCCGTACGGCAGTCGCTCGGGCGCGCTTCTTTCCCAAGTTGAGGTTGAACAGGTCGCTGCCGCGTTCATCCGTATGTCCCACGATAGTTACCAACCGAATCGGCTTAGCTGAGGCGAGGCTACTCACAATACGCCGCGCGATGGCTCGAATCTCGCGAATATGAAAAGGACGCAGCGTCGAGCTATTGAAGAGGAAGAAGTCCAGGATTTCCGACTCGCGCCGGAGCAGGCATCCGCTTGCAGCCGCCGGCAAAACTCGCTGCGCGAATCTGTTCGCCCGAAGCGGAACACCGCCTCTCCCCAGGGCAGGCTGTGAGCGTACGGAAGCTGCTTCGAGTTCCGGAAAGAGCTCCGGATACCATGCCGGATCCATCGCGTTACGATTGGCAATCTCTCCCGTGATCCCGGCAATGCCTTCGCCGATTTCCGGTGAGAACTCATTCCGTGGCCACATGGAAAATCACCTCGCAAAACTTAAATGAGCCCGGTGTGATTTCATCTACGAGCAGCAGCCTTTCCCCTTGTAGGTCGGGGCAAGCGTTCTATGCCTGATGCGGCCGGTGGTCGAGCGCGCCGAGTATTCGCGCCAACTGTCGTCGCGCCCCGCGCACCCGGAGTTAAAGTGCCCAAATACTTTTACGGCACGCAACGTCGCCGAAAGGTGCTCGAACAGTGCGCGCGCAAAATTGTCGCTGCCTTCCGCCGTGTTGCAGCCGTGTAAAACGACAGTGGCATCGTCTGCGAGTAGATTGGCGGGAACGTCCGTAACATTTCGCCCGCCCAGATTTCGGGAGTCTGCATCCGGGCCGTTCACGTAGAGTCCTACCGTACCGCCTGTCGCCGTTCCAAAGACACCATTGGAGCCGCTGTGGCTGAAGATGTGAACAAACTGCAGGCGTTGTCTAGTGCAGGAGTGGGCCGCTTCGATCGTCTGAATGATGTCCGCGCCGGAGTCGTAAGAAGTCGGTCCGACGGTGCGATGACACGCAGCAGCGTTTGGAGAGCCGATGGCGCGAATCGCGCGAGCCCAGCGCGAAGCCTGGCACTCAAAATGGTTCCGGTGGCTCGGGTCCGAGGCGTTTTGGAAAGCCGACACTCTGGGCAAAGCTGTGACCACCGGTCGACGGGTAAGTTCATTGAGCTCATTCTCAAGTTCTAATTCGTTGTTAGAGCTCTTGCGCGGGACGCTGCAGTGGTTGTGGTCCGGAGGATTTGGCTTCTGGGATTTCGGTGGAGGATCGAGAAACACTTCCACGCGGCGGCTGACTTCCGGCTTCGACTTTGGTTGGCGCTTGCCGCAGGGCGTAATTTGAAACTTTATTCCGCGCGTAATGCCCGGCGAGGTCTTTTCAAGAATTAGGCAGAGCATGTGCAGAACGCGTTCGGCGCGTTCTCGGCTGAGCTTGAAATTCAAATCATCAGACCCACTGGTATCTGTATGACCGGCAATCAAAACCGTTTGGACAGGATGGCCACCTTTTTTGGCGGCGACAATGGCTCGGACGATGTGACCCACCTTCGGGCCATGCAAACGTGGAACAAGATCGGATCGATTGAGGGCGAAATGGTCGAGAACTTCGAAGGGCGGCTTCGGATGCGGGCAATCGACGAAAACCGGTTTGGGGGGGCAGGACGCTGGCAGTGAGGTGGGACCAGAAGGGATATCCCCCCCCTCCAACTCCTGTCCCAGTTCCGGAAAGAGTTCCGGATAGAGTTCCATCTCGCTTTCGCCACCGAGTTCAAGCTCCGTGACAAATTCGTTTTCCGATAAAAGCTCCGACTCATCTTTCCAATTGTTGTAAGTCATGTTTCACCTCGAAACAAAACTGCGTTGCAGAGGTCTTACGATCCGAGAAAGCAGTTGAATAGCCCATGCCAGCTCGCCAAGCGTATGTCGCTCCGTGATCAGGAAACTCAGGCCAGGCTTGCCTCCGTGACGCTGACGGTGAAGCACGCCGTATATACCTTGCAGTGCTAAGTCTCTGTGTACATTGGTCACGTCTACGCAGGATGGAAACGACAGTTGTTGGACGGGAAAAACGCTTTCCGAAACCCCCAACCCAGCTTCCCTGGCGCACTCGCGAAAGAAATACACAAGCTGCGCGAGACGGAAACGGATAGAGTCTCCCTCTTCGCGGTTTCTATGTAGCGCGTTGTCTGCGGCATGCAACGAAGCAATCGATGGCGGGCTGCAATGGACGCGAGTCTCACTGTGAGTTTCAAACCGTTCGACGATTTCGCCTGATCCCGAGAGCAGTGCCATCGGCACGCCGAAGGCCTTCGCCATCGAGCAGATCAGCACCACTTCCGGTCCGCCGACATTTGTTCTTCGTAACATTCCTCCCCCGCCTTTTCCGTACGGCGCTGCTGGACCCGCCGAGTGTCCGAAGATCCCCAATGCCTGGGTATCGTCAAGAACCAGATAGCCGCCGTACTCGCGAGCCAGCGTCAGGTATTCGGAAACTGGTGCACATCGTCCGCAGCTCGGACAAAATCCGTCAGCTACAATCAGGGGACGCATGCCCGCAATTCCGTTCCCCAGTTCTCGCTTCAGCGCGGGAACATCATGGTGCTCAAAAATGCGCACCGGAATTCCGCGCGCCGCGGCTCGTTCAATACCCCACCACGCGATCGGGTAAGTTCCGCGATCCAGAAAAATCGCTGGTCTCACACCAGCCATCACTGCACACAAATCCCAAAACACGTGCAGTGTGGAAGTTGCTACGGTCGCGTTCTCGCATCCCTGCAGCGCCGCCACGTCGGCCGCCACTTGCCGTGCGAGCGCGGGACTTCGCAGAGCAGCCGGCATCCCGGTTGTGAACTGCAACCAGGGATGCAGCTCTCGGCTACCGTGCTGAAATCCGAGGTACAGGGCGGATGAGAAATCGACCAGCTTTTGCGGCCTCACCGAGCCGGAGCCACCTGCGGCGCGAGCCTGCGCTGCAACAACACGGAAGGCATCATGGAGTTAACTGGCTCCATCGAGAGATCCACTCCAGTCACGGCACGATAGGAGTGGATATACCGCTGGATTTCCTGGCGCCAGTAGCGCGCCCAAGACGCTGCGATATTTGCGTCGTTATAGACGCTCCAGTTGTCGTAACGAATCGAGAGGAGGAGCTGTTCGCCGAAAACACCGAGATCGCGGAATTCGCGAATTGAAGTGTCAGTCCAGCGCTGTATTGTCTTCATGGAATCGACGGCATCCATCCACGGCTCCGGGTATGGCACCATGATTCTTCCACGCAGAAATTCACGCATTTCGGGGCGCGCCAACAGCCACATCTCCATCAGCATTTCTATGCGAGACGTCCAAGGCAGGTCGCCAAATTGATTGTGAGCACCCTGTGCCAGAATTAAATGAACTTCGCGTAGTGCGTTAAGAACGGGGAAACCGTCCGCGATGACTGTTGTGTCATCGTCCTGCTGGAAGAAAATTGTGGTCGTGTGCAAGAGTTGGTGGAAAGCCTCCAAAAACTTCGAACGGCTATCTACCGGGCGCAATTCGGGTATCGCTTTGCCAAGCAGGCGGAGTCCGTAGTGATGATCGTACTCATACGCGCGGCGGGTGATGGTGAGACGGTGCTGCTCATCCTGAATGTGGCCCCACATCAGATTGTTCAACGGGCGAAGTGGATCGATCTCCAAATTCGCTAAAGGATCCAATTGCGCCGATGAGCGTACATTCTGGAAGCGGCGTGTGATCGCGTTCATGCTTTGGACCAACATTCCTTCTTCGTGCCAGTACGACCAAATCAGTTCCAACAAGCACGGGTCGGAAAGCTTCGAACGAAGGATTCCGTAACAGTTGGTCGGCTTGGTTGAACTTGCCGGAATGAATTTCAAGGGAACGTCCAACAATTTCTGACGAATAATTTCGAAGTAGGGTAGGACCCAGGTGTCGGGAGTGCCTGCTACTTCGTTCTTCAGCTCCACAAGATAATCATTTTTCAATTGGCATATAAGATCGGGAGTAAGGTCGCGGCCCAGGCGAGCGGTTTCTTCAGTTTCGTTGAACCGGCTGTTGAAGTCCGCGTTTGCCGCCTGATGGTTTGCCGTGTCGCAAAAGTTGAAGACGCCGCACTCCTGCATCAGGTACAGCTCGGTGGCCAGCTTGAGCAGGTTGTAGGCACGCACACTGGGGAAAGGCAGGCGCAGATCGAGTTTGCCTTCCTTAGTATCGGGTCGTATCGGCAGATCTGTGGTGCAGCACATCACCCCATCGATAAAGGTCTTATACTGATTGAAGTCGATGCTGCGATTGCGGATGACCACCCACAGTAATTGCGCAGGTTGCGGCGGAAGATTGGTGCGCTGCAGTTGAACTCTGGTATCGGTTTCAGGTGGAAAATTCTCCGCAAACTGCGCGCCTCCTACCTTTTGTGGCTCTGCAAGGCCCGGGTTTTGATTTTTCTTGTCAGGCATTTTCTATCTCCTTCTGCTGATTAGTGCAGCGTTACCAATTCCGTCGAACCGCTTGCCGGGCGTGCTGCGCCGAGGCTTGCGCAAATCTCCGAAGCATCCAACGAACTGCGCAGCGCCCAATGCGTAAGTAAACGTGCCACCGTGGCGCTTTCTTCCTCCGGCGATATCGCCCCGTCGGCGCGCGCTTGCCCGATTACTGCAAACGCTAGGCTCGGTGCAGCAATGTATATCGAGCTTCTCGATCGCTGCCATTCGCGATACAACTCGCGAAGACGCGCCGGTTGCCGGCCTTCCACTTGCAGTGCTTCCCGAAGCGACTTGCCGCGTAATCTGGCTGGCCGGTGAGCGAGCACCAGACTAATGAACGCGGGCATTGATCCCTCCAGCAGCGAAAAAACGCGGCGATGCGATGGCTCAAGTCCTTCCAGCGGATAAAAGCTTTCCCAAATTTGGGAGAGCGCCTCCCACTGCGGGTCGGGATAGAGAGCTTGTCCGAAGGCACAACTCAATCGCATCCGAATCCATGGAGCAGGATGGGGATCATTCACATCGATACGCATCACAAAGACTCGGGGCAAGCTCACCACACCCATGAGTCCGAGCGATGACCCCACGCCCAGCCTTGCAACTGACCAGAAATCGGCGATGATCTCCGAAATCCAGCGTTCCCAGAGCTGCCACGCGATGCGGTCAGGATTCGGAGCCAACTGAATTCCGCGTAGCTGCGGGCGCAATGAATTTACTAGATCAAGAAGGGCCGCAGCCTGGTGCCCCACTTCATGCACCAGCGATGAAGCAATCCCGCTCCCGACCATGCGTTCGCGAGGGATTCGCAAGACGGCTACGGGATTTGCTCCACCGCCAGGGAGGCGCGTTCTGGCCCGGCGGATCGCCGCTCCGTGGCCGCGATCCAGGTAGCAAACAATCGGTGGCGGAGTGTAGTACCCACCGGGAATGGTGATGGCGTCGGCAGAGGCGACATCGAGGCCGGAGAGCCACACCCCGATTTCGCTCTGGCTGCGTTGCGTCATAACCGCCGCGAAAATGTCGAACTGCGTCAGCACGGCGTTGAACCTCAGGCGAAGAAAAGTAAACCGGCGCTGCACCTGACTGATCGGAGTTCGAAGTGCGCGACCGCCGCGAAGCCAGCGGATGAAGGCATTGACCATGTGCGCCAGTTGACGCCTGCCCCTCGCCAGAAAAGTTTCGATGGCGGCTTGCGCTGGGATCGGCACGCTTGCGGCAAGCACCATGGTGTCGTTCAGGGCGAACGGCTTTACGAGCGCCAGTCGAGTCAGCAGTGCTCGCGCCTCTTGTTCCAGCAACCGCAAAGCAAAGTGCGCCCTTGTCATTGACTTCAGACTCCAAGTAACAGTATTCGGCGGCCACGGCGGATCCACACGCCCTTGCGGCGCTTGTGATGGCACTGACACGAAGATTGGCCCGGGGCCGGAGAAAAACCCGGCAGCGTGGTATCCGCATCAGTTACAGCTGGTAGTGCGCCGCCGCGAAGCAAACCGGGAGCATGCCGGTGCGCGGCTTTTGATACCGCGAGTTGCGCGGTCGTGCGCGGATCAGAGCTCGGGGGAGCTGCCGCCGCCATGTTGGCCGCGGAGGAAGCAAACCGGACAAATCGCCGCGCCACTTCAAATTGGGCGTCTTCGGAGCTCATCCCTTCGAGTTCCAGGCCAAACGCTTTGCTGGCGAGATTGCCGAGCTGGCTCGCGGCCACTCCGCCAAGCGGGCCGCCAAGAAATGTCCCAACGGCGCCGGTAGCAATTGGCAAGAACTTCTTTGCCAACGGCTTGAGAAATACGCCGAGAGTTCGTCCCAACGAGGAGCCCGCAAATTTCTTGATTCCGCTTCCAATCGAACCGATCAGCTTTCCGAGAAAGTGATCCAGCTCTTGTTCGTTGGTCACTTCGAGCATTTCGGAAGCGAGTTCCATTTCCTGCGCTTCATTCAACGGAGATTCGAGGGTTTCGTACGTTTCGAAGTTCCCGGTTTCCTGCAACCCTGATTCGAAGGTTTCACCCAGGCTCTCGCCGGCGGTCTCACCAAAGGTTTCGCCGTAAGTCTCGCCGTAAGTTTCGCCGTAGGTTTCGCCGGGAAATTCCCCGGCGCCTCCGAATTCAAAGGCTTCTGGCTGAAACTCCTGCGTTTCTCCCAAATATTCCTGTTGCGTTCGGCCGATATCGTGCATGTTTCACCTTCCTATTTTTACGAGACGCTAAAGAGCAAAGTGCAAGATTGCAATCATGTTGCCATCGGTAAGTGTTTGATCTCCCGTTGAGCATTGCGAAGCTGTCTTCGCAATGCTCACTCTCCCCAGGATTCCGGTGAACTCGGCTTCGGGCAATTCGCTTTGTTCTCGCTCGAAAAGAAAAAGAGACGTAGGGACTCACGTTTTCTTTCACCCGGGAGTGCGACGGATCTGATATTTTCTGCGGGGATGCTGGAGCAACTAGACATATTCGAGGTTGATTGGCGGGAGCTCGCGGCGCTGCACCGGGATCCAGGAACGCACAAATTGTGCCCGGGGAACACTTGGAATTCTCGAACGCACGTTGGAGACGATCGGCCCCGTTTGCTGTTCGATTTTGTTAAGGATGAAATTTCCTGCCGTCGAAAGTGCCGCCTTTTGGATGTTTTGGCCCGAAGCAACTTTCTTCACAAATGCTAATGCATCCGCCGCATACGGTGATCGCGGAAGCACGCGCGCGCCAGCGGCGAACATGGCGTCCTGAATGTTTCTGCCTTTGGCCAGCGCAAGGCCTGCATCGAAGGCCGCTTGCGCCGCCGGCCCGCCGGGAATTCGCGAACGCCCGGATTCCAGCAACGCATCTGCAATCTTCTTTCCCTTTGCCAGATTCACTGCAGTATCGAACGCAAATTGCGCAATTGCGCCGCCTGGCACGGCGTTGCGTGCCGCGGCGATCAGTGCGTCCGTAATTGGTTGGCCTGCCGCGAGAGCATTCGCCGCACCCAACGCTGCTGCTACTCCGCTGCCGATCCCGGGGATAAATGGAGCTACCATTGCCGCAAACTGCAAGCTTTTGCGCACATCTCCGATGCCGGCCTGTGCCGCCAGTTTCGCGGCCTTAAGCACATTTTCCCCGCGAGCAGCCGCCATCGCAGTGTCTACGAAGAAACGCGTTCCGATGTCCGGGGCCAACGATCGCACGGCTCCTTGAAAAATATTCTTCCCATCGGCAGCCGCTTTCACGGCGCCGAGTCCCGCACGAAACGCCATGCCCAGCGGAGTGCGCGTCACCGCGTTGGTCAGCATGGAAATGGGTACAACCTTGTCCACCGCGGAAACCGCTTTCCCGATGGACATCGCCGCCCCGCGCGCTACTTTTCCGATGGGAGAACGCGCAATAGTCCGCGCCACACCGCTTACCGCTCTACCGGCACTGTGTATCAAGCCGCCGAGAAAATAATCGAGCTCCTCGTCCGACGCTCGATTCACAACATATTCAAAACTCAGAAGCCCGTCTTCGAACAACTCTGGCGACGCATACATCGCCTCGAGAATCCCTTGCTCGAAATACGGGCCCAATGGCAAATATTCTCCCGGCAGTTGCATGCGATGGACCTCGCCATTTTAATGACGTGGTTAAATGGAGTGCACGCTGTGGCCCACCTCTGAAGTTGTTGAATACTCGATCCGATTTGCGAGTGAAGGATTGAATCAACCGAAGGTCGCTTCGTCAATCGAGGCGGCCGTAGCGTCTGTCCGAACCGGACTTCGTGGTATATCGGATTGGTGGAAGGAGAAGGGGGCGTGCTGGTGGCGAAGAATCCTTCGAAGCTGCTGCGCGGCCGCAAGCCTATCCCGTCGGTGACAAGACGTGGCAGGATATGGGATATGAGGGAACAAAATCGAGTGTTGGTGCTGGCATCGGCGGACGCTCCGCAATTCGCGATGCTCAACGAACTGCCGCACACCGTATGCAGCAAGGTTGACGACGCCTGTGCGCAGGCGGTGAAGGACGCCACCGTAATTCTGCACTGGTCGGGCGGGCGGGAGTTGCTACGCGCTCTGTGGCCGATGTGCGTGAATGTGCGCTGGGTTCATTCAATGGCAGCGGGCGTCGACAAGTTGTTGTTCCCGGAACTCGTGGAGAGCGAAGTCCCGCTGACCAATGGCAGCGGCGTGTTCAGCTCGTCACTCGGGGAGTTTGTGCTGGCAGCGATTCTCTATTTCGCGAAAGATCTCCGGCGAATGGTTCGCAACCAGATGGCCGGTGTGTGGGAACCTTTCGACGTGGAGGAAATTGGTGGACAGACGGTGGGGATCCTGGGCTATGGCGACATTGGCCGCGCGGTTGCCGATCGCCTGCACGCCATGGGCATGCGTGTCCTGGCGACGAAGCGCCACGTTTCTAATTTGACCGACCCACCGGTCGAACGCTTTTACAAACCGGAGGCACTGCGGGAAATGATGTCGCTCTGTGACTACATTGTGTCGACCGCGCCTTTGACCGGGGAGACCCGACACATGATCAGCCATGCAGAATTCGAGGTGATGAAGCCGACGGCTGTGGTGATCAATGTCGGACGCGGGCCTGTTATTGACGAGGCGGCACTTCTGCGTGTGTTGCGGGAAAAGAGGATTAGAGGAGCCGGATTGGACGTCTTTGAGCAAGAGCCGCTGCCGGCTGGGCATCCATTCTACAAATTGGAAAATGTCCTCCTGTCGCCACACTGCGCTGATCACACCAGCGACTGGCAGGACCAAGCAATGCGTTTGTTCCTAGAGCAGTACGCGAGGTTCCAGAATGGTGAATCGCTGAAGAACATAGTGAATAAACACCTGGGATATTGAGGAAGCGCGGCTCCTCCATTTCCGGCATAAAGTGGATCGCTGCGCGGGTTGAATGAAGTCCTAACTGAGATTCATCCGGCGCAATAATTCCGCGTAGCGTGCATCGCCACGAAGGCTTCTTAGCTTCAAGTCCGTCTTGAACCACAACAATCCCGGATCGTGCAACTCGTAGGCCAATTCTAACCATCGAAACGCCTGATCCGTCTCCCCTCGATACGCACATGCCTGTGCAATCTGATGGGCCGCCGCGTCCTGGTATTGCGAAATCAGCTTCGCCAGAGCCTCATCGGACTCCTTCCTGCTCCCCAGAGCAAAGTACGCCAGGCTCAACCCTAGCTCATGCAAATAATTGCGCAACCAACCGAATCGTATCATGCCGGATTCGTCTTCCACCTTTCATCAGTCCGATCGAGAATAAACTTCGCCAAGTCGATCGCCCTATCCACGGCAGTGGCACGCGCAGAGCGATGATGTGAGTTCCCGCCGGGACCTGGACGCGCACAGGAGTCTGCGGATTGGTGGGAGCGCCGAGATTCGCGCCCCAGGACGAGACTTATGCTCGCTGATTCCGGTTGCGTTCATTTTTGTTGGAGCCGCTCTGATCTTTCTTAAACTCGGCCATTGGTGCGTAGCCTCGGAAAGCCAAAGGAAGCAGGTCGATTGCGGGGAAGCTCTCGCGAGAAATCAGGCCGCTGACGGCGCAAGTAGAAGAAAGCAAGTAGCCGACAGACTAACCTGTTACAATCCCACCACCAGCCGGGTCAGATTTCGCTTCCATGTCGCTGTTCACGTCCGTCAACTCAGCCCCATGTTCTCCCGGCTGGCTCCTGTGTCCGTTCAGTTGTGGACAGCACTAGCGAAAAGCGTGGTCAACGGAATGGGAGAGTTTGACTCAAAATTGACAACCCGAGACCGGATGGCATTGCATGCTGTCACCATGAAGAAGAGCCAACTCGCTCCGAAAGAATCATCGACCGTCCCCTGCCCTTCATGCGGCGTTGCCGCTGGAATGCGTTGTATTTCCTATTCGGGCGCTGTACGGACAGAACCACATGTGGAGCGAAAGCTAGCCGCAATCGAGGCAGTTGAAAAATCGGAATGAATGAACGCTGCAAAGATTAATCATCGCCCTCATCGTCGTCTGTTGGAACGCTGATGAGCCTCAGCTTCGCTGGATGTGCGGTTGTGTCGCTGACTTCCACCACCGCCTGACAAGATTGGCATTTAGTACGCGCCCACGGTTCGACATTCTTGATGGAAACATCAAAAGAGGTTCCGCCACAGTTCGGGCAAGAGGACTTCATTTTCTCCAATTCAGCGCATCTCAAGCATACTTGCGCAATGTTGGCAGGCGATGAACATTCGCACCTGAGCAATCGGTAGGCTATAAGATCCAATCTCGAAACAGCGGGTGCGGAACAAAGGAAGATGGCGGTTCCATTTCCCAGCGTAGCACGTCGGATGGCTTGTAGACGTGCTCTTTGAAGCATTCGTCGCACTGCGCGACGAAGTACTGTTTGATTGGAGGTCGAGTAGAGACAGCGTCGGTCTCCACTAGCGGAATGCGGTGAACATTGAAGAGATTTCGCCTCCGATGAAACCAATGATTCTTGCACGCGACAACCCAGCAATAACTGCAATCGACCCATAGGTCTTCTCTCGGTTCGTCTGCGACTGCTGTGTCGGCCTCTTTAACCCGAGCGACAGTCTTGGGCGGTTCGTCTGCCTTCTCCCAAGCAGGATCGGGTCGGAAGTAGTTACGGATTTTGTGAATGACAAGGCTCGGATATACCGCGAGCGTATGGAGCGGGGACGTTCGCATGCGTCTTCTCCTAGCTTGCTGTTAAATCTGGGCTAGGGCCGCGTTCACTGAGAGGGCGTCAGTAGCCAGATTGTCGGCTATTCTTTTGGCAGCGTCAATGAACAGATTTCTAATGACACGGTCCTTGCGCGTGCGCTGGCTTTTGAATCTGGTCTTTGCCGTTGTTATAAGATCAGCGTAAACTGCGCGAAGGGGGGCCAAATGCTCCATCGCTCCGTTGTATCAGACAAAGCGCTTGCGCTCTTAATGGACCGTTGCAGGGCCACGTTTGCGAATCCTGAAGCAGACGGCAGTTTTACCCTCTACGCTTATCCGAGCAGGAACGAAGAGCAATATAGAGTCACAGCAAAGATGTACCGGACAGCTAAAGGTTGTTTCAAGAAAGGGGTTCTACGTGTACACGGTGAGATAGAACCAATCCGGGTGTATTTTGGTAGCAGAAGCGGGTGGCGCCAGTTTCGCTGACCTCCTGAACAACAGGCGCACCACGCAACACCATCCAACGCGCTAATTCGAGAATGCTTCCCCGTAGGTGATTTACATCCAGTTTGCCGGTTGGTGATGGCGGCTCGCTCTGGCGATTGAGTCGACGGCGGGCAAGCGGAGGCCAACTGGAACTAGCCATCCGGACGAACCGATCCCTCTTTTATTTGAGCCAGTGGGTTACAAAGGCAATCAGACATTTGTCGAGTTTCGCTATCTTAGCGATTCGGCGAGGATAGCCAGATTCTGAGGACGGACGCGGATGACACCGCCACGAGGGCTGTCGATGTCGGAGATCAGGAAAAAAGAGATGGAGAGCGCGATCGGCAGAAGCAACAGCATCACCCGCGATTTGCGCTTGGACCAGTAGCCCAAAAGGATACCGGAAAAAATGGCGATCGCCAGCACTAGAAACCACGCCGCTACCGGCACCCGATTCAGCCACGCCGCCATCGTATACCCCCGGCGGTTGAGCACGTCGTTCATGCCCGAGACCACCAGAGCGTGAGCCCGCGTGGGTTCGGCATTCGCAGCGGGCATGATCGCGGCCCACAGCCGAGCTTGCAGGTCGGCGGTTGCAGGATCGTTTTCACGCACAGCTTCCCACCGCGTGCCAGTGTAAAAGATGAGGCGCTGCGCGAGGTATTCGCGAAGCAGTGAGCGGACTATCACTGCGTCCACCGCGGGAAGCAGATCGGCGCGGACGTATTCGGTACCGATAGCCTTAGCTTCTTCCTCCTCGTAGCTCTTACGCTGGTCATAGCGCCCGACCGCCATAGAGAGTGTGAAGCCGATGAGCAGTCCCAGAAGCGTGAGTGTGGCTCCCAGAACGAGGCTGTGGTCGTGCGCGTCTTCAAGCGGGATCGGATGGTGTTTCTTGCGAAGGAGAGCGCCACACTGAGCAGAAGACCATAGCAAAATGAGGTTGACGACAAAGAAAATAACGGGATGGTTCAGCAGAAAGAGCATGAATTTTGCTTCGAACATTTGAGCACCCGTTTATGTCTTGATATTTCCAGACAATATCCTAGCATTCATCGCGACAATTGGAAGTAAGGGAAGCTCATACCACCGTATCTTGTCCATCCCGACACTCTACGTCTGCGTCTGCTCCTACACTGACACAGGAGCTGACGCAGGCTCCCGCATCTCTGCGCTGTCGATTGCGAAGAAAGTAAGGAAGGAACACAATGAACAAGCGAAAGAAAAGGCGCCACGACACAATGTTCGCCGAAGCCGCAGGTTAGTATGCTTTCGTCGCTGATTTTATAGCGTCCATCACGGTCGCTCTTTTGACATA